>ENA-OPMN01000005-OPMN01000005.1-human-gut-metagenome-genome-assembly--contig:-NODE-5-length-185740-cov-9.277158_pt1 | contig 185740 bp, 165 predicted proteins | sample MGYA00241524_ERZ501745 | MGnify/ENA primary metagenome ERZ501745 (study PRJEB25962, sample SAMEA2042567) | human gut metagenome | biome: human gut; feature: human-associated habitat; material: faeces...
TCCTCAATATCCTGAAATGCATAATCAACCGTAACACCAGATTTCCCGCAAATGGAAGCAATCCGATCACCCATAACAGATCTAAATTCTCCCTCGATATCCTTGCGGATAATAAATACAACGTGATTAAATCCTGCCTCTATGGCATCATGGATTGAATAGTCCATAATAATGTGCTGACCATCATCTACAGGCTCCAGCTGTTTGATTCCGGTTCCAAATTTCTCCTTTGACAAATTTTATGCAAAAAACAACTCCAAGTAAAACCATTATCATTTTGTCATATTATGAGCGATAAATAATACAATAAGTTTTTACAAATGTTATATTATTCTTCACCCAAATTCCATACTAACTAGGAACTGGTTTTCTCAGCCTCTATATATACAAAACGTGGATACCTAAAATTATCCATTCCCCTACTTTTTTCAGAATACAATTCTTCAAATCCAGTAATACTAAATCCACTTATAATTAACTCCTGAATATAATTTTCTATTGGGCGATGGATATGCGTTATATTCCCTATTTTCCCAATTCCTGTTATCGTAAAATCAGCATTCATACATATTTCTCGTTTATATTCAAACCACTCTTCTTTATCATAATTCCAATATTGTGGCCAATAACAAGGATGAGGTATCGTAATCAAGACTCTCCCTCCCACCTTCAATACACGATTTACAGCATCTAATATTTGAACACAATCCACAACATTTGATAAAACCATATTTAGTATACATATATCCGCCTTTGCTCTGCTTATATTGGAATACTCTTGTATAGATTTGTTATAATACTTTATTTTAGGGGAATTATTATATTTCATCGCTAATTCAATACTTACTTTACTTATATCAATACCTACTATATGATCACAATATTCGTTAATTGCAAATGTAAGATCTCCACTTCCGCAACCACAATCCACAACACTTAAATTACTCTGTTTTGAAAATCCCCTTATCTTTAGCAATATCTCAGGCAGAAGAATATTTTGGAAACTTCTATCCGCACCAGAACTAATTGCCATCTTGCGTTTGTAAGCTACTGAATCCCACTCAGAAGCTATGTCTGTTATTTTCTTATTTTGAGCTACTATCCTTTTTATCATATTTATTCCTACATTCTATACAATTCATTAAATCATTTGCTAACCCAAGTATCTTCTTATCTATTAACGAATCCCTTGATATGTAAATTTCATGTTTGAATTTTTCTTTGTACCCTTTATGCTCTTTTATTGCTATCGCAATTTGTTTATCATCTTTATTTGCTCGAATAACAGTAAAACGAGAACTTGGTACAAACCCCATCTCTTCATAATAAAAACAGTGCATCTGGGGATTTATCATATGAATTCTATTTACAGTTTCATTCTTCTTCTCAACATATATATACAGATCTGAACCTTTTGATTGTAATATTCCAATCATTTCATCATCAACCCATGACAAGTCTCTAGAGAAAATTTTCACTACCCCATCTGTCTTTATCCATTGTTTCATAAAAATGTTTATTTCTTTCTGAGTCTTATAAGTCTGCGTATCCGACTTAATAAACAGTATGTACACAGAAATCCCAAAAACTATTATAAGAGAACATAGCAAAACATTTTTTTGCCATCCCCATTCCCCTTTTTCTAGGAACAAACTAATAACTGAAACTAGTGTTCCTAAAAAACTTACAAACTCCAATATTTTCTGCCGGTTCATATTATACCGCCCTCCCCTTAACATGCTTTTTCACTAACTCACTTTCACTACAAACACTCTTGCTTTTTTGCTATACATTTCCTATTATTTAACCACGTATGACCCCATTACCAACAAGTAAATTAAACAATTCCCCCAACATTAAAGTTGGGGGATGCCTTGGAGTATCTATTTTCTTAGAGGAAGATCAAAAGCATATGTAGTACAACATACAATACAATATAGAATATTAGTATTTGTATATCTCGCTTTTGTACCAAAGTGTGCAAATAATCAAATATTTTTGTTCCGTATACACCAAGAATAAATATAAAAAACTCCAATATAAATCTCTTATTATCGATTGTAAACACCTCCTTTGTATTGGACTTACATATAAAATATGTAAATTCAACACATACCAAAGATGTGTTTAAAATAAGAATAATAACTATAATTAGGTAATGAAAGCCCTTATGAATACAAAGTGTAATTTACAATCTCAAATTAATATGTGCCCTTTTTCATACGAAATCACACACTTTATATACAATATATATAATACGGAAAATAATGTCAATAAATATATAGTATTGAATAGTATTATCCTCAAGAATTATATTGATAATATCATTATTTTTAGTGCAAATGTTCATTAAATGTCCATTCTCTATTCATTTTCAGTTTATCTGCATCTGCCTCCTTATACATCGAACACTTAGCTTAATGGCATTGCCTCAGATAAGTAAAAACTACTAGCTACACATGAAAAGTAGAGAAGCAACCCTCAAATCCACATTTCTTTACTATTTTTTGATATTTTTGTATTTCAATATCAGACGAATAGTCGTTAAAATACCATGTAACTTTATGAGTATCAATATGTCTACATATTTCAACTATGTATGGTAAATCCACACTACCATAACTAAAACCATAAGAATAAATTTTCATAACATCCTTTATAGAAGCTAGGAAATTTTGTGTCTCTGCTCTTTTAATAATTCTATCTACAGGTTTCTTCAACTCCGCTTTCATCATATTTAAATATGAACCAGCCCCAGGATATATTTCAAAATCTTCATCATCAAAGTCTTCATCAACATAATTTCCATGTCCGAAAATTATACTAGAATGTTGATTACCATGAATATGAAATACATTTTTTTCTCCATATATTTTTTCCAAAGTATCTGTATAATTAAAGTTAAGAATATAATGAGGTTTTTTAAGCATTTCTTGAATTATATCTTTTTTCTTAATCCGATTATCAATCAATATACTTTTTACCCAAAGTGGAAACATTTTTTTAACTGTTAATACAGCTTGGTAAATTGGTTCAATACTCCGTTCATTCAAATATTTAATTGAATCTGTATCATAAGATGTTCCAAAATCCCTCAGAATATCCGAAAAATCTAGTCTACCAAGTGCCTCTTCAAAATTCTTCCAATCTGGACCATCTGTTTGATCTATTATGATTTGAAAAAAGTCCAAATATTCAACAGGTTCATATACAATCATACCGTCTATTTTATTTTCGCTATCTTGAGATACCAGTTCAACGGCTCCAATATACGGCATATTTTTACAATTATCTTTTAAGAATTGATGAAAATCATAATATGACGTTTTTAGCCCATGAGCTCTATCAAAACCATTTCCTATAATAAATAAATCAGACATAACGTCTCCTTCGTAAATCATTCCTCTAATTGCCTGTCATATCAACTTGGAATGTCTCAATGTATCCCTAACATAATCCACATTTTCCTACGGACACTGCCTTACCTCTAAATTCACTTTCTTTGACTTATTATAATTCTCGCCCATGTCCAGACCACACCCGCTTTACCTGTGCAATATAAGAAGTATACACATTTAAACCTTACTTATCACCCACATATTTCTTAATCTTTGTGCCTAATGTTCAAAGTGTCAGGTACCCTTGATTCGGATAATAAATACGACATGATTAAATCCTGCCTCTACGGCATCAATCCATAATAATGTGCTAACCATCATCTACTGGCTCCAGCTGTGTAAGTCCAATTCGTCCACACTTAGCTTAACGTCATCACCTCGTGTTCATCTGTACCCGACACACGGACAGCCTTCCAAATATTCACTGGCACCAATTGCCAGCCCTCCCGGGCTGGCAATCACATCACATCCATATAAACATCCTATCTACAAATCCCCAAACAAATCCTTCTCATACACACCGTCCTCAATCATCCCCTTAAAGCTCTCCTTAACAGCCTCAACATCCCCCTTATACGTCATACCATACCAGGTATCATTCGTCCGGAGAACCTTAACCGTCACCTTCTTCTCATCCAGGAGTTCTCCTATAAATGTAGGAATAAGGAACTCTGCCTTAAGTGGATCAGTTGGAACCTCCGTCTCAAAGAACTCCGCAAATCCTGTCTCCAACATATCCAGGAATTCCGGTGTCAGTCCCCACATGTTCATGGACACTAGAGACTCCGTATCAATAGCTATGCCGTCCGCAGCTGCACCATCCGCAGTCTTGACGATATTCTTGGTCTCCACCACCTCTGTCAGATTATTCTGATCGTCCATCTTGCAAATGCCTCTGGTCACACCACCATTATCAGACAATGTATTCTTGAGTACGAATCCAGCCATACATGACTGTCCTCCGTTCTCCAGATACTCATGAACCAGTCTGAAGCCTTCCTTGCCATAATAATCATCTGCATTTATCACGACAAATGGTGTCTTCAGCACGGCTTTAGCAGCAAGCACGGCCTGTCCTGTTCCCCATGGCTTAGTTCTGCCTGCCGGCAGCTCCCCCGGAATATCCTCAATATCCTGAAATGCATAATCAACCGTAACACCAGATTTCCCGCAAATGGCAGCAATCCGATCACCTATAACAGATCTAAATTATTCCTCGATATCCTTACGGATAATAAATACTACATGATTAAATCCTGCCTTTATGGCATCATGGATTGAATAATCCATAACAATGTGCTGACCATCATCTACTGGCGCCAGCTGTTTAATTCCTGTTCCAAATCTTGATCCGATCCCGGCGGCCATAATTAGTAAGGTAGTCCCCATTTGTTTTCTCCTCATAACCAATATGTTTCTGATCATATTATTATCCGCAAATAAAATCAGATAATAATATATACTATTTTTTACGTTCGTAAATTCCCACCAAACGGTTTAGTTTAGTACAGCTCTGGCATATTCCAATAAATATATATTTCATCAATTTTCATTCGTCCACGCCCAAAACTTAGTATTATTCACCAAATGTTCACTTGTACCTGGCACCTCTTACAACAGTGGCACCTCTTACAACAGGCTCGTACACATTATATTCAGGCTCAAATAATCACATCTCTATTTCTCTAAAACGTTACTCTAATACCCCAAATATGTTCTATTGTTCAGAATGTTTATCTGCAGCTGTCACCTCAGATTACCGACGAGTATTTTTTACACAGAACACTTTATCGAACACTTATCTTAATGGCATTGCCTCTAGTTGGCACATATATAACCTTCACAGTCAAAAAACAATAGGATTATAATTCTTTAACCATCGTTTTATAGTCTAATCTATTAGAGATTGGAACATTATACTCACTTTTAAGCATACCAACACCAATCATCAAAACAATTTGCTCATCATCTGCGATTCCCAGTTTTTTTGAAAAATTAACCCAAGATCCCGTTCGAACAAGCGGTCTTTGGATCAAGCAAGCACCAATACCAAGGCTTTGAAGTGATAATGATAAGTATCCCGCCAAAATTGCTGGTGAAACGACATACTGGAATTGGCAAGCCTCTTCAAACCGATAGACACTGACTTTTGCCGTTATGATAATATATTTATCAACTTCTTCTGCAAATCCACCAACTCCTGAAAGCCATTCGTCAAGTAAGTCTTTTTTCTGTTCCGATAGAATATAGATTCGCGTTCCCTGACGATTACAGGCAGACGGTGCATGTAATGCCAATTCGCAAGCACTACGTAGCAATTCCATTGGAACAGGAGCTTTACTAAAATCTCTGACACTATGTCTTTCGTTTATAAGGCTACTCAATTCATCAAATTGATTTTGTTTTTCTTTTCTTTCAATTTTCAGTGTTCCCGCATAAGCCTTTGGCATCTTAGGATATTTTCCTCGAAGTTCATCATGTTTATTAATTATATTCCTTAGCTTTGAATTATTTAATACGTCTCGATGGTATTCTTTATACGCATCTACAGCGTCAAGTGCCATATTTACAACATCTGTAGAGTAGCCGCCCATTCCAACATATTCTGCCACCAGATTAAGCATCTCAATTATTTTAGGAATACCAAAGAACTGTCGTGGTTTATCTAATGACAATCCTTTTTCAATTGAATGAACATTTCGGATGATTTCTCCTTCATAATAGCCTGTCAACTTTTTATTTCCACAAATTCGGTTTACATAATCAACCTGCCTATATGTATTCCATCTCATTCTTAGTTTTTGTTTAATACTCATTGTGCTCGTCCTCCAATAAACGCATTAATATACTCTTTTGCTGCTAATTTATTTTCATTAAGCTTTATTTTGACACGATTATAATCAATATTGTTGTTTATCAAGTTGATTGCCATGTTTTCCGAATAGTCACTATCGTTCAAACCATATTCATTCATAACGTCTTTTACCTTTTCCTTACCACAACTATTAAAAACAGCTTGCTTTTCGAAAATCAAGGTAAACATAACACCATGAAATGTATTCGTTACTACGTAATCTGCTTTATTAAAACAACTTATGAATACCCTCGGTGAAAAAACATCGAATTTATAATCACCCTTCATTCCATGTCCCATTACAACAATTTTAAGTTTCTTGCTATTTGCATACTCTCTTATTTTATTTTGTAAATCGTCGGGAATCCGTCCAAAATAATAAACAAATATAAACTTATCAATCTGTAAATCAATACAATATCTTTGGTATTCTGTCTTTTCAAGCAACATCGTTGGATCAACAACGATAGGAGTTACTTTCCCAAGAAGTTTCCTTACAATCGAGCTTGTATATTTATCTCGAACAGCGATTGCGTCCATTTTTTTTAAGTCATCTATTATCTCGACGTGTTTTTTAAAAGCATCATACGAAGTATTGGCTGCAGAAACCGCAAATGTAATTGTTTTTTTTGCCTTAGATTTTTCCCCAAAGAAAATTGCTCTATTATCTTCAAAATACTGATCTTCTAAATTCCACAATGTATCACTACCAATGATACATAAATCAAAGTTAGCATCTATTTCATCAACAATTTTAAATTTCTTAATTGATTCGTTAAAAGCCCAATACTGTTGTACCTGTGCTTTAGCTTTTTCAATTTCACCTTTTAGTATCCATTTTAAAGTCTGGCGACCAACATAAACTATACTATGTGAGGTTCCCTTTCTTTTTCGTTTCATAAATGAAACATCACAGCCGCCCTGTTTCAAATATGAGCATAATGCAAAAGCTTGCCAATAGCTACCGCAATTTTCACTATTATATACCGTCACTATACATACTTTCATCTCAGTTAGCTTTGCTTCTCCTTTCCCAAAAAACTTTAGCTTTTCTTCTAAGAATTCTCAATTCCTGTTTGTAAAAAATTGCCGACGAAATAATCAAAACAATCACAACTACAATCGCAACCTCAATGGCATATAGAATCCAATTTATATATGAAGAGAAGATCGGCACGTATATTAACTTCAACACTAAAGAAACAATTACTGCTTGAACTATTGATAGAGCAATATGCTCTGCTACAAATCTATATTTTCTCTGCAAAATATTTTTTGAAGCATATATAGAATATTGTAATGTTCTAAAAAGTAATGCGCAAAACGTACCAATTGTAACACCAATCAATCCAAATTTAATAACAAGCGTTACAGACACAATCACATTAAGAAAAGCCTCAAAGATTGCTCCATTACGAGTTTGTTTAAAATGTCCTGCTGCATCAACAAGCATATGGTATGGGAGACGGACACAAAAAAGAAATTGATTCAGGCACATCAGCATGCCGAAAAGAGGTCTATTATACGATACATCACTTATTCCCAATGTATAAACTTCTGCAAAAGGAACAATTAACGCTGCACCACATATAAACAAGAATGCTGCAGATGTAAAAACCAAATATTCAACAACCCGGAAATTTTCTTGCAATACTCTATTCTCTTTTTTCGCAAGCATATTGCCAAACGCTGCTTCTATACCATCCGTAAATGTTTGTTCGACTTTATATAATCCATTTGCAACCATATAATATACAGTATATACGGATACTTCTTTAATATCCGAAAACATCGTCAAAACAATAACATCCGTGTTGTTATTAACAAATGCTGCGGCCTGTTGAGCAAACGCATCCCATCTTTGAGAAATCGCAGAATTATTTGGCTTTATGTCTGCATCAATTTCATATTTTTTCTTAACATAATATGATAAAAACAATGGGCGGATAAAATAAACAATCGCACTTCCTAATTTTACTAGATGAATTCCTGCTCCACAATGTATCAAGACTGCTGCAACAATCGTATTGAGAATCGTAGTGACAATTTGTGGAATTGTATTAACATAATTTTTTTGATCCGCTTGTAATAACATTTGATAGGCAATTCCAAAATAGTTATCTACAAATGTACTACTCCCTATGATCAAAACAAGTGTTGCTGAAAAAATCCAACTAAAAGAATTTCTCACAAGAAATGGATAGACACAAGCAAATACAATTAATGCTCCCACATATATAAGTGCAACTTTTTTCATAAAAATTGCAGTCGCATTTACTATTCCACTAATCTCACTTTTATCTTTTTTTGACAGCGGATTATACAGTGCTGCCCTAGTAACGCTTCCAACGCCAGCACGTAATAAAACTATACAACTTAAAAATTGTGTAATTGATGACGTTATTCCGTTATAACTTGACCCAAATGCTCCTAAAATAAGTCTTGGTAGTATTAAACCACAAATTATAGAAACAACTTCTGCCATTATTGACGTCATTGTATTAATGACAGCTTTTTTCGTTCGCATTCTATATTATCATCCTTATCTATTTAAATACTCTGAAACATCCAATTTTTTTCCAAACAACAAATCAGTACTTGGTAAAATATCAGTATCAAACCCAGAATCTGGATATAGTGTTATCTCTCCAAACCAAACACGGCCATCAGCCTCATATAAATCTATTCTCGACAATTTTGTTCCGAAAGATAGCTTTCTCGCAATATCAAGCATCTCATTCAAATTATCAGGCGGTGATATCGTAAAGTCCTCCGGTAAATCTTCATCACCATAATTATATCTCAAAAATTGCCAATCGGGTGAAAAGAAATAGTATTTAACGCCTCTAGAGGAATTCCGCCCAGTACAAATCATAATATTATCAGGCTTACCATTAAAACATAAAATTTTATAATCTTTTAACTCCGTTCCCGATTTATCAACCATATATTTTTCCGCAATAATCTGAGGCGGCACTTGTTTATAAGGCCACTCTCTTCCAGACCAATAATAATTATTATTGAGGCTTTTTTTGATTTTGTTTTTCGCCTCTTCAAAATTCAGTGTGCTTTTATCTGTACAAATAACAAGTCCGCCACTATCATGTGTACATTTAAGAACAAATTGATCTGGCAATTTATCAAAATCTATATCCTCAAACTTATTCCATGGACCTCCTACTAATGGGATTAAATAATCCCTACCAATTTTATCTTCAATATACTGTCGCACAGAATATTTATCTACCCATTTAATATACTCTTTTTTTCTGTCTTTCAACTTTAACAATTGAACTTTTTCATTTAGTGTTTTAGGATTCGAATAATTTAATTTTAATCCCAAACGAGCCCAGAACATAAGCTTGAGATATAAACTATCCGGTATCCAGTTCATATATCCTTTATAGCCTGCTCTAGCCAGTCCTCTCTGTATAATATTTCTTTTCATTTTGCCACCTTCTGTTTTTATTCTTTTAACGTTTCTATAATCATCCATATAAGTAAAAGAATGACTTGTATGTACTTATCATAATATGTGACCAGTCCATACTCACTAATCATTATAGCCACAAGTATTCCTATAAATAGCAATTCTTGTTTCGTTATTTTGCGAACATTTCTAGCACTAGAAACCAACATCCAAACGTAATTAAAATAATATACTATCGTCCCTATCAGCCCAACATCAACTAATAATTCAACATAATTGTTATGCGCATAGTAGGCTAATGACCAGTTTGAATGATAAGAATGTAGAACAAACCTATAGTTATCTATACCATACCCAAACCACATTCGTTCTTTAAACCATTCAATTCCCCATTGTATCAAGTTCAATCTTGTTGATGTGCTTGAGTCCACTGCAGCATCCGTTCCAAATAATCCGGCAACCATCGATTCAATTCTATGCCCAGCCATTGAATACAGGAACGGAACATGTAATAATGCATAATAACCGACAAAACCTATTAGAATAACTATTACTATTTTACTTGCATTTTTTACTATATTATCCCTATTGTCAAACACATAAATCATTGCTAATGGTATCAAAAAGCATAAAATTGCTTTTCTCGACGATGACAATATAACAACAATAAGATTTGCTATTACCATCGTGCGAAACCATCGCACTTTGTAACCTTTTAAAATAAAATAAATTGCAAAACAAATCGCAAATGCCGCACATACGCCTACTGTGTTACCGTTTATATTTCCAGTTTTTCTTGAAGAACTAAATGCAAAAATACCACCCGTAACTATAACTCGAAGTTCAAGAAACAAAGGTGCCACTACAAGTGCTTTTAACACTTCTTCTATCCTCTCTTTTTTTCTATCAACAATGAAAAAAAGAGCATACATGCAAACTAAATTAATTAATAGTGTTTTACCCATAGCATTGGCATGCACTTTATTTATAGCCCAATTAGTCGAGCTTATGGCAATCAGGCAAAACACGCCCATGCAAAGAATATAATTATTGTTACGAAATTCCTTTTTTAATAACAAATAAATAGCAAAGACTCCAATAAGAATAACTCGTGCCAATTTCATTAACATGGAGCCTTCGTCCGTTACAACCGCTGCGATCGCATATAGCCAAAGCGTTAGCGATACAATGGATATTTTACTGATTCGTATGTCACAGCTTCTATTCAATCAATGTACCTCTCTCTTTATTCACAGAATAGATATTTCTCCCAGTTTTCAAATATACTGATACTTGTCAATGCATATCGCAATTCACTTGATTTTTTTGACATTTTTTCTGCTAAAGTTACATCTATTATTGAAAACAATGCATCAACAAGGGCATCTTCGTCCCCAACTGGTATAAGTATACCATTTTCCTGATTCTCTATTAATTCACGTGGCCCTCCAGAAGGACAATCCGTCGAAATAACCGGCATCCCCATGCACATCGCCTCAATTAGAGCATTAGGCATTCCCTCGTAATCTGAAGATAGGATAAATGCCGAAGCATCATTTATTGCATTAAGAACATCTTTATTTCTTCCAGGAAGTAATACCACACCATCAAGGTCAAGTTCCTTAATCAAGCTTTCTAGATTAGCACGTTCTCGTCCTTCTCCATAAATAACCAACTTGAAGTTCTTTTCCCTCTGATAAAATATTGAGAAAGCCTTAATAAGCATTGGGAAATTTTTCTGTCTTTCAAGACGCCCCACTGCAACAAACACGTTTTGTCGTATTCCCTTATATGGTTCTGGAATTCTTGCAATATCAACTGGATTAGAGAGCACGATTCCCTTTTTCTGAATATTTTTCGGAAAATAAGATTTTGCCATATCAGTTTGAAAGATTATTCCGTCAGCAAGTGGATATGCGATTTTCCTTAACAATCGTGTAATTTTAACATCTGGCATTACCCACGGATTATTTCTTTCTGAAACACAAACAGGGATTTTGGAGCCAATCAATGCCAATATTACATATATTCCGATATCCTCCGGCATACTTAATACAACATCAGGTTTATACCGCATTATTTTTTTTCTCAGTGCTGCGTATCTAAAGAATCTATCTTTTACTTTATTATCAGCTTTTTTTCCTATTGCATCTACATTAATACGTGTATCCAACTCATATGCAACTGCTGCTACATCAATGGTAATGATTGAACATTCAATTCCATTTTTCACAAAATAATTCGCCAATTGAGCAATAACTCTTTCAGCTCCTCCATTTATCAGTGCACGTGTTACAATACATATTTTTTTATTGTTTTTCATCGACACTTATCCTTGTTTTTCTTATAATTGGTTAAGTTTACTTGTTATATCTATATACTTTGTTTTTCCGAAAGGCTCATATGAAGCCATCATATAATTGTATTTTGGAAATTGCCTTATAATTACAAAATTTTCATCTTCATTTGGCCAGTGCTTACAAGTAAAGAATACCTTATTTCTATAGGGCATATTCATAAACTTGTTCACTTCTGTCTCTGTACAGCCATTTTGGTCATTAAACTTCACCAGTAACTTATTCCAGTTAATTCTCTGTACTCGACGTTCCCACTTTTCTCTTGCTTCCTGCTCACTATGGTAGTGCAAGAAGAAGATTTCAATCGAATTTTTACCGTTAGACAATACACCTACAGGATAGGAGCCAAATCTCTTATCTTCTGAGACCTGCGGCATATCTTTCCAACGAGATTCCTCCGGCTTGATAAAGGTCAATTTTCCATTGACATAACCTTTTATGTCAGACAAGAACTCAATATAATCTTTTGCAATAAAGAACATCCCCACCGTAGGAGATTCTTTGGGCAGGTTGTAGCTTTCATAAATCATGCCGCCCCAACAGTTATTAGAGATTATTGTAAAGTCTGTAGACTTTAGCTTCTTTTTTCTATAATCCGCAAAACCAATCCGCCAATATTTTAATATTTTAAGTCTCAGTCCTTCATATGTAGGCATTGCATATCTTCCTTTCCCTTACCATTTATCAGAGCAACATATATCTTATCCAGTTGCTTTACCGACTGTGTAATATCATAACTCCGTATCGTTTTTAAATGATTTTCTCTATATGAGATTCGTTCTTTTTCTGATCGGCATTCAACTGAAAGCACGGCCTTTGCCCACTGTTTTGGAGCATCGTCGATAGATTCCCAGATAAGATCACCTAAGTCAACTTCTCTTGTGATCTTATCCGATACAACGCATGGCAAGCCAGAAATTTGCGCTTCCAGCAATACTACCGGAAGTCCCTCATACTTAGATGGAAAAACAAATATGTCCATTGCCGAATAGAGAGCCGTTGGATTATCTGTTTCACCATATAGAATAATGCGATTCTTATATGGATGCTCCTTGACACAAGTTTTTATTTTTTCTTCATCCGGTCCCGTTCCCACAATAAGAAGAAGCGCATCGTCTCGTTCCGCAGCTACTTCTTCAAATATGTCCAATAAGTATTCTTGGTTCTTTTGTTCGTTGATGCGTCCGATATGTCCAATAAGTAATTGATTTTCTACCCCCAATTTATTTCTTACTGCATCTCGTTCCTTTTTAGAAAATGTAAAATCGTCTGTATGAAAACCGTTCGGCAAAACTTCAAAATTATTTTCTCCAAACAACCAGTTTCCCGCTAATTGTCCACAAGCCAGTGCTTTTGTATAAACTGTTCTAAAATACGGATTTAGCAATTTATGCACCTTCATGTTGGGACAATTACTATTATGGCTATGGGCAATTCGACTTTTTACACCTGCCAGTTTTGCAATCGTCAGTTCTATTGCCATCATCGAACTGCTACCGTGATCATGTACAATATCATAGTGTCCGGCTCTTAATGCTTTCCACAGCGCAATATAATGGTCCTTTGGGTTTCCATGCCGTGATGGAAGTGTCACTAAATGGATATCGTTCTCCAGGCATTCCTTTTCATATTTTTCTGATATTGGTTGTCCAGCAAGAATAGTTAAATCATACTTTTCCTTGTCCAACGCTTTACAGTAATTCATTATTACCGTTCCAATTCCGGTAATTCCAAAATGATTTGTGACCATTGCCACTTTAATCTTTTTATTATTCATTTACATTATCCTCACAGTCACAAATCCATTGAAAGTCTAGCGATTGCTTACATTAACATGGTATTTTATTTTTCTAAACCTCATAGCAATCGGAATAGCTGCTAGACATATCCACATAATGACTGCTCTTAATTTGTTTTGTTTAGATATCGGTACATGTAATGCACTCAAAGCATCTTTTTGTGTTACTTTCAAGCATTTTTTATACATTTCTGAATATTCTATTTCTACCCCGGCAAGAATACACATATCGTAAAAATCCGAGTGTGTTCTCCAGTTTGCATATTTACACGCCTCATGGATTCGATCCGAATGAATCGTCAAATTCTGTTTTATTACCTCAAGTGCCCATAAACCACATTCACACTTTTTAATCGAGAACTTTGTCATGGCACTTGTTGGATTATCGCGGCGATAATAATAGTTTTTTCTTTTCCCTGCAATAACCTTTTCTGCTTTCTGAAAAGCCATCACGTTGAAATTAAATCCCTCACCTATAAACATTTCAGGGATAAAACGGATATCCTTTAAAAACTTTACTCTGAACAATTTACAGTAGCATCCTATTGGAACTTGGTAGCATAGAATTGTTTCTACTGCATCCTCTCCATTCCAAGTTTTAATTTCATCCTTCTTAACTTGTTTTTCATCAAAATTCCCGAACATCTGTGTTGTCAGTGTGATATCAGCATTATTTTTGATTATCTGCTCCATCATATATTCAATATAATCGGGCATCACATAGTCATCGCCATCGACAAAGCAAATAAAGCCACCGCTTGCCATTTCTATTCCTGAATTCCGAGCAGCACTCACACCGCCATTGCTCTTATGAAGTACCTTTACTCGATCATCCTTTTGTTGCATCCGGTCACATATAAAGCCAGAATTATCAGTTGAGCCATCATCAACCAAAATAATCTCTATAAAATTCCACGTTTGCGCCAGAATAGAATCCACACACTTCTCCAGGAAAGGCTCTACATTATATAAGGGCACTATAACAGATACTTTATAATTATCTTCTGTTACCTGCCCCCATTTTTTTGAGGAGTCTAACCGCCCCAGCCGGGATTACTGCTTTAAGCCGTTCCTTTGGTTGTATACCAACCTTTAAGTTATCCATAAAATCATCCTCATCAATTTTCTCGTAAAATATATTTCTATCGTTCGGCCTTATACTCGGTTTTACAAGATTTCCCTGTTTCACCACGCCCTCTTCCAATGTTGCTTCTTCCACTTCTGCAAGAACCCGCATCATTTCAAAGAGCTTTTGGCCTTTTTCGGTATTTACAAATACACTAGACACGCCCTTTGGAGAATTGAAGTTCGGATGGCTCTTTGCAATTCCCCAGAAATCACCCACTGTCAAATCTCCCACACGGCTCGTATTCGCATAAGCACACTGATAACAGCTCTCCCTATAGCAGTCGCCATACATAAAATGTTTTCCATAGCGATCAAGGGAGAGTGTCTTTGTCTTTGTCTTTGTCTTTGTCTTTGTCTTTGTCTTTGTCTCTGTCTTTGTTTTTAGCAGGTATTGTGTTCCCCAACCTCTCTTGTCTTTGGAACGGAAGTTGAAATAGATTACTCTGCCAGCCGTCTTCTTGTTCTGGTATTCCAGATACTTTTTGAAGAACTTCGGCGAGGGCACACCGTGGCAAATCAGGTCAACTGTATATAGATTTTCTGGATTGCCACCCAAAAAAACATACAGACCTGCAATCTGGCAGGGAGTTCCTGTAAAAAGTACCGTTTTTCCCTCAGACAAACGCTGTTTGACCTTTGCGTAGCTATCTTTCGGGTCAGACTGAACATACTTAGAGGACTGTAGTTTCTCTCTTTCTGCTTCATCTGTCACTTCAATGTGGCTTACTGCCAGCTGCTCATCATAGGCAGCACCATAAACCGCACCGCCCATTTGCAGTACAGTTTTCGCTGCACTATCCGCCGCACCGCCAGATGCAGAGCGCATAATATCCACATCATTTTTATTGCGCCACGCCCAAACTTTATGTGGCTCATTCCGATGAAATTCCGTATTTTCTACTGGACACTTTTTCAAGCACACCTTGCACTCGATGCAGCTTTTTTCATCAACAGACGGATACCAAAATCCCTCTTTGTTTTCTACCATAGAGATACAGTGTTTTGGGCAGCTTTGCTCACAGCTTTTACATCCCACACATTTCTCTTTTATCCTCGATATGTTCTCCATTTTATCCCTCTATTTTTTTTCTCAGATACTCCTTCGCCACTTCTCTATGTGCTTTCAACCGCTCATCAACTTTCGCGTAATCAATCGCCTTTTCATTGATGTTTTCTGCATCTTCAATTTTCGTTGTCATCCGATTCGCCAATTCCAACCGCTCCAGCAAATCACTCAATTTTTCTTCATTACCATAGCTATTACCCACGCTCTTGCGAATCAATGTCGTAAATGGCCGATGCGTGATAACTGAGAAGATACTGCCGTGGAAAGTATCGGTAATGACTTCTTCTGCATTTCTGAAATAGGCCAAAACTTCAAACGGAGAGCAATCCACAAAGCGGTCTGCACATTTCTGAATACCGCCGATTGCATAAACCTTTAGTTTCTTTTTCTTTGCATAGTCAGAAATCCATTCTGCCTCTTCATTAGAAATACGACCTGCATACGCGTACAGAATCAAATACTTCTCATTAGTCTGAACCTGTGGGATTTTGTCGCAGCGGTTCTTGTAATCATAGGTCAGAACCGGATCAAGATTGTACACTGGTTCTTTCCCAGTAAGCTGCTCTACAATAGTTCCTGAATTAGCATCTCGTACAGAAATCGCATCGAATTTCTTCAACAATGCTCCGACTTCTTCAGTCTTTTTATACTTTTTCAGCTTTTCCAATGTAGTATTGCCGAAAGACGCTGCATAAGTGAGAAGTCTCTTCGCATGATTATCTTTTCCAAACAATTCCAGCGAATAACCCACATTGGAATTTTTCTGAATGCAGTTGAAAACCTCATCGCTACCAATCACAAGGCAATCCAATGTCGGGTTATAGTTCATTTCATCCGTAATTCCTAAAAGTGGCATATACTTTTTTGAAAAAGTCTGCTTATAACGAATGAACGACAACTTATGCGCAAATGGAGCCTGATATTGAAAAGTTTCCAGCCCTTTTTCGACCTTACGGACAAATTTGTTTTTGCTGTCAGCATTTTCCATAATTACGGGTGCGCCTACATGGTAGTCTACAAACTCTACTTTACAGCCCAATTCTTCAATCAGCTGCTTTAATGCATATGCCTGCAAAAACGATCCGTAGTTTGCAATACGCTGCATCGACATGATTCCAACTTTTCTCATCCATTCATCCTCAATACAATTCGTTTACCAGTTTCTCAAGTTCTTCATTAAACTTGGCATTATTACTACTCATACCATGCCCCATGCCGGCAACAATCTGATCATAGTTCGTTATGATATCTCCCAGTGTATTAATGTCCTCCACCGGAATAATCGTTTCCATTCTCTGCGCCACATTCCTTGCGAACTCAACTTGATGGTCATTCACATGTTCATTGAACTGATGCTGGCGCGGCACAACAATAGGAGTCTTACCTATCTGTAGTGGCATAATAAAACTTGCCGGACCACCGTGAGTGATTACAATACGGGCATCGGCCACATTTTTTACCATCTGCTGATATGGAATCAACTTGCTCCACTGGCAATACTTCGGCTCATATGTGCTAAAGCCCGTTTGGATAATCACATCATCCTGAATTGTGCCATCTTTCTTTAATTCATCTACTTTCTGAATCAGCCGATTAAACGGTTGCTCATGTGTTCCTACCGTCACAAAGATCATTTTCCCATCCTCAACTTAGAATATGCTGCCAAGATTAACTGCCTTCTGATAAACCTTTTTCTGTTCTTCCCACTGCACAACAAACTTGTCCACAATGGGATAAACCATCTTTCCTGTCATTGTCGGTTTATCGATTCGATCAAAAACCTCAATGTAAACTAATTTTGCTCCCATCATCTTTCCGATGTAGAAGAATGGAACCGCAACTGCTGCACCACAGGAAATAATCAAATCCGGCTTCTCTTTGTGCAACACATTCCATGCAATTTTGGTGTTTTTTATAAGGGCTTTCAGGCTTCTATTGGTCGGATAATAGCAGGGATACATTTTTTCACCTTCGAGCAGGCTTCTTGCATCCTCCTTATCAAAAGTTACCCAAAAATGATCCTTGTTTTTCCAAAATGGCTTTAACATATAAAGGTGGGTTAAATGACCGCCAGATGAACCCACCAAGCACACCTTTATATTTTCTTTGTTTTTCATCTGACTTTCTCCTCTAATCTTCCTTGGTTCTACTTAGTCACGCTGGAAAATGTCCCTCGTGTACACCTTATCTTTTACATCATCCAGGCACTTGTCATAGCGGTTTGCAATGATGGCCTGACTCTGCTTCTTAAACTCCTCTAAATCATTTACAACAACGCTACCAAAGAACTTCTCGCCATTTTTCAGAGTCGGCTCGTAAATGATGACCGTTGCTCCTTTAGCTTTGATGCGCTTCATGACACCCTGAATGGAACTTTGACGAAAGTTATCGCTATTGCTCTTCATAGTCAGGCGATAAACACCAACAACAACTTCTTTCTCCTTGCTCTCATCCCAACTGTCATTTGCTTCATAAGCACCAGCGATTTCAAGCACACGGTCAGCAATGAAGTCTTTTCTTGTTCTATTACTTTCAACGATTGCTTCAATCAAATTTTCCGGCACATCAGCATAGTTCGCCAACAGTTGCTTCGTATCCTTCGGCAAACAATAGCCACCGTAGCCAAAGGACGGATTGTTATAATGAGTACCGATACGAGGATCGAGACAGACACCATTGATGATCTGCTGTGTGTTCAAACCTTTCATCTCAGCATAGGTATCCAGCTCGTTGAAGTAGCTAACACGCAGAGCCAAATAGGTGTTAGCAAACAGTTTAACCGCCTCTGCCTCAGTGAATCCCATAAACAGAGTGTCGATATTCTCCTTGATAGCGCCTTCCTGCAGGAGCTCTGCAAAAGTATGTGCTGCATTCACCAGACGGACATTATCCACATCTGTACCGACAATGATACGAGAAGGATAAAGGTTATCGTACAGTGCCTTGCTCTCTCTCAAAAATTCCGGACTAAAGATGATATTGTCGCAGTGGAACTTTTTACGAATAGAGGCTGTATAGCCAACTGGGATCGTGGACTTAATCACCATAATAGCTTCTGGGTTGTACTCGATAACCAGCTTTATAACAGCTTCAACTGCACTTGTATCGAAAAAGTTCTTCTTGCTATCGTAATTTGTAGGAGCAGCGATTACTACAAAATCAGCATCAGAGTATGCTTCCCTCGCGTCCAGAGTCGCGGTCAAATCCAGTCCTTTTTCTGTCAGGTATTTTTCAATGTATTCGTCCTGAATCGGAGACTTCTTGTTATTAATCAGTTCCACTTTCTCTGGAACAATGTCCACAGCAGTCACCTTGTGGTGCTGCGATAACAACGTAGCAATGGAAAGGCCAACATATCCCGTTCCAGCAACAGCAATTTTTAAATTCTTAAAATCTCTCATTTCTCTGTCCCTCTAATTCTTTTACTTATAAAACTCAGCGTACCACTCAGCGAATTTTCTCAGACCAGTCCGCAGACTTGTACTTGGCTTGTATCCGAAGTCACGCTCCAGTGCACTGGTATCTGCATAGGTCACAGGTACATCACCAGGTTGCATTGGAACTAGCTCCTTGTGGGCCTCGAAGTTGTAATCCTCTGGTAGCACCTTTGCACGAACCAGTTCCTCACTCAGAATCTGCACGAAATCCAGCAAATTTTCCGGGTTTTGGTTACCAATGTTATAAACCGCATACGGTGGAATCGGCAGACCATCCTCGCCGTTCTTTTTGTCCGGAGCCTTCCTCATCACACGAACAACGCCCTCAACAATATCATCCACATAAGTAAAGTCGCGCTTGCAGTTACCGTAGTTGAAAATCTTGATGGTCTCACCATTCACTAGCTTGTTTGTAAAACCAAAGTAAGCCATATCAGGACGACCAACAGGACCATACACAGTGAAGAAGCGCAAACCAGTGGAAGGAATGTTGTAGAGTTTCGAGTAGGCATGTGCCATCAGTTCATTAGATTTCTTGGTGGCTGCATATAGGGAAACTGGATTGTCAACCTTATCATCCGTACTGTACGGAACCTTCTTGTTGGAACCATATACTGAGGAAGAAGAAGCATATACCAAATGCTCTAGATTCTCACAATGTCGACAGGCTTCAAGGATATTGAAAAAGCCGACCAAGTTAGATTCCACATAAGCATCCGGGTTGGTGATGGAGTAACGCACACCTGCCTGTGCTGCAAGGTTAACGACCACTGATGGCTTGTACATCTCAAACATCTCAGTGATCAGTGTCTTATCAGCGATGTTGCCTTTAACAAAAGTAAATGTGGGATACTTGGCCAGCTCGTTCAGCCGGAACTCTTTCAATGCCACATCATAGTAGGCATTCATGTTGTCAATGCCTATGACTGTAGCAGAAGGATCCTCCTGATAGATCCTTTTCACAAGGTTGGAGCCGATAAAACCAGCTGCACCTGTGACTAAAATCGTTTTTTTATCTAAAGTAACTATGCTCATACGTATTCCTCCGCTATAATTATTTTCCCAAATTATCTATCTACGCATCCGCTGTTTGCAGATAGTGCATTCTTTTTCCTCTAATCTTCATGGCACAACGAGCCGTAACGACGTAGCCACACTCGCTGACGCGCCTGTGACCTATCGTCGGTGTCATTCCAGTATGTGCCTCTTACTTCGACCCTTCCCTACCAAGCACCACCTTGATAGTCTTCAGCACTATCTTCACATCCAGTCCAAAGCTCCAGTTCTCTATATACTCCGTATCCAGTCTCACAACCTCCTCGAAGTCCGTGATGTCGCTTCGGCCGCTCACCTGCCACATACCGGTGATTCCCGGCTTCGTAGCAAGTCGGCTCTTGTGGTGCATATCGTACTGCTCCACCTCAGAGATGAGAGGTGGCCTGGTACCAACCAGTGACAGATCCCCTTTCAGCACATTGAAGAACTGTGGGAACTCATCTATGGAGAAGTCTCTGATATACTGGCCGATTCCCTTCTTCTTGGTGCCGTCCGGCAGGATCTTGTTGCCTATGACTCTCGGGTCAAAGTCCATCTTGAACATCTTCGAATCGCTCATGGTGTTCTGCTCCATGAGTTCCTTCTTGCGCTCCTCAGCATCCATGTACATGCTTCGGAACTTGTACATCTTGAATATCTTGCCGTTCAGTCCCACTCTCTCCTGCTTGAAGAAGATCGGTCCTGGGGACTTGATGTATATGATAGGTCCTATAAATATTGTGAGGATGAGCGTGAATATGCTTCCCACCAGACCGCCTATTATATCTGCCGTTCTCTTGAGCAGCATCTGCTTTGGTGTTGCGTAGTTCATCATGGTCGTGACCACGGTCTCCCCATTTATCTTCTGGATGAGCTGCTTGTCGCCGTGGGTCTTCACGATGGATGATATGCACATGTGAACCGTGATGCCGCCCTCGACAAATGCCTCTATCAGGGTGTTCGCATATCCGTATGCTCCGCGCACATCCACGTATATCTCGTCCACCCATGCAGTTCTCACATAATCAACTGCGCTGTTGTAATCCGCCACCACCGGCACTCCCTGGATCTCCTGACCGACGAGATTGGCATCTATCACCATGACTCCTACTATATCAAACCCGGAGTAGTTCTTCTCCTTGAGGCCTGCCACCACTTCATCTGCTACATGTCTGGTGGTCATGACCAGGAGCTTCTTGCCCTTGCCATGCTCTGCGTATTTCTCGAGATGTTTCTTCCACAGGCTCCTCACCGCAAATGTAGCATATACGTATATGGCCCACATAAGCATGATGGTCGTCCTGGAATATATAGATGTATCCTTGAGGACAAACACATACAGAAGGAGCAGTGCAACTATCACGAAACCGTTCTTGAAGCTGGATATGAATTCCTTGAAGTATCCTCTTCTGATGACGCCCTCATATGTATTCAGAAATATCATGGCTACTATATCCGCCAGCTCCGTGATGATAGCCAACGCGAGATAGTCTCTGTTCGCATACGGATTTACCATGCCGTGTCTGATCTGGAATGCCACAAGAAATGACAATTGAAGTACTATAAGATCCAGCAGCATGAAGTCAAAGTGCTTCAGCCAGCCTTTTGCGCCTTTCTGATACATAATTTTCTCTCCTCATCCTCTGTCGTCAGGGTCATATTTGTGCCCGCATGACCCGGTCTGTTGATTCATACATGAAATGACTCAGCCCGTGTGATTGTCGGCTGAACCTTTTCATCTGTAAACCATGATACGCATTAAATGGTCTGTTATTTATCACCCACACCGGCGGCGCGGAACGTCCTGTGGCATGGACATTCGTTTTGCGCCACCGGCTAGGGCTTGGAACTATTTAACATAGCAGGATGATTATTTAACCTTGTAAATAATTGACTTGCTGTATGCCTTGTAGTTCTTTGTTGCAGCAACCTTAACAGTGATTCTTACCTTTGTGCCCTTCTTGACACCCTTACCAACAGTAATCTTGCCATTCTTAACCTTGACCTTCTTATTGGCTGACTTGTAAGTAACCTTTGCCTTTGCCTTAACACCAGATACAGTGATCTTCTTCTTAGAAGCATTTACCTTAACCTTAACAGACTTCTGAGCAGCCTTGTTAATTGTGTAGTAAATTGTCTTTGTACCCTTGTAGTTGTTGATACCCTTTACGGTAATCTTATACTTGCCAGCGTTCTTAGCCTTAGTTACACCAGTAATCTTGTAATCAGTACCTCTCTTGAGAACTGTGTTACCATACTTAACTGTAACCTTGGTTGTCTGATTCTTAGCATTGTATGTCTTTGCAGCAGCAGTAGCCTTGTAGCTCTGCTGTGCGTTAACTGTGTACTTAACTGTTGTATCGCCTGAATAGTTACCTATTCCCTTGATCTTAACTGTGTATGTACCAGCCTTTGTTGCCTTAAGGCTTCCTGAAACGACTTTGAAATCCTTGTTCAGGGTAAGTGTCTTACCGTTAACAACAATTGTTGTTGTCTGGCTCTTTGCATTGTATGTAAGAGACTTTGCTGTAGCAGACTTAACGTCTACCTTAGCTGGTGATGATGTAGCTGCAAATGCAACTGTTGGCACCATCATTGCGATACATACAACTATAGCCAAAAGCTTCTTTAAATTCTTCACAATAAATTCCTCCTTCCCAAAAAGTTCTATTGTATTGAATATATGATAAAACGCCCTGCACGCCACTATACATGGCGTTATATCCAAAGTGAATTATTTATTTTGACGGGGCGCTGTCGCTGGAGGCTGCAGCCTCTTTGCCGTAAGTGCCATAACCATAGCCGTACTGGCTATAGTATTTGCCATACTTGCCGTAATATTTCTTGTATGCTCTCCCCGTTGTCTGGGCTCTGTTGAGTATGACTCCAAGCAGCGTACAACCTACCTGGTCAAGCTGCTGGAATGACTGTTTAATGAGACTTCTGGATGTCTCACCTGCTCTGACTACCAGAGCTGCGCCATCGCACAGTGATGCGATCTGAGCGGCATCCGCCACACTGCCAAGCGGTGGCGAGTCTATGATGACATACCTGTATGTCTCTGCCAGCTTGTCCAGAAGCTCCGCAAATCTGGCGTCCTCCAGAAGAGCTGATGGGTTCTCCAGAAGATTCATACAAGGTACGATGTATGCATTTTCTACCTGTGTTTCATAGATGACATCCTCCATCTCGGACTGTCCCGAAAGGAAATATCCAAGATCAGGAAGCTTGTCAGCATCCTTTATATGATGTCTCTCCTTTATGACTGACTTACGAAGATCCACATCCACCAGCACTGCAGGGAATCCTGCCTCGGCGAGCATCTTCCACAGGTTGATCGCCACGCTGCTCTTGCCCTCATTTGGCATGCTGCTGGTTATGAGTATCTTTCTTGTGTTCTTGCCACAGAACTTTATGTTGATCCTGAGACGGTTCATCGCCTCCTCCACTGCATATGGGAGTTCCTGAAACTCTATGTTAAGCTTCTTCATGCTCTGACCCTCTCTTTCCTGTTGTGTTTCTTTCCAAATTCATCCTCTGTGTCGTCTGTCCTGAACTGATCACTCTCAGGTATTGTCGTGAGCGGTACTATTCCGAAATACTTCTCCATGTCGTCTGCTGAGTGGATCGTGTCATCCATCAGGTATCCCACAATGACGATCAGGCAGTAGATGAGTGCTCCAAGCAATGCACCTATGGCGGTGTACTTAAGGTAGCTTGGTCCGACCTTCTGGTCTGCTACCCTTGCAACCTGGGCTATGTTAGGTGCGCTTGTGCTCATGGTATCCGGGAGATACTCTATCGACACGTTTGCCAGTGTATTTGCAATGTCACATGCCTGCTGCTTGTCAGTGCTTGTGACCGTGATCTTCAGGACTCGTGTGTCTGAAGGATTCTCAAGGGTTATCATCTTGGCAAGCCCCTCTGAGTCCATGTCAAGGCCGAGCTTTTCGATGACCTGGTCGAGAACCGGATAGCTGAGTATCAGGTCTTCGTAATCCTTAGTCAGGGATGAACCGATGTTCAGATCCTGGAGATTTACTATGGAATCATCTGATGCTGATACCACATACAGCTTGGCTGTCGACTGGTATGTCGGCTTGATCAGGAAGTATGCAAATGCGTTGAACAGCACCGCACCGATCAGGAAGCACAGTATGATGTATGGGAGCTTCTCAAGAAGCGCCATTCCCATGTCCAGTAGATCGATTTCGGTTTCATCATCCTCTGTATTCTTGTATGTGTTCACTGCGGCTATATGTGTGGTCTCATCCTGCACAGCAGCCATTTTCTTGTTGGAATTCATATATTCCCTCCATCCGTTTTTTGTATCTATATCCCCTGCATCAAATGTGTGATGCTAGTTATATTCCTTGTAGAACAGCTCTACGATCGCCTGCTGAAGGCTATCCGCATCCGGCTCCACCTCGACAAATCCGAGATCATCTACGGTCTCTGTTCCAGCTATCGACACCGTTCCGGCGTCCTTTTCCTTGAGAACAAGGAGTGCCAGCTTGGAGAACTTCTGTGAGCTGATGTCAGTCACCATGTAATCTCCCAGGGCGTCATATATGGTCAGTGGATATGTGTTATCCTCGCTGCACTTTGCCTCCAGGTTATCCTTGAGTCCTGCCTTGTACACCTCCTGACGCTTCATTCGCTGGGTGTTGGATTCATCTCCCACATCGAATCTGTCATGGATAAAATGTACTGCCTGCTCATCGGTCAGTGTGATGGTCTCTCCCTGCTTCATTGTCTTATCCACCTTGGAGAAATCATCCTCTATGGTAACCGTGACTCCGCCAGCCAGATTGTTGATGGTTCCTATGGCCCCCATATTCACCGCTGCGTATCCGTCTATCTTCTGGCCGCCAAGGAAGTTTGACACCGCCTTGACCACGTTCTCGCAGCTTATCTCCATTCCGTCACCATTCTCATGTGCCAGAGCAAGCTGTGCCGGGCTCGTTGCAACGTAGGTTCCGTCGGGATCCAGTGTATCCTGCTCCACTATGGTATTTCTGTCTATGCTCAGCGTCTTGTATGTTCCATCTGTCAGGTCTCTGACCATCAGCATGACCACATCGCATCGGCCTGCCCCCTCATAATCGGTGACTTTCTGAACCTTGCCCATGTTGTCGATTCCCATAAAAAGATATGTTTCTATATTCTTCTTGGGAACGTATTTGACTCCGTCCACCTCGATCATGCCTTCGACCGCCTGTGTGCCCGATGCATTGTGTGATGCATTTCCTTTTGTCGGTCTGAGTGCTATCGCCAGTGCAATGCATACGACCAGTATGGCTGTGATCACAAGTCCAAGCTTCTTGTATATTCTCTTTTTTTCTGATAGTGTTCTGTTCCTGTATGACATATGTATCACCTCTTCGGAATGTAATGTGCTATCTCAGAACGTTCAGCATAAGCAGGTCTGTTCCCGCTGTAGGCCACTTCTTCTCGCACACAATAAGACCACACAGTATTATGAACAGCACAATACTGATGATTATCGCTGTCTTCTTAGACATGTTGTTGTCCTCCATCTATCTGTTTATCTTTTACATGTTTCGTTGTTATTGCTGATTATGGGTGTATCTGATGTTCTTTCAGGAGCTTTGTTCCGTAGCTGTCCATGTTCTCCAGGAATTCATGTCCCAGCTTCTTCTCCAGCACCTCGCGGCCCAGCCACAAGTTCGGCACCCTGTGATGCATACCATGGCAGTCGCTTCCTATGATGTGTGCCTGTCCTTTCTTGAACATCTTGAGCATTTTGCCCTTCTGTCTGAAATCCAGAAGTGTCTCCGCATTCACCTGCACCGTAACTGGCAGTTCAAGGATCTGTCTCACATATGGCTTGTTGCCTGGTATTTGTAAGAATCGCTCTATATGAGCTAGTATGATATGGAAATGTCTCTTCTCAATTAAGTCTCGTACTTCCTGCACTACCGAATCACTCCATGTCACAAACGGCATCTCCAGCAACATGATATCAGTTCCTTCTACTTTTAGTGCGTCCGTTTTCTCCGCTCTGCTTATTCCTGCAAAGAACGCGACCTCTGCCCCCATTATAATCTGCGGTATGTCCATATTCTCAGCCATGACTTTATCATATGCTTTCTGTCTTGAATCAATGAACCTCTCCACAGTATTTGAATCAGCATAAAAGTGCGGCGTTGCTATCATAGTATCCACGCCGTGCTCTTTGCACATCCAAAGCATGCCTATAGATGTCTCGACATTCCTGCTGCCGTCGTCTATACCCGGCAGTATGTGTGAATGAAAATCTATAACACCCATGTTTTCCTCCTGTTTTCTTTATAAAAAACTATAAATATTTATATAGGAAAATTCTTTATCCATGCTCACACCCTAATTTAACAGTTTCTTCACAATTTTTCAATTCCATTTGCGATTTAAAATCGACAAAAATCCTCGTTGATTCTTCGCTTAACTATACAATTTGTATAAACCACTTTATTTTCTTAATCCAATTTCTTCCATAATAAAAAAATAAAAAAGCGGAATATGATATTTCATATCCCGCCGTGTCAATCTCTTCTTTATTCTATTATACATACATCTCCGAGCCGTTGCCCAGGCAGTATATTCCAAGCTGTCCGCCCTTGCCGCACCCGCAGTCGATGGCAACGTTGTTGTTCTTCTTAACGATCTTGCCCTCACCGCCGAGCTCTGTGGTTGGCACATGTCCAACGACGAGTGTTCTGTTCTTGTAATATGTCTTGTCCAGGTCTGCTGGCTCTGTGATGAAGTCCTCTGTGTCGTACTCATCCAGTTCCTTCTTCGGATCGAAGTTTCTTATTCCGGCGTGAACCAGCACAAATTTCTTTCTCGCCATCATCACTTCGAGGAACGCTTCCTCAGAAATCTCATCTATATACTCTATGACATCCTCACGCTCTTCATCGTCAAGCTGCAGGAACTCCTCCACCGCACCTGAGAGCTCTTCTCCAAGCATGGATGTTATCTTGTCTACCAGCATCTGTGGTGGCACCTCACCTGTGGACTGGATATGGTCATTCAGTGCCTTGAGTGCCTGTGTGATCTTGTACTCGTTCTCACCGACAACTGCGATGACATTATCTCTGCTCATCATATCCTGAAGTATCTTCATGGATCCGCCGCCTGCTCCGATTATATTGCCAAGGACATACAGGACATCCTCGCCCTCAAGGGTGCTGATGACAGCCTCCTCGTTCATGATGTCCTCTTCCTTTATATCGTCAAGGTTCTGAAACTTGAGTTTCTTGAGTGCTCTCTTGTATGCCTCATAATCCCCGTTAATTCCTGAAATAGCATAAAACATGTCTATCATCCTCCTAAGTCTTTTCCTTCTGCCGACTGTGAGCCTGTCCGTTCACATCCTGACTATTATAACATATTTTCCATATCCTGTAGATATGTATGCGTATTTTTTGAGGGAGGTTTTTCGACGTTTTATGAGCGCCTGCCAAGCTCCCAGAATGCCACGGCACTGGCTGCAGCCACATTCAGGCTGTCCACTCCGTGATACATTGGTATCTTCACTGTGTAGTCGCTGGAATCTATGGTCTCTGTCTTGAGGCCTTCTCCCTCGGTTCCCAGTATTACTGCAAGTCTGTCGATCTGCTTCAGCTCCGGGTCGTGTATGTCTATCGTGTCATTTCTTAGCGCCATGGATGCCGTCCTGAAGCCCATACTGTGAAGTTGTTCCATCCCAAACTCCGGCCATATGCCATGATCTGCTTTATTGTGTGCAAGACCCAGGGTGTCAAATGTAATATATGTCCACGGTATCTGGAACACCGTTCCCATGCTGACCCTTGCCGACCTCCTGTAGAGTGGGTCACTGCAGCCCGGCGTGAGCAGTACAGCATCCATCCCGAGTGCCGCCGCACTTCTAAATATCGCTCCCACATTTGTCGGGTTCATCACTTCCTCAAGCACCGCTATTCTGGCGGCATGTTCACACACGCTCTCAACAGACGGCAGCTCTGCCCTCCTCATGGCGCACAGCATCCCCCTTGTCAGGGCAAATCCCGTGAGCTTCGTGAGGACATCAAATGGTGCTGTGTATATCGGTATATCTCCGCACCGCTTTATTATATCCGCGCACTGTCCTTCCACGTGCCTGTCTTCCAATAGAATGGACACTGGCTCGTAACCCGCATCCAGTGCCCTCTCTATGACCTTTGGACTCTCAGCTATGAACAGCCCGGAAGCCGGTTCATATATGTGCGCCAGTTGATTCTCTGACATGCGCGCATATATATCAAGCTCGGGTGCCGAAAGGTCGGTTATATTTATTATTCTCATATCTGTACCTTATCCAGTGCATTTTCAAGATCTGCTATTATGTCTTTTACATTCTCAATGCCCACCGACAGTCTCACAAGATCAGGACTTACTCCTGCCGCCAGAAGCTCCTCGTCATTCATCTGTCTGTGTGTAGCTGATGCAGGATGAAGAACGCATGTATGTGCATCCGCCACATGTGTTGCTATCATCGCAACCTTGAGTTCCTTCATGAAGGCCTCCGCAGCAGCTCTTCCTCCCTTGACGCCAAATGACACAACTCCACATGTGCCGTCCGGCATATACTTCTTAGCACGCTCGTAATACTTGCTGCTCTCAAGTCCAGGATAATTTACCCAGGCTATCTTATCGTGTGCCTCGAGGAACTTCGCAACCGCCAGTGCGTTCTCACAGTGACGTGGCATACGCACGTGAAGCGACTCCAGTCCAAGATTGAGCATGTACGAATTCATAGGTGCAGGTATCGGGCCGAGATCTCTCATAAGCTGTGCCACGATCTTGTTGATATATGCGCCGCCCTGGCCGAACTTCTCTGCGTATACCACTCCGTGATATGACTCATCAGGTGTGGTGAGTCCTGGGAACTTGTCTGCGTGTGCCATCCAGTCGAATTTGCCTGAATCCACGATCGCCCCACCCACGGTTGCATCATGTCCGTCCATGTACTTCGTGGTGGAGTGTGTGACTATGTCTGCGCCCCACTCTATAGGTCTGCAGTTGATCGGTGTGGCAAATGTGTTGTCCACGATGAGTGGTACTCCGTGTGCATGTGCCGCATTTGCAAATCTCTCTATATCGAATACTATGAGTGCCGGATTGGCTATGGTCTCGCCAAACACGGCCTTGGTGTTTGGTCTGAACGCTGCCTCAAGTTCCTCGTCCGAGCAGTCAGGATCCACAAATGTGAATTCCACACCCATTCTCTTCATGGTCACAGCAAAAAGGTTGAAGCTTCCTCCGTATATGGTGGATGATGCCACAACGTGATCTCCCACTCCGGCAATGTTGAATACCGAGAAGAATGTTGCTGCCTGTCCTGACGATGTGAGCACTGCTGCCGATCCCCCCTCCAGGGCACATATCTTGGCTGCCACATAGTCATTTGTCGGATTTGCAAGTCTGGTGTAGAAATAGCCGCTCTCCTCAAGGTCAAACAGCTTACCCATATCCTCGCTCGTGTCGTACTTGAACGTTGTGCTCTGTACGATCGGTATCATTCTTGACTCCCCATTCTTAGGCTGGTATCCAGCCTGTATACACATAGTCTCTCTTTCCATTATTCCTTTATACTCCTTTGAATTAATATCGCTCTACTACCTTGCGCTCTATATTCTCATTGTTCAGAACGAACATGTATCTTCCATTCACCAGACGTATGTCCTGCTCTGCCGCGGATATATCTATGTTCAGTGAATTCCTGACAACCACATTCAGATCTGCATTATTGCTGGACAGCATGCCTGTGCCGTCTCTGCTTCCAAGTGCGAAGCACGCCTCGCCCTGAACCGCCAGCCTTGAGTTGGCGTCCGTCATGCGTATGTCTGCTATTCCATGGTCAGATCCCATGGCTATACACGAATTGCCCTTAAGGTTCATGTCCACATGTGCTCTGCTTATATCTACGCTGCATCCATCTCCGTCCAGGGTTCCGACCGCCACGTATCTGTTGCCCGATCCTCTGAGCGATATGGATGTGTTCTTTATCGCGATATCTGCATGCTGGCTCACCGAGCCGATGGCGACTCCATTTGCAGCCTCATAGGTTATGTCTATGTCCGCCTGCAGGAGATTCAGATTCACCGGGGTGCTTATGCTTCCAATAGCAACTCCGTTCTCGCCGTTGATATACAGGTCGTATCGTCCCTTCTCTATACGTATATCTCCTCCGAGTCCGGCGCCTATTGCCACTCCGTTCACACCGTTTGTTTCTATATTAATGGCGCCCTCCTGCTTGAACTTCATGACTCCATGCTTTGAATTAATGTCATTGCCTATTCCGTAATAGCTGTTACCGTTGACGCGGATCATTATATCCCCATCTCCGATAAATGTCACTCTGGACGACTCCGGTATCTTTATTCCGCCATTCCTACAGAAATTCTTACCCTCAAGCATGATGTGCAGATCCGTATTCTCACCGCAGTCTATACAAGGCTTGTCACGGTCGCCCGAGAAGCTTACATTCTGCAGCACTATGGTTCCGGTGAAACCATCCTTTATCTTGAGTGTCATATCTGACTTGAAGCCCTGTGCGCCGACTATGCGAACATTGTTGTCGCCACCGGCTCTCTGTGCCACAACTATCTTCCTGATTCCCCGGGATGTGAGCTTCAGAAGTGATGCACTTCTCTCATGCTCCATGACAAATATGCTGCTGTTCTCAGCCACCTCTTCCTGTTGGTTGTACTGAACTATCTCATTCACAACCTGTGGGGATATGAGCTGTACCACCTCCGCGTTCGGATGGGCGGTATAGTATCCCTGAATGAGATCCGCACCGAGCTGGATGACGGTCTTCATCTCCTTCGTGGTCTCAACGCCCTCTGCCAGCGCCTTGATGTCGTTGGTCGAGGTGAATTCTATTATATCCTTGACGAAATGCTGTCTGTGTGGGTCTGCATCGATCCCTGTCAGAAGCATTCTGTCTATCTTCACATACTCAGGCATATACCTGAGAAGATTGTTTACATTTGAATAGCCTGAGCCGTAGTCGTCTATGGCGATCTCCATGCCATTTCCTCTGAGGAATGCCTTGAGATCATTCAGTTCCGCATCCGACAGCTCTGCTCCCTCGGTAAATTCTATGACGATGCCTGCACACTGGAGCGTCTTCACCTTTGAAATGAATTCATTTCTGTCCTGTGCGTTGAGCATATGCCCCGGCATGCTGTTGATAAATACCTTCTTGCCCCTGAACATCTCAGGATTCGATGCCACGATCTCCACGATGTTGAACAGTGTGAGTTTTTCCACATCGTACAGTCTGTTCAGTCTCTCTGCACTCTCCAGAAGCTCAGGGGGTGACATTCTCATAGGAACCAGTATCCTCATAAGTGCCTCGTATGCAAATATGCTTCCGTCACGGGCACTTACTATAGGCTGGAAATGATATGTAAGCATGTTGTTGTCCAGTATCATAGCTACTATCTCATCTCTCTCCAGATCCCTGTTCGTTATCGTCGCTTTGTTGCGTCCCTTGGCATTGTTCTGTTCTTTTATGCGGTTCTTCTGGTTGACCGCATCGTTGATGAGGGTCTCCAGCTCGGCAGATGACTTGACCAGAGCCTTCTTACATCCGTAATATATACCGAGCTCGTAATCGTCCTTTCCGCCACTGTTTGCCGCCTCAAGCTTCTTCTTGAGTTCCTCGGCTATATATTCTCCCCTTGAGATATCGCCACTCTTTGCCACTGTGGCTATGACGAACTCGTCATTTCCCATCCTCATGGATATCTCGTATGGGGTAAGTATCTCATTTATCGACTGGGCAACATAGCTCAGGACTCTGTCACCCTCTGTTCTTCCGTAATTGCTGTTTATCTGGCGTGTATTCTTCAGATCCACCGCCAACACAAGTATCTCGGACTTCTCTTCAGCGGCCTGGACTATCATGTCATTTGCCCTGCCCATGAAGCCTCTGAAGTTGTACATTCCGGTGAGACCATCTCTTATCTGATCCGCCTCAAGCTTGTTTAGAAGTACATTGAGTCCCTGATGTCTTGCAAATGACTCCATGTCCCTGGCAACCGTCTTGATCCAGGATCTGTATACATCTTCGTACACCCTCGGCTCTGCACCGTAGTTCACCACTGCATAGCCAAAGCTTCTGTCCTGGAAGAACAATGGTGTAAATATGAACGCTGTAGGATAATCCCTGTCCTCGTACAGCTCCGGCAACAGCTTCGCAGACTCGAATACGTCGTCGTAGCGTATGTGTCTCTCTTCTTTTTCATCCGGGCCACACTTTATCAGTCTGTATACATGATCTGTGTAACCGTGGCGAAGTGCCTCATCGCCGGTCATGACCTCCGGATTTCTCCAGTAGTCGTTCAGGCACAGATGGAAGCTCTCAAATGGTCTTATCTGGTACACGTATTCCGACACGGTGTCGAAGAATGACTCCACGCTCGTCTGCGCCACAAGGTCATCCGCCATGTTGTTGAAGCAAGAGTAGAAGCCGGTCTCTGAGAGGTCTGTCTCCCATTTGTCTCTTCTGATCCTGACTGTCTCTCGTTCCCAGCCCTCACAGCCACAGGTTCCACCTATGTACAGCTCCACGTTGGACTTGAATTCCGGTACGTCATGTCCGTTAAGCTTTGCATCTATATATTTCATACAGTAGTGCCCGCAGTCATCCGCCGGTATGTCCGCAGATGTGATCGGAACAGGACTGTTTCTTCCGTCTTCTATGGAGTCATAGCCCACCACGGCTATGTCCTCGGGAACTCTTATTCCATATCTGTCAAATGCGGTGCACACTCCGATGGCCATACAGTCATTTGCACATACGATGGCATCCGGCAGATGCTCCTTATCCTTCACAAGCTCGTCCACCATGTAGTCGCCGCTGTCGTACCAGTATGTTCCATAATATATCATGTCGTCCGTAACCGGCAGGTTGTGCGCCTTCATGCTGTCTATGTAACCGGCGAGTCGCTGCTTGGAGTGTATGTGCTCTTTGAGTCCGCCCAGGAAATATATATTCTTGTGTCCGTGAACCTCTATAAGGTGATCCACGAGTTTTACTATAGGGGTATAATGATCCATCATGACCGTTGGGAATATGTTATTCTCTTTGTCGACTACCACTACCACACCATTTGCAAATTCTGACTGCAGGCGCTTCTCCAGCTTTTCTACGACTCCCGGAGTCTGTATGGTGTCCTGACACAATACCACAGCATCAAAAAGGTTAAAATTAATAAGGTTGTAGATGTTTGAATCTCCAACCTCCCTGTCTGTTGAATCCTGGTACTTCAAAAACATGGAAAATATGCAGACATCGTAATTCATATCATATGCCTGCTTCAGAAATCCCTGCATGAAGCGATTCTGTGTACTCTCTTCAACCTGTGCTGTTATAACGCATATTCTCTTCCTGTTGCTCATCTGATCATCCCCAACTGCATTTTCAAAACATTCTTTATGCAATTATATCATGTTTGCAGGCTAAAAAAAACCTTATTTATGCAATTTGACAAATGCCATAGTTTCTGTCTACATTTTTAGTCTATTTTTCACCTCAAGCGCCGTGCGAGTGGTTGCAAGGCCTCCACGCGCAGTCTCCTTCAGTGTATTTCCAGAAGTCCTGCCACTATGGCCTTTCTGGTACCATGCCCTTTGCTGGTCGTCAGAAATAACCCATACAGGCATATCTTAACTGCCTTATTTCAATCATAGACCACGAGTGCGGTTATTTGGATTTTATTATCTTAGTTTTTTGACTCGGATATACTGTCTTTTTTCTTTTTCTGCCCGAAAAAGCAGGAAAATTTTTTCGCAAACCCGCTTACTCTGCCTTGAGCACATAGAGTCTGGAATCATAGTCTCCGCAAGGCACATCATCTCCGACTATCTCTCCCGCCGATGTGTCGCTAGTGATGAGTCCGAGGTTCATCAGCTCATCGCCATAGCATGATGGGCCTGCGATGACATTGACTGCAGAATCCTCTCCTTTGTCTCCTGACACTTTCTCATATATCAGCTTTCCATCCGGTGTCTTGCTCACTGTGAGCGCCTGTCCCCCGAGCACATTGCAGCTATATATCGCATCAGGATCAAGGCCGTGGAGCTTCATTCTGGTGAAGCATTTGTTCGGTGTGTAGAGTGTTCTGAACCACGCAACGATGGCGGTCTTCTTATCGTCTGATACGACCATCCAGCCGCACTCCTCATCGTCAAATGGACTTGCAAGCCTGTAGAATGTTCCGTACTGGATTACCTCACGGTATGCCTTCATGAACTTGACCTGCTCCTTGACCTCCTCTATCTCCTCGGCTGTGAGCTTGTTCAGATCCAGCTCATATCCAAATGTTCCGAAGTATGCAGCATTTGCACGGGTCTTAAGCGGAGTCTCACGTCTTGTCTGATGATTTGGCACAACCGAAACGTGGCTTCCCATACTGCTGATCGGGTAACACATGGATGTTCCATACTGGATCTTGACTCTCTCTATGGCATCCGTGTCATCACTTGTCCAGCCCTGTGGCGCATAGTAGAGAATGCCCGGATCAAAACGTCCGCCGCCGCTGGCACATGACTCAAAGAGTACATGTGGAAATGTGCTTGTGAGTCTCTCATACAAATCGTACACACCAAGTATGTATCTGTGGAACACCTCGCCCTGTCTGTCAGCCGGAAGAGCCGCACTATAGCACTCGGTGATACTTCTGTTCATATCCCACTTCACATATGACACCTTTGCCGTGCTGAGTATCTTTGCCATCATCTCATATATTCTGTCAACGACCTCTTTTCTGGAGAAATCCAGAACATACTGGAATCTTCCGTGTGAGTCATGTCTTCCCGGAACTGAAAGTATCCAGTCTGGGTGCTCTCTGTGGAGGTCTGAGTCTTTATTTGTCATCTCAGGCTCGAACCACAGTCCGAACTTCAATCCTACCTTCTCTATATCCTCTGCAATTCCTGTGATTCCCTCCGGGAGTCTGTCTGGATTTGCAACCCAATCTCCAAGGCCTGCATGGTCTGTGGTTCTGGCTCCAAACCAGCCGTCGTCAAGAACGAACAGCTCAACTCCGCACTCCTTTGCCTTCTGTGCGATGGCTATGAGCTTCTCTCTGGTGAAATCAAAATATGTAGCCTCCCAGTTGTTGATGAGGATCGGCCTTGGCTTGTCTCTCCACTCGCCTCTTGCAAGTCTCTTCTGATACAGCTTGTGAAAGGTCTGGCTCATCTTGTTGAGTCCCTGATCTGAGTATACGATGACTGCCTCAGGAGTCTGGAAATGCTCACCTGCATCGAGCTTCCAGTCAAATGTATCCGGATTTATTCCGGCAAGAATGCGGGCTGTATTTCTCGTGTCAACCTCTGCCTGTATCTTGAAATTGCCGCTGTATACAAGGCTTATTCCAATCGCCTCTCCCTGGTTCTCGTCCGTTGTCTCTCTCTTCAATGCGATGAACGGGTTGTGCTCATGGGATGAATGACCACGATTACTGCCTATCGACTGTACGCCCTGCTCGAGATCCCTTGTTATTATGTGGCGCTCCCTTGCCCATGCGCCTGAGAGCTGCATCCACTGATAATCAGGATCAGGGAGATCCAGGCACATACTGTAAGCAGTGGTGAGATATACCGCCTCTGTGCCTTCATTTACATACTCCACACTCTTTGCTATGACTGGTCTGTCGCTCCATATCGTATAGAGCATTCTCGCCTTTATTCCTGTGAGTGAATCCTTCAATGTGACGATCAATGTCTCTGCCTCGTCATCATTCTCTGTGTATGTTGCCGGCAATGCCTCAAGCTTTGGCTTGCCCTCATTTACCTCATGTGATACATATACAAAATCTGATATTCTGCTGCCATTTGACTGAAGTACCTCAACCATCGGTGCTCTGTAGTCTGTGGTTCCGTACACAGGAAGCTCCTGCTTCACTGACTCAAGTGAGAACAGTCTGTCATCGTCATATACATACTGGAACATAGGTCTCTGGACAAGCTCCAACAGATGTGAGAAATCCTCTCTGTCCCTTATCGCCTTACCATAGTACAGATTTCCCAGATGTCCATTGGGGAGCACTGTCATGATGTAGCTTATCTCGCCATTTGTAAGGTGAAATGTCTTTGTTTCTTCGTGAAAAATAATACCCATAAGTGTGACTCCTTTTCTCCATTTATTTGTCTGAGCAGACAACCTCCGTTACGCCTGTGCACTGCGCACCCTCTGCTCTAAAATCTCATGTCTGACTGCTTTTAATACAATTATTTTAATATCTGGGAATTAGATTTTATATGGAAAAAAGTTGACCAAATATGGTACCGATAATGGTTAAGTTGGGTGATTATTCTGAACTGTGAATACGCTTTGAACATTAAGACATATCTTGCATTTAATGATCCATTCACTTTGTCTATAGATTTGAGCAAAGTATCCCAAAAGTATACAGACAATGAAAAAAGCCTGAATACTGATACCAGACCAACTGTAATTTTCAATCAGTCTCCACCAATATTCAGGCTTTTTCTGCCAGCTCCGGCCTACACCGCGTACACCACAGTCTCATAAGGTCTGAGCGTACCATCGTAATCCGCATAATTACCCATAAGCATATCCGCAGTCTCAGGAATTGCATAGCCCACATCCTCACCGGTCATGTTGACAACAACATATACCGATCTGTCTGTGCTTTCTGCATTTGCTCCAGTTCCACATACACACTCAATCTGAACCGGATTGCGCCTGTACACTATGATTCCTGCATTATCCGTCTCCACATCCTCCAGGTCTCCGTAGATGAGAGTCTGTGTGTACTCCGAGTGATTTCTGAGCTGTATCATCGCCTTATAAAAGTTAAGCACAGAATCCTTATCAGCGCTCTCAAGCTCCACTGTCTGGAGGTCACACTGATTGTTGCATGCCAGCCATGGCTCATGCACTGAGAATCCGAAGTTCTTATCGCTGTTCCACTGCATCGGAAGTCTTGACTGGTCGCGGCTCCTGATATTTACAGATTCCATCGCCTCTGCCTCGCTGTATCCGGCTTCAATGCATCTCGCAAACTGTCCCTTGGAGTTGATATCGTCCAGCTCATCTATGTTATCAAAATGAGTGTTTATCATGCCAAGTTCCTGTCCCTGATATACAAACGGCGTACCCTTCAGGAAGAAGAACAGCGCGCCCAGCGCCTTTGCCATCTGTGTTCTGTATTCAGGAATATCACCGGCTGGGAAGTACTTGCCTATACTTCTAGGCTGATCGTGGTTTTCCAGGTAATTTGCTGCCCATCCGATCTTTTTCACAAGTCTCTGATTGGTGAACAGCTTGTCCTTGAATTCCTCTATCGTCCAGTCTCTCTGGTGCAGCCAGAGATCGCCCGGATTGATATCTATATCTGTGTAGCTAAAGTCAAATATCATGGAGAAATGTCCATCTCTCCCAATATATCTGTCCAAATCCTCATTTGGGACTCCAGGAGTCTCTGCGACAGTCACAAAGTCTCCTCTGCCATATGTGTTGAGTTTTAACTCGTGAAGGAACTCATCTATTCCCGGCCTATTGAGGCAGCATTTGCCAACATCGCATCTGCCGTCCTCGCCGTCTGACGGCATAGGCGGGAATGAGAGGTCTTTCTTGATAAATGTGATGGCATCCATTCGGAATCCTGAAACTCCCTTGTCAAGCCACCAATTCATCATGTCGTAGAGCTCTTGTCTCATCTCCTCACATTCCCAGTTGAGATCCGGCTGCTCCTTCGCAAATGAATGGAAATACCAGCTACCATCCTCAATCTGTGTCCATGTGCTTCCACCGAAGTTGGATCTGAGATCTGCAAGTCCATCTATGTTGTCCTTAAATATATAGTAATTTCTGTATTTGCTGTGTCTGTCCCGGCACGCCTCCTGGAACCATCTGTGCTGGTCTGATGTGTGATTGATGACCATGTCCATGATGATCTTGATGCCATTTTCATTTGCGCATCTTATAAGTTCATCCGCATCCTCTATGGTTCCAAACTCAGGATTCACATCGTAGTAATCCGATATGTCATATCCATTGTCCTTCATAGGCGACTTGAAGAATGGACATATCCACACAGCGGTCACGCCAAGATTTTTGAGGTACGGCAATTTCTCAGTTATTCCCTTCAGATCTCCTATTCCATCTCCGTTGCTGTCATAGAAGCTTCTAGGGTATATCTGGTAAAATACCGCCTCTTTCCACCATTTTCTGTCCATATTTTATGTTTATCCTTTCACAGCTCCGGCTGAAATTCCCTCGATGATATTCTTCTGAAGTATGATGAATATGATCACGATAGGGATGATGCAGAGAAGTACCGCAGGGAAGATTAGCTCCCATGGATTTCCATACTGTCCTGACAGACTCTTTGCATAATATAAGCTCAGCGTGAGCGTCTTTTTGTCGTTATTTCCTATTACGAGGAATGGAAGAAGGTAATCGTTCCATATCCACACTGCATTTGTGATGACAACTGTCATGGTCGTAGGCTTTAAGAGGGGCATGACCACATATCTGTATATCTGGAATATATTTGCTCCATCGAGCATGGCTGCCTCCTCAAGTGACAGCGGGATACTCTTGATGAATCCTCTGTACAGCAGAACCGACATACTGATTCCAAAGCCTCCGTACATGAGGATCAGACCCGGTGTGTTTTTGAGTCCCAGCTTGTCCATCAGCGATACCAACGGGTACATAACTGACTGGAAAGGTATGAGCATGGCTGCTGTGTATGCGATGAAGAGTATATTTGCCACCTTGGAATCTGTCCTGGCAATTGCCCATGCGGCAAATGAAGATATGACCACGATAAGTGCCACTGCCGCAACTGTTATGAGTACTGTCTGAAGCAGGCTGCTGCCGAGATTTATCTGCTCAGCTGCATTCTTCAGATAGTCCAGATTCCATGATTTCGGGAGAGCTATTGGAGATGCTACTATCTCCTGCTGTCCCTTGAATGAGTTGACGATCAGGAACCATATCGGGAATATGGTCACGATTGCCAATACAGCGAGTATAACCACTATGAGTGCTCTTTTGATCTTGCCTTTTACTCCCATTATGATTCAATCTCCTTTCTCTTAGTGATCATTACCTGAGCTATAGATATAACTGCAATGATAACGAAGAATATAACTGCCTGTGCCTGCGCCTCTCCGTATGCCGGAGGAGAGCTCTCTCTTACTGTTTTCAGTATCATGTAGGATATCATGGTCGTTCCGAAATTGCCCTCTGTCAGTGAAACGTTGAGGTCAAGCATCTTGAAGCTGTTTGCCAGTGACATGAAGAGCACTATCGTAAATGAAGGCATGAGAAGCGGAAGTGTGATCTTCCTGAAGCTTGTCCAGCCCGTAGCCCCATCTATTCTGGCAGCCTCATAAATATCCTCTGAAATATTGTTGAGTCCGTTGAGGTAGATTATCAGGTAATAACCTGCAACCTGCCACACACCAACGATCGCATATGCCAGAAGTGCTTTCCACTGATTCTGAAGCATGTTGTTGAGCACCTCTACGTGTACCACACCGTCTGTTCCGAACAGCGTCTGTGAAAATACATTTTCAAATATGAAACGCCATACATAACCCATGGCGAGCATTCCAAGTACATATGGAAGGAACAGTACCGTTCTGAAAAGTCCCTTGCCCTTGGTAAGCTTCTTGATCATAAGTGCCAGAAGAAGACTGACAACATTCTGTGCTATTACTGCAAGTACAGCATATATGGCCGTGTATCCAAGTGACTGAAGGAAATTCTTCGACTTGAATATGCTTGTATAATTCTTAAGTCCCACCAGTGCATTCCACCAGTGCTCCCCACCTACGAAGTAGGAACCTCTCCACTCGGTGAAGGAGTAGATCACACCCTCTATAAAAGGAACTATGATAACCAGCAGAAACAACACTATAGAAGGCAGAACCATAAACCAGAATTTTCTCTTGTAAAATCTTTTCATAGTTTTTCCTTTCCTACATTGAACACCAGCCATACAAAATTTGCCTTCGGCAAATGGCTGGCGCTACATGTCAGGTTTTCATAGAAAACCTGACACATCCCATTTAGCACCGATTACTCTTTGATGCTGTCCTTCCACTTTGTCAGTGCATCTTCCACACCTGTTCTTATAGTGTTCTCATCCCACTGATCAGGATTTGTAAACAACTGCTCCTGAATAGTTGCACCGATGGTGTTGAGTCCCCATGACTCAGGGAAAGCATCGAAGTCATTGCCCATCACAAGGTCATTGCTCATATAGTATACAAGTGAATTGCTGAGCGGATTCTCAAGCTTCTCGCTCTCGTCTGCGTTGAATGGGACAAATGCGAATTTGTTTGTGATGTAATCTTTTCCTGTATCTGATGTGTAGAGCCATACAAGGAAGTCCTCAGCGGCTTTCTGCTCCTCTTCTGAATCCTTCTTGTTGATAACGTAATACTGTGAAACGAACTCAGGGATTGAGCTGTTCATCTTGTCAACTGTAACGCCCTCAGCTGAGATGTCACTCTGCTCAAGGTTGACCTTCATTGGGAGCATTGTGAGTCTTGATGCCTTGTCTGCATCCACACCTGCGATGGTTCCGTATACCCAGTTACCCTGCTTGATGAACATTGCCTTACCCTCGGCAAATGTCTGAACTGCCTGATCATATCCTGTCACTGTTGAGTTGATGTACTCTGATCCACGCTCTACCTTGCCGCTTGGTCCTGCTGTGTAGCTTGAAAGCATGTCAAGCTCCTGAACCATCTTTACAAGTGGCTCCTCAAGCTTATCAACATCTTCCTTTGTAGCTGCTGCCGTTGCATTGTAGTTAGGGAATACTGCATTCAGTGCGTAGTTTGTATAGTGGTTTGCATATGTCCACTTCTCAGCGCCTGCGATTGCAAATACTCCGTTCATGTTCTCTGTTGTGGCTGTCTTGTCCTTTGCTGTGGTGTATGCATTGCCTGAAAGTGTAACCTTCTCGCCACCCTTGCCGTTTATGTAATCACCGATTGCCTTGATCATGCCTGTGAACTCTTCATAATTGGCACTTCTGTAATCAGCGACAAATGCGTCTGCGTTGTCAAGTCCAAATACATCACATATCATCTGTGTATCTGCGATAAGTCCGTAACCCTCTACGTTGTAAGGGATTCCGCAGCTTGCTCCGCTCTCATCTGCGAGCTGCATGCTCTCTGGGATTGAATCGTAGATTGACTTTAATTCTTCATTATTTACTGATGTTGATGGAAGTACAAATCCGCCCTCATTCCACTCTGTGAACTGTGCCTGGTTTATCGCGTACAGTGTAGGATAGTTCTTGGAATTCATCTCAGATCTGAGTGTCTCCATGGTCTCCTGTGTACCACATGTGTAAACCTTAACCTTAACTCCTGTCTCTGTCTCATAATCCTTGCACAGATCCTGGATACTGTCTGCGATCTCGGACTTTGTGTTGTAAATATACAGATCGTAATCCTTCTTTGCTGAACCACATCCTGTCATAGATGCAAGTCCCAGCATCATAGCTGCTGAAAGTGCACATGCTACTAATTTCTTTGCTCTCATAACCTTTTCTCCTTTTCTTGCTTTGAATTTTCCCTCTTGTTAATTCTCGCTATCATTCATATTGTTCCGATAAAACATATTTCATAAGCGCTTAAATGAAACATGTTTCATTTGCATTAAGATTATCATATGAAACATGTTTCGTCAATAGGGGATTTATAGATTTTTGTATTTTGTGCTCTTAGTAAGTTTTTTATGTTTTGTACCCGCATAAAAAAGAAGTTCATGATTTTTGAGTGGCACCTCATTTTCTCTTCATGAACTTCTTTTCGTAATCATACTATAAAGTTGTATCGCCTTTTTCTACGCTCACCGGAAGTAGTATAAGATTTCCGTCTATATGTGTGTTTCTCTCTTTTGCGCTGTCGATCTGATCTGCGGTTGCTCTTTCAACCTGTCCTTCGGCATCATCTTCCTCCTCCGGTCCGTCGATCATCTCCATAAGCTGGCGTACTGCCTCCTGGGCGATCTCCTTGTACGGCTGATGTATCGATGTGAGCCTTGTCGTGCTGGCGTTGGTTATGTACGTTCCGTCGTATGCCACGATCGCCAGGTCATCAGGAATCTTTTTGCCTATGGCAAGTGCCGCCTTAAGGAATGCTATCGCCGGCATGTCTGCGGCAAATATTCCGTCCACGTCAGGATACTCCTCCAGTATGCATTTTGCCATCTCAAAATATCCATGAAAATCAAAGTCGTTCCACTGTATTGGAACTCGTCTGGATTTTATCCCATTCTCGGCAAGGACTCTATCTAGTTCCTCATGGCACTCAAATGACATGATATTCTTATCTACCTTGATTCCTGATATGTGGATGACATATTTGCATCCACTGTTTATAAATTCCTGGGCAGCAAGCTGTCCGCCCATCTTGTGATCCGACACTACGACAGGAAATTTGCTGCCAACCTTATAATCCAGCATGACCATCGGCTTATCTATCTTCTGGTATTCCTTCGCCGTACATGCCGACGTTCCGCATATGATCCCATCCACGATGTTGGACTTTAACAGCTTGAAACACTCCTTCTCCCTCTGCTTGTCATCGGATGTTGAAAAAAGCATAAACTTGTATTTCTTCTCATAAAGTATCTTTTCTATCTCCGATGCCAGTGATGAGAACCATGGGTGCTGGATATTTGGAACCAACATCGCAATGGAGTTTGATCTGCCCTTGAACATGCCTCGCGCAAGCTCATTTGGAACATAATCCAGTTTCTTCATCGCATCTTCTATCTTCTTCTGAGTCTCAGGTTCAACATTTGCCGTGCCGTTGATAAGTCTCGACACCGTGCAGATGGCGACCCCCGCCTCCTTCGCAACGTCTCTTATACTTGCCATATATAAATATACTCTCCTTATGAATTTCAGACTGTAGTCCATGAAACTTGTTTCATAAGAAGAGTATACCATAATACTTTCCGTAATGTAAATTGTGTAATATGACGATAATCAGCTCAAAAGCTCCTCTATCATAGCTCCGTCAAATGTCACGCTCTGAACGTGATTTACCTCGATCTGGTAAAGCGCATGTGCAACTATGTGCTCTGCAGCCTGCTCTATATCTCTGATTCCGGTCACGCCGTCGCACTTCTTGATGACAGCATCCACGCCGTCTGGAAGGATGATGCACTCGCTCCCTTCAAGTCCGATGCGCTTGAGCACCTTCGGCAGAACAAATTTGTTGAATATCTCCTTCTTCTCATCCGGGGTGTAATCCGGTATGTCTATAACAGCAAATCTCGACATGATCGGCTTGCTGATGTTCTCCTTGTCATTTGCCGTCGCTATAGGATACACGCCATTTGTCGGGATCATGCACTCCATGTAGTTGTCGGTGAATCCCAGGTTATCCAGGAGTGTCAGCAGTACATCGGCAGGATTGCCGTTGCCCTTGCCGGAATTTGCCTTGTCCAGCTCGTTGATGATGAATACGAGGTTAGATTCTCCAGCCTGTGAAAATGCCTCCATGATGATTCCCGGCTTGGCATTGGAATATACTCTTGAACTTCCTGTAAGCTGCTCCGGATCGTTGATGGAACTCATGTCAAGGGTCGTCCATGGAAGTCTGAGTATTCTCGCAACCGCATAGGCTATCTGTGACTTTCCTGTTCCGGCAGGTCCGCAGAGCAGAAGTCCGTATGCAGGAAGTGTATGTGTACGGTTGATCTGGATGATCGTCTCGATGATCCTCTGCTTTACCTTCTCCATTCCGTAGAGTTCCTCGTCCAGTATCCTTCTGGCCTCTTCCGGATCTATCGCCTCAAAGTAATTGCTCTTCCATCTGATGTTCATCGCCATGGAAAGTGCTCTCTGGGCGTGGCGTCTCTCCTCCGGTGATACCTCGCTGGATCTCGCAACCGCAAGATTTCTTCTGGCCCACAGCCTTATATTGTCAGGAAGTGTTCTTCCGGCGCAGTGCATGAAGTCAATGATGCTCTGCATGCTCGTGAGCTTCATGTCATCGCCCAGTGCCTCTTCCTCTTCTTCCTCCTCGGATTTCTCTTCCTCCGAAGGGGCATCGCTGGCAAGAAGTCTCTCTATCATGAACTGAAGGAATCCGTCATTTGCCGACAGCTTCGATCCGCCGCCGAACTCGGTCTCCCTTATCTTGTATACCGCATAACCCTCCGGTCTGTTCTCTCCCGACAGACGGACATTGATGTGATTCTCACCGAGCCATTTGAGAAGGCTTACAAATCTCGCATCTATCTTCAATATGTCTGCGGACTGGACTCCGTCTACCTCGTCAAATTCAAATGCTGTTCTCTTGATCGGATTGGTGAACTTTCCGCTGGAGTGGTGGGTCCACTTCCTGGTCGTGTTCTCAAGGATCATGATTGGCTTCTCCGCTGTTGCTGTAGACTCCGAAGACTGGAACGTCTCATATGTAACTATGTTCTTATTCTTGTTGTCACTTCCACTGAAATCAAATACTGGCATGTTTTCCTCCCTAATATAATGATGCTTTATTGCAAGTTTAATCATACCTTGCAATTATAAAACATCATAAGTTATTTTTCTTCAAACACCCGCATCCATCTTTCCCGTTTAAGCCTTGTGGTGAACAGGATTCCCCTGAAACAGAGCTCCACGCACATGGCGATCCATACACCATAGAGCCCCACCCTCGGTGCAAGTATAGCTGCAAGCGGTATCCGCACGCACCACATACTGGCAAAGTTCATGCAGCTTGGGACCAGAGTGTCCCCGGCTCCCCTGAGTGCTCCCGATGCAACTATGGATGCGGCATAAAATGGTTCGGCAAATGCCTCTATCCTCAACACTGCCGCCCCAAGATTTCTTATCTCTTCGTTCGGTGTCAGCACACCTATCATGGACGGAGCTGCTATGTACATAAGGACTCCGCCAATGGTCATAACCGACACACCTAATCCCATTGTAATCCATGCCATTCTTCTGGACAACTGTTTTTGTCCTGCTCCCACGCATTGTCCCACAAGTGTGGTTGATGCCGCCTGTACTCCATAGCCCGGCATGTAGCAGAAACTCTCCGCAGTAACCGCAAATGAGTTGGCCGCGATGGCTATAGTTCCAAGGGGTGACACGATCTTTGTGGACATGACATACGCTGAACACATGACCATCTGCTCAAGTCCCACCGGCACTCCTATCTTTACCGCTTTGACAAGTATATCCCTATGAAACCTTAAATGTTCGCCCTTTCTTAAATGAAGATTCTTGTTCTTCCACAGAAGTGCAGTGACCATAATGGCACAGGTGACAGCCTCCGCCGTGATGGTTCCAAGTGCTGCCCCAGCAACGCCAAGACCAAGTCCCGGCATGGTAAATGTCAGTCCATTCATCGAGGTTTCAGACTGCACAAGTGTTGACAAATGGGAACCAAAGGCTTCTGCCTGAACAGTTCCTGCCAGCTGAGAACCAGCCAGCTTTACACTGGATAAAAACGGAATACTTAAATTTACAATTCTTGTCGGAAATATAAAGAACAAATTGAAGATCACATCCATCACACAGCACATGACATTCAGTATACCTGGTAGTCTCATATTTCCGGAGCTCTGGTGCATGCCACCCGCTATGCTGTTCATCTGCAGAGCGGGAAGTCCCAGCATGTACACAAGAAAATACTGGCTTGCCATCTTCTGTATCGCAGCTTCACCGCCGAGCCATCTCGGAAGCGGTGTGCTTATAAGTGCTGCAACGAGTGCAAGTATGGCGCTTATGCACAGGGCTATTATGAGTCCCTGTTTCATGATATTTCTGGCAGATTTATCCTCACCGGCCCCCACAGCCTGGGCTATCTGCACAGTAAATCCTGTAGTCACCGCAATGCATAGCCCGCCAAACAGCCATGTCGTGGACGAAACAAGTCCGATGGCTCCCGATGCATTTGCACCAAGACGCCCCACCATGGATGCATCGATGTACTGCATGACAATGGACGAGATCTGGGCAAGGATCGCCGGGATGCTGAGCCTGACCGTAAGTCCTATCTGCTGGGATGCGGTCATCGACTTTCCAGATATCATGTCCTTCAGCAAGTTTTCACTGCTACTCATCTATATCTCCTTTTTTAGCCGCATTGTCTATGTTTACCGTCTCTGCGTTCATTTTTCTGAATGCCGTGGTTCCCTCGGCAAGTCTCTTCATGCCCTCTTCCATGATCGACCTTGGACATGCGATGTTAAGTCTGATAAATGCCTTTCCGTTCTTACCATATGAAAGTCCCGGCGACATATAGAGTCCGGTGTTCTTCCTGATAAATGCAGAAAGCTGTTTTGCGTTGTCAGTTATCTTACTGCAGTCAAGCCAGAGAAGGTATGTTGCCTCCGAGTACACCACCTTCATGTCAGGGATATTCTCAGATACAAATTTTCTCACATACTGCTTGTTCTCATACAGATACTGCCTGAGACTGTCCAGCCACTCGCCACCATCTGTAAATGCTGCTATAGCCGCATCCACCGCAAATACATTTGGCTCGGCTACCTCGTCTGTGTTCAGTCCTCTCCACATCTTGTGTCTCAGGAATTTATCCGGAACCACAATTGCTGCGGTCTGTATTCCAGCTATGTTGAAGGTCTTTGTCGGCGCAATACAGGTCACACTTATATCCCTGCATGTGTCGGATGCCGTGGCAAATGGCACATACTCCTTGTCAGGATCGGTGAGATCGCAGTGTATCTCATCCGAGATGACCGTCACACCATACTTTGCGCATAGCTCTCCCACATGGGCAAGTGTCTCCTTATCCCAGATCTTCCCCGCAGGATTCTGTGGATTGCAGAGTATCATGAGGCTGGTCTGTGGATCTGCAAGCTTTGCCTCAAGATCCTCAAAGTCCATGGCATATCCATCGCCGTCGTATTTCAGAGGGCTTTCCAATATATTTCGCCCATTGTTGTATATAGAATTAAAGAAAATATTGTAGACAGGGGTCTGCACTACAACATTCTCTGCGGGTGTGGTGAGCTTTCTCACCGCCGTTGATATGGCTGGGATGACTCCGGAGCAGAACACCAGCCAATCCCTATCTATCGCAAATCCGTGTCTGTTGCCCCACCAGTTCACGTAGGCATCTGCCCACTCGTCCGGGATGATGGAATATCCGAATATTCCGTGCTCCACCCGGGCTGCCAGTGCCTCCCTGATGCATGGAGCCGTCTGAAAGTCCATGTCTGCCACCCACATTGGCAGTTCGTTTTCCGGCACGTCCCACTTCAGGGAGCCTGTGCCGCGTCTGTCTATAACCTTGTCAAAATCAAACTTCATGTTTGTCCCTCCACTTCATGGAGAGATTCCGCGGCTGCTGTGGCAAACGGCTGGCACATATAGAGTGCTCCATCACGTTCGTCTTCCCTCGCCTTGCTTTGCTTCTATCTGCACTGCGCTCTGCAAGCGATAAGGGCGTTGCTTGCGCCGCTCCGGCAAGAAGCAGCAATGCTCAGTCGACTTCACTACCGATTGAGCACTCTATATGTGCCAACTCGTTTCACCACAGCAGCCGCGGAATCTCATTTACGTTATGATATATCACCAAATCTTAAACTCGTTTAGTCCTGTACTATTATTTTTGTCTTTGACGGATCTACTTTGTCTTTTTCTATTATCAGGTTGTCGATGTGCTGGGCTTTGATGGTTCCTGATGTCGGATTCATGACACTGTCTATCTTGCTGCAGATGTCGGCATCCACTGTTGAATATTCAAATGCAAGTGTTGTGTTGATGAGCTTGCAGTTCTTCATCACAAGGTTGTCGATGTAGCACATGCCCTGAAGGCTCTCGATGGTGCAGTTCACCAGGGTGAGGTTCTTTGCGTTCCAGCCAAGATACTCGCCCGATATGAATGAATCATATACGGTCACGTTCTCGGTATTCCAGAATGCATCCTTTGAAAGCAGATTGGAGTTTCTTATCTCTACATTCCTGCATCCGTCAAATGAATAGTTGCCGTCAAGCTTCAGGTCGTCTATCTTCATATTATTGCTGTTCATGGCAAAATAGTCGCCCTTTGCTGTCACGTGGTTCATTGTCACGTCATCGCAGCTCCAAAGGGTCTCCTCAGCATGGGTGAATGTCACATCCGTAAGCTCCAGGCCTTTACATCTGCGGAAGTTCTTTGGTGCCTGGATGAGTGCCCGCCTCACCGCGATATTATCAGTATACCAGACTCCGGCTCTCGCCATCTCAAACCAGTGGCAATCCTCCGCAACAATGTTCTTGCTGTACCACAGCGGATACTTCCATTTGAACATGCTGCCGTACAGATTTATGCCGCGGCTCTCCTTAAGCGGAGACTCGCCATCGTCAAATATCGTATCATATATATCGAGATTTTTTCCCATGAAAAGAGCTCTCTCACCTGTCAGAAACTCCTGTCTTATGATTTTCTTTTCTTCTTTCTTATCCATCTCGTTCATCTTCCTTTTGTATATTCTCTATTATATTATTGGCCTATTATCACCATGTTATCACTTCTGGCAAATGCGAATATGACTGAGCTTATGACCACCATGAGTGGCAGTGCAAACAGTAATATATTTATTACCTGAAATTTGCTATATTAACAGACTTATCCTCTTAAATTAAGGGATTCTCAACCAGTCTTCTTTATATTATAATCTACACATACAAGTCCGGCATGTAAATAGGGATCTCATGTCTGATATTTTGGGGAAACAACAATTTCAGGGGGTACATTATGATTTTAACATCGGGGGATTCTATCAGTATTTTTTTCAGACTATTACCTTATACGACTTACATTATTCCAATAGCATCATTCATCATAGCTGTGGTCATCGGCCTTTCCATACGGGGTAAGGCATGCCGTATCGAGCGGGACTATACCAGAACATCCGCCGATATCACATCTGTCAGAAGATTCAGTAAAAGAACCCATATCAACTATGAATACCGCGACCAGTCCGGAGTATTGCACAATGGTTTTCTTTCCGTCCGCGGTATAACAAATTACAACTCCATGTCGTCCATCGCAATATATTACAACCCGAATAATCCATCCGTATCTTATACGGAAAGAACTATGAACAGTGACAAAAATGCACCATTCATCTATGGTGGTGCGGTTCTGCTTGGAACTCTGGTATTTTTATGGAGAAGGCGCTGATTTCTCAGCGTCCTTTTTTATTACCTCCTGATGAGATCCTTTGCCACCTCACCGGCTATTATAAGCCCTGCGACTGATGGCACAAATGCCACGCTGCCCGGGATGTCTCTGCGCTCTGTACATTTGTGTTCTGCACCCGGAGGACAAATGCAGTTGTTTCTGCAGCTTATCGCCATATCTTCGATCGGCCTTGTCGGAATCTCTTCCGAGTATACGACCTTGAGTTTCTTGACGCCCCTCTTCTTCAGCTCTCTTCTCATGACCTTCGCAAGCGGACACACCTTTGTCTTGTATATATCTGCAACCTTGAACTGGCTTCCGTCAAGTTTGTTTCCCGCACCCATGCTGCTGATGATCGGGATATTTTTCTCCTTGCACTTCATGACAAGAGCGATCTTGGCTGTCACGGTGTCCACCGCGTCGACTACGTAGTCGTAGCTGTCCCAAGGGAAGTCATCCGCATTTTCCGGAAGGAAGAAACATTTGTGTACCTCAACCTCCACATTTGGATTGATGTCAAGCATCCTGTCCCTCATAACATCGGTCTTATACTTTCCAACTGTGCTCCTTGTCGCTATGATCTGTCTGTTGAGATTTGTCAGACACACCTTGTCGTCATCTATCAGGTCAAATGCTCCGACACCGCTTCTGACCAGCGCCTCGCATACATAACCGCCAACTCCGCCTATTCCAAATACCGCTACCTTAGAGCCTGCCAGCTTGTCCATGGCTTCCTTGCCAAATAGCAGCTCTGTTCTCGAAAACTGTGTTAACATCTCTTATTCTCCTAATATGATATATATCCCACTACAACTATATACAAAATAAGTTTTTTTTCAACTGAAATCTTATTGACATCTGGCCCCTCCGTCCCGATTTATATCGAATACATGTATCCGATCCGGTCACTGTACTCCCGGGTAAGATCGGCGATGGTTTTGTTATCAAGGACATTGTTGATGGCTGTCTCAAGGGCATCCCACACCTCTCCGATGACATCGTTCATGACCATGTTGGTGTCGCCGTCCTCATCAACTCTGTTATCTATCGGTGATATCCTGCCCTCTATCGCCCTTAGCACCATTCCAACCGTGATCTCCTCCGCTGGCATGTTCAGACGGTAACCGCCCCTCGGACCTCTCACGCTTCTTAAATATCCTGCTTTTAGCAGAGAAGATGTAACCTGCTCAAGATACTTGTCAGACAATCCACATCTTCTGGCTACGGCTTTGACAGTAACCGTGCTGCCACTGTTTATCGATATATCTACCATGAGTCTCAATGCATATTGTCCCTTTGATGATATTAACATTTTTCCGCCTCCTGTTCATTGTTATATTTTGCCTATAGAATTACTATGAATTAGTTTTATTTTTTTTGGCAGGGAGAAAACAGGTATGCATTTACATTCCATGCTTTATCTCCATGCCAATTGCTTCCCAATTATTCTATTTATTTTTTTGAGTATGTTTCTATATCGTTAATCATATATGCCGATCAGCTGTTTCAGTTGTCCTTATTTTTTAACCCATTCAGGTATTCCTCAACATAATGGATAACTGCTGCACCATCTCCAACTGCTGTCGCCACCTGGCGCACTGCCTTGGTCCTCACATCTCCCGCGGCAAATATTCCCGGTGTGCTGGTCTGTCCGGTCTCGCCCGCTGCAACATAACCAGCGTCATCAAGCTCCACAACGTCACCGAGGAAGTCTGTGATAGGGCTTGTTCCTATGGCAATGAATACACCGGCTACCGGAAGTGTGAAATCGCAATCGTCCTGTCCATCCGATGCTGTCGGTGTCTTAACAGCGACCTTGAGTTCCAGCTTGCCCGGCGTTCCGCCTATCTCTGTCACCTGCGCAAATGGGTGGAATTCTATATTCTCAGTCTCAAGCACCTGCGCTCCGAGTATTTTCTCGCCTCTGAACTCATCTCTTCTGTGGATCAGATGTACCTTGCTGCACATCTTTGACAGATACAGGGCATCCTCAAGAGCTATATTGCCTCCGCCCACAACTGCAACTTCTTTGTTCTTGAAGAACGCTCCGTCACAGGTGGCACAGTATGAAACTCCCGCACCTGTGAATTCTTCTTCTCCGGGAACGCCAAGTTTTCTGTGCTTTGCGCCTGTGGCTATCAGAATCGCCTTTGTCTCTATGCTGCTGCCATCCTCCAGGCTAACCTTCTTGTGATCGCCGTGATCCTCGATGGCTGTCACCTCTCTGTCATCAAACTCCACGCCCAATGTATCTGCGTGTTCTTTGAACTTCATACCCATGTCAAAGCCGCTTATGCCCGGCAGTCCGAGGTAATTGTCCACCTGCTCTGTATTCACGATCTGTCCGCCGGAGAATGCCTCCTTCTCCAGTACCACCACGTCCATCATCGCCCTCTTGGCGTAGACTGCGGCGGACAGACCCGCAGGGCCGCTGCCCACAATAACCAAATCTCTCATATTTCCTCCTTGTCGAAGAAGGTCGCTGTCATGTTTATGTAATGCTCCAAGGCTACGCACGACTCTGTCACCTTGTCTTAGCTCCTGAATTGAACATCAGCCCATCAAAAGTCGCCTTCGGCGAGGGCTGACGCTACATGTCAAGTTTTCACAGAAAACTTGACACATTATTTGCATTCGCTCCCGCCCCCATATAAGGGCAGGGGGGGCTCCCGCTCAGCAAGGAGCGACAAGCTTCCGTCGTCTATGTGCTACCCGCCTTTGGAGCATCACATAAACATGACAGCTTACTCTTCGATAACCGTTAGTTTTATTATGTTATTTCCAAACCACTCTTTTAATACTTATCTAATTATTTCTACAATATAGGAATATAAATTCCTTTTTAATGAGACATCTTCTGACCTACTAAGTCTCTCTAGTTCTCTTTGTATTTCTTTATCAACTCACAGGTTTTGGATACGTCTTCCTTGCTGTGTGCGTAGGACACGAACATTGCCTCGAACTGTGATGGTGCAAGGTAGATTCCGTTGTCCAGCATGTATGAGAAATACTTTGCATACCTTGCGGTGTCGCTGGATATTGACGTGTCCATATCCACTACTTCCTGATCTGTGAAGAATACGCTCATCAGTGAGCCTATCTGGTTGACATGGACTGTGTCGCCAAATGTGCTTCTGACTGTGTCGGCTATCTGCCTTGTGCTCTTTTCTATCGCCGGATATATTGTATTCTTTTCCTTCTGGAGTATGCGGAGCGTTGTGAGTCCGGCTGTCATGGCTATCGGATTGCCCGACAGAGTTCCCGCCTGGTATACTCCGCCAAGTGGTGCCACCATACTCATGACATCGCGGCGTCCGCCGTATGCTCCCACCGGCATTCCGCCTCCGACTATCTTGCCAAGTGTTGTGAGATCAGGCTTTACCCCGAAGTATTCCTGGGCACCGCCAAGGCTGAGTCTGAAACCTGTGATGACCTCATCAAATATAAGAAGTGCGCCGTACTCATTTGTTATGTCCCTGAGGAACTGAAGGAATCCATCATGCGGTGGAACAACTCCCATATTTGCGGCAACCGGCTCGACCACGATTGCGGCAATGTCTTTGCCCTCCGCCTCAAATAACTTCTTTACGCTGTCCTCGTTGTTATACTCTGCTATGAGTGTATGCTGTGTATACGACTTTGGAACTCCCAGGCTGTCCGGAACTGACTGTGTGAGTGCCGCCGAGCCTGCCTTGACCAGAAGTCCATCACTGTGTCCGTGATAGCAGCCGCGGAACTTTACAATCTTGTCTCTGCCTGTAAATCCCCTCGCCACTCTGAGGGCACTCATCACCGCCTCTGTTCCCGAGTTGACCATTCGTGTCAGCTCCATTGACGGCATGAGCTCATTTATCAGCTCTGCGATCTCGAGCTCTTTCCTTGTCGGTGCGCCGAATGTAAGTCCGTCATCACAAGCCGCCTTCACCGCATCTATGACTCTGTCATCGGCATGCCCCAGAATTCCCGGGCCCCAGGAACAAACATAATCCACGTAGGAATTGCCATCCTCGTCAAATATATGTGAACCTTTTGCTTTCTTCATAAATACAGGTGTCCGTCCCACCGAGCCAAATGCCCTGACCGGTGAATTGACGCCGCCCGGAATTACCTTCTGTGATTTTTCAAATAGATCCTGTGAATTTGTCATTGCCATTCTTCTTTCTATAATTTATCGTCCAGTGTGAATTTTTATGATTCCGACTCTTTGGAAACGCCCCTCTCTCCTCCGTCGAGTGGGGCAGATTGTCGGAATCATTCCGAAATATGACTCCGTCATATTGATTCCGACTCAAGCCAGTGTGCCACGTCTATGGCGTGATAGGTTATGATGATCCCTGCTCCGGCACGTTTCATGGCTGTCATGTTTTCCATAACGATCCTCTTCTCGTCTATCCAGCCATTTGCCGCAGCTGCCTTGACCATGGAGTACTCGCCGCTGACATTGTACACCGCTATCGGATAGTCCGTGTGGTTTCTCACATCCTTGACTACATCCAGATAAGCAAGTGCCGGCTTGACCATGATTATGTCTGCTCCCTCGGCGATATCCGCCTCGCACTCTCTCAGAGCCTCCCTGCCATTTGCGGGATCCATCTGGTATGTCCTTCTGTCTCCAAACTGTGGTGCAGAATGTGCCGCATCGCGAAATGGTGCATAGTAACCAGATGCAAATTTCGCACTGTAACCCATGATCAGTACATCCGTCAGCCCGTTGTCGTCAAATGCCTTTCTGATGTATGCGGTGTGTCCATCCATCATATCCGACGGAGCCACCATGTCTGCGCCAGCCTTTGCAAGTGATACAGCCATCTTGCCCAGATATGGAAGAGTCTCATCGTTGAGTATCTTGCCGTCATGGATAATTCCGCAGTGACCGTGTGATGTGTACTCGCACAGACAAATGTCCGCTATGACTATCATATCCGGATACAGCTCTTTTATCCTCCTGACTGCTTTCTGCATGATTCCCTGATCGTCGTACGCGCTGCTACCCACCTCATCCTTGTGAGCCGGTATGCCGAACAGGAGAACCGCGCTGATTCCGGCGTCCGCCACTCTGCGAAGCTCCTCCTCAAATGTGTCGAGTGAATACTGGTATATTCCCGGCATGGAGTCTACCGGATTCTTGATCCCTGTGCCCTCCGCCACAAACATCGGATATACAAGATCCTCCTTGTTAACCCTGTTCTCTCTAACCATATTTCTGATGGCCTCGCTTCCGCGAAGTCTTCTGAGTCTTATCATATTATTGCCTCTTTTCTCTACATACATGTTCTCTCTATTATTCAACTGGGGACGGAGGTACCTGTCCCCTTTTACGAAACGGATAGTGGGGACGGAGGTACCTGTCCCCAGTGAGCGGTTTGGGGACGGAGGTACCTGTCCCCCACTTCTGATGCTACCTGTGAGTATAGAATTCGCCGATGGATGATATAAGATGCTCGATATCACCGACCTCCGGAACTATATCCGCATGATAACCAGCTTTCTCCAAAGCCTTCTCTGTCACATTTCCAAGTGCTGCTATGCGGATGTTTTTCATTATATCATGAATTTTTAAAGTACTTTCTGTATTATCCGTATGCTCCCTGCATGAATCAACATCATTCGGCATATGATCCATACCAGATCCATTTTTCTCTGCGTCAAGGACTTTCAGGAATCCCCTGACACCTGACGCACTGACAAATGTGATCACATCCAGATCTTTCAGATACTGTATGCTCTCCATCCTGCGGCCAACCACATCATATACTGGAATCTCCTCGTATGTTACGCCGCCCTTATCAAGCATATCAAGCATTGTCTTGCTGCCCTGAACAGCCCTCGGAAGGAGAAGCTTCTCTCCGTCATTCATCACATTTGCAAGACCCATAGCAAGGGCGCTTGTGGTGTACTCGTCCGGCACATAGTCCGCTATGTAGCCTTCGGATCTTAACGCATCCCTTGTTCCGGCACCGACCACCGCAATTTTCAGATGAGCCAGTTTTCTGACATCTATATTCCACTCCCTGAGCCATTTGAAAAACAGGGTTATGGTGTTCTGACTGGTAAATGCCAGCCAGCTGTAATCTTCTATATGTTCCAGAGCCACGCGCAGCCTGTCCTTCTCCTCTGTCTGCTCCACACTCATATCCACTATGCTGTAGGACTGACCGCCGAGCGCATCTATTGCAACTCTCATCTTCTCGCGAAGCTTTGGCGTTCCAACAAGTCCAACGTGAACATTTTGAAGTGGTCCTCTGTTCGGTGCAGTAAAATCCAGTGCTGCATTTTCACCCACGACTATGATTGCGGGGGACTCTAGCTTTGCATCGTTCACCTTGTCCGCAATGGACTGTATATCGCCACGAACTATCCTCTGTCCAGGCATGGTTCCCTTGGAAATGACCGCGACCGGAGTATGTTTCTCAGCCCCAGTCTGAACAAGTCTCTCCATGATCTGCGGCAGCCTGTTAAGTCCCATGAGGAACACGCTTGTCCCTTCCTGATTTCTGATATAAGCATAGTCATTTAAAACATCTTCATCTGATCTGTTTCTGTCTGTAAATTCTGAGTTCTCTGTAGATTTCAGGTGATTTAAAGACTCATTTTCTCCTGTCAACTTCAGCTTACCATCTGCCCGCTTGTGTCCTGTTATCACGTGAAAGCTTCTGCTCGTTCCTCGGTGGGTCACCGGTATGCCGCACACCTCTGGAACCGCCACTGCGGATGTTATTCCCGGTATCACCTGAAATGGGATCCCCGCTTCTAAAAGTGCGGTCACTTCTTCGCCGCCTCTTCCGAATACAAATGGATCGCCGCCTTTGAGGCGCACCACCATGTTGCCTTTGCGACCTTCCTCAACAAGTATCTCGTTTATCTCAGGCTGCTTCTTGTAGTGGCTGCCCGCCTGTTTGCCGACGTATATCCTGCGGCAGTCCGGCTTCACCATCTCCAGAAGCTGGTAGGTGCCAAGCCTGTCATATATGATTGTATCGCACTGTTTTATAAATTCCAGGCCCTTCACCGTGATGAGTCCCGGGTCGCCGGGGCCTGCTCCTATCAAATATACCATTTTGTTCTCCAGCACACCCAGCTTACATATCGATAAAATTTACTTTTCTACTTATCTTCAAAATACACTGCTTCATAACATTTTTCTTTTCTTGAAATAGAAACATATCTGTTATGCTATAACCTACTTTATCAACACCTCTACCAGCTGTTCCCATTCTGCGGTGTTTCCTTCTACCGTCTTTCTGTGTATCTGGATTTCTTCATCTTTCTCTTTGTCCGAAGCCGCTGCGCCTGCTTTCATCAGGCTCAGCTTCATGTGTTTGCCTTTCAGTTCTGAGTACACGCCTATCGGTTCGTGGCAGCCGGCGTTCAGGCGGCTTAAGACTGCCCGCTCGCATGTGAGCTGTGTGTATGCCTCGGTATCATTTATCGTCCTCACCATGTTGTATGCTTCGCCGGATGTTCGCGTCTCTATGGCTATGATGCCCTGGCATGCTGCCGGAAGCATTGACTCTGTACTGATGTATCTGAATGTAAGTTCGTCCTTGTGCACTTCAAAGCATTCTGTGCTGTCATTGCCTTTGTCTTCAATAACTCCCAGGCGCTCAAGCCCTGCCGCTGCAAGAATGATGGCATCGTATTCGCCATCTTCCAGCTTCTGTATGCGGGTGCCGACATTTCCTCTCAGGTTCTTGCACTCAGCATTTGGATACATGTCTCTTATCTGGTACTGCCGTCTCAGGCTGCTGGTTCCCACCACGAAACTGTCGTTTCTGTCAAATGACCTGCCACTCTTATATATAAAAACGTCCTGCGGACATGCTCTCGGAAGTGTACCCGATATCGTAAGACCTTCCATGATCTCCATCGGCATATCCTTGGCACTGTGTACCGCTATGTCTATGTCACCTTTAAGTATAGCTTCCTCGAACTCCTCGACAAATACCGCTTTGCCTCCGAATTCCAGAAGCGCTCTGCTAGTGTCCCGATCCCCCCGGGTACTCATTGTAACCATCTGAAAATCAACCTGGGGAAATCTCTCATTGAGTGCCTTTATCACAAATCCAGTCTGAGCAAGAGCAAGCTTGCTGCCGCGGGTTCCAACTTTTACTGTTTTTTTCTGTCCTCCGCTTTCGCAATCCAAACCGTCACTATTGAATCCATCTGCCATGTCATTCTCCGCAAATTTACGAATATTCGGTTTATTTTTACCATGTCCATTCTCAACTCTCATCTAACAGACTCCTAACCATTTGCTGAAACGCTTTCTTTCGCTCTTCCTCGCCGTCTATCTGTGCTTTGATCTGCTCGCGGAGCTCACCCATACGTTCTGCTATATCGCCATAACTCCTACCTAAATGGCTCTCTATATTTCTCTTGATCGTGCCCGCAAGCACTGGACTCTGTCCACCGGTGGAAACGCTTATAACAACCTCTTTATCCTTTATGATCGCCGGAAAATAAAATCCGCAATCCGCCTTCACATCCACCACATTTACCAGTATTCGCTGCTGCCTGCAAAGCTCCGCCATTTCGTGGTTGACCTTCTCATCGTCCGTCGCCATTATGACGACAAATGCACCATCAATATCCTGCGGCTGCACGCATCTTTTTATAAGCGTAAGGCGTGCAGGATGTTCCGCCAGCTCCAAAAGCTCCGGGCAAAACTCTGGGGACACCACCGTGACCACCGCGCCAAATTCCAGCATGCTGCACACCTTTCTGTATGCAACAGTTCCGCCTCCTGCGATCAGGCATCTCTCATTATTCAGTTCGATCATAAATGGGAAATACGACATCACTACCTCTAATTTCTATTATTGAGTCTCTATTAAAAAGCACCAAAAGTTGTTCCAATTATCTGACATCTGACATAACCATCATCAGACGATGATACTGCATAATCTCAGGCAAACAAGCAGTATTCAGTTCTCACATCCGGCAGTCAGAATACTGTCCAGCATTTTCTCAAATGCCTCATACTCAAGCTGCCCTTTAAGCTTGTATACCAGCTTTGCTCCGTCTGTTGTCTTTAGTTGTGCCATCACATCTCCGTGCTCCCTGTTGAACCTCGAAAATGCTATGTTCTTCATGATCTCGTCAACCTGTGATATGAGCCACGGCTCCATCTCTGTGATTGTCTTTGCCCTGTTTTCATTGTTCTCTCTGGAGAGTGTCCTGATATAGTCTATGTCACGCAATACACATCCGTCCACCTCTGAGACTGACGGGTCAATGTCCTTCGGCATTGCCAGATCCAGGAACAACCTCCGCTTATGATGCATTTTCACGGCTTCTGCCAGTTCATCTCTGACAAATGTATAATGAGGGCTTGCTGTCGCGCTGATGATGACATCCGCCCAGGCTGCCAGCTCATATCTTCTGCTGTAGGCCTCTATCCTGATCTGCTGATGTCTGCCAAATACCTCATCTGCACTGTGGTGGCTTCTGCTTGTGCCTGTTATCTCTATGTCTGGCGCAAGATCTGCAATATCCTTGACAACTATGCTGCCTATCTTGCCTGTGGCTCCTACGACTAGGATATGCCCGGTATTTGCCTTTTCAGCATCCACACTCTCAACTTGACTGCTGCTTACCACATCACTTCGAACGTCTCTGCACGTGTTTTCAATACCGCCATTTCTTGTAAAATTCACTGCCTCCCGTGCTGACAAGGTTCCGACGGATATCGGAAGCCTCGTGGCATCACTCTCCGTTGCCACCGCCTTTGCCGCCGCAAGTGCTCCCTGAAATGCTATATTCAGCTCGCCGTCACAGGCTCCAAGCTCCTTTGCCACAAGATATGCGTTCTTCACCTGATGTATGATCTCCACCTCGCCGAGCACCATGGAATCCATACCACACGCCACTCTGCACAGATGTAACACACACTGAAATCCTTCATAATTCATGCTGTATCTTCTTATGAGGCTGACCGGAACCTCCCTGTCATTTGCCAACAGCTTTTCCACCTGTTCATATTTATCTGTGAAGTATATCTCCATCCTGTTGCAGGTCGACAACACGACACATCCACCCACCTCAGCCTTAAGGCGCTCAGTGAACTGTCTCTGTCCTTTTGTCGTAAATGCAAATCTCTCCCTGACATCGGCCGGCGTGTTCTTATGGTTTATACTTATGCAAAACATCTCTTCAGTAACTCCAAATAAAATTTATGACACAGTCCGCGTAAAGAACAAGGGCGGGTATCAAAGCCCGCCCTGTTCCTTCAAATGCCTGCTATCTATCATGATTCTATAACAAGCTCCTCTATCGTCACATTCTTTTCCTCATCTATGTTGAAGGCCTTGAGTACCGGATTGTCTATCTCCATGAGGGAGAGAATCAGATAATTCACCTTGGAATCATATGCAAGTCTCTTATCCTCCTCCGAAGGTCTGGATGGAGACTCTGGATGGGAATGAAAGTTGCCAAGAAGCTCGTATCCATTTGCACGCATATCCTTAACTGCCGCAAGCTGCTCTCTCGGATCCATGGAAAAATGCTCGTTGCTGGCGTCAATATTTGTCAGGAGATACACCTTCCTGATGTACTTCTTATCTCCCTCTCTAACACCGCCGATCAGACCACAGGACTCATTTGGAAGGCCTTCCTTGCAGTGTGCAAGTATCTTCTCGTAATCAGACTTTGTCATGTACAACATCTTACTTCATATCCTCCTTATATTCAACTATCTCTGTGCCCCACCTGTATCAACTATGTTGATCATGTAGCGTTAAGCGGGAGCGCTCCCAGATATGGTATTGTCAGTCAGACTTAGCATTCACAGTCCTATACACAGGCGGATTACAGAGATCATTTTATTTTCCGTCACACTCCACCTGCTCGTAGTCGATGAGCTTGGTGATGGTTGGATTTGGTCCACATACAGCACATCCACAGCCCTTCTTGTGAGGGAGCTTTACTGTGTGGAATTCCATCTTAAGTGCGTCAAATGTAAGGAGTCTTCCTGTCAGAAGATCGCCAACTCCAATGAGATACTTGATTGTCTCCATAGCCTGAAGACTTCCGATAACACCGCCCATTGCTCCGATGACTCCGGCCTGCTTACATGTAGGAACCGCATCCTTTGGAGGTGGATCCTTGAATACACATCTGTAACATGGTCCCTCATCTGGAACATATGTCATGAGCTGACCCTTGAATCTGATGATTCCTGCATGTGAAAATGGCTTCTTAGCCATAACACAGGCATCGTTGATAAGGAATTTTGCAGGGAAGTTGTCTGTTCCATCGATGATGAAATCATAGTCCTTGATGAGATCCATGATGTTCTCTGATGTCACGAACTCTCTGTATGTGATCACATTTACATCAGGGTTCATGGCGTTCATGGTCTCCTTTGCGGATTTGACCTTTGCCTTGCCCACATCTGCTGTTCCGTGAATAATCTGTCTCTGAAGATTTGACAGATCTACCTCATCGGCATCAACTATACCGATGGTTCCTACTCCGGCTGCTGCCAGGTACATAGCGGCTGGCGCTCCCAGTCCACCTGCGCCGATGATCAGCACCTTGCCATTTAACAATTTCTTCTGTCCCTTCACGCCAACTTCCTGAAGGATGATGTGACGTGAGTAACGTTCCATCTGTTCGTTTGTGAATGCCATTAGAAGCTGCCACCTCCCATGAAGTAGAGGAACTCTACTGTATCGCCGTCCTTGAGCTCTGTTGTTGCAAATGCATCTGAGTCAACAAACTCATCATTGACTGTTACTGTGACATAGTCCGGATTCTCAACGTTCTCTGACACAATGATCTGAGCTATTGTTGTCTTCTCTGCTATCTCTTTCTTCTTTCCTGCTATTGTGACTGTCATTTTTCTTTCCTCCTGACGATTCATTTGCCTGTCCGGCGTTGCCAAACTGACATAAAATGTGATTATATACTTTATAATTTTAATTATATAGTTTCATTCTTCTGTACACCGGAAGTAATTGACTACAGTCAAATACTCCATTGTGTCACTTTACCAACAAATTTCTACAATAATTTGCCAACTTCCTCCTCCAGCGCATTTCTCTTCACAAGGCCACGGATGCGGGAAACCTCCTCGCCTCCCTTGAAGAAGAGTATAGTTGGTGACGCCATGACTGCGTACTTCTCAGCAAGCTCTGCGTCGAAGTTTACATTTACCTTGTATACATTTACCTTGTCCTCGTAGTCATCCTCGATGCCACCAAGGATAGGTGAGAGCTGCTTGCATGGTATGCAGCTGTCCGAATAGAATTCCACGATGGCCGGGAGCTCCGACTGAAGAACCTTCGCATCGAAATCCTCTGCACTGACTCTTACTGCCATTCATTTTCTCCTTTCCTGATCAATCCTCCAATTTTTTAACTATAAGATCATAAGTGCCATTCTCGTTGTCGATGAGCTTCAGGATCTGCTGTCCTTCCTCCTTGAAGCTTCTTGGTACGTTCTGTACAGGCTCGCCGTCGTTCATGGTAACCGCAAGCACCTGTCCTATCTCAAGCTCCTCCATGGCTACCTTCGCCTTGACAAATGTCATCGGGCACACCACATCAGTTATATCTACTCTGTCATCAATTTCGTAATCAGCCATTGTAAGCCTCCTTTAATACTTCTTTGAATTTGTCTAAGCCCACGCGCTCCAGTGTAAACTGGAAACGCTCGCTTGGCTTTGCATTGTCTGCAAAAAACTGTATTGCCGCATCTGTGATACGGAAAAGCTGTTCCTCAGATGTAACAACCGGAAGTAACTCCTCGCCGCGGTGGATCGTGTTACCAAATAATCCTCCGAATGAGACAAGGTATCCTGTCTCGCCCTTCCATGCATCTGTAGGACATGCCTTTGCGCATCGACCGCAATAGTTACATTTGTCTGTGTCGAGGATGATCTTGCCGTCCGCCATGGTGATCGCGCCCTCACGGCACGCCTTGACGCACACGCCACACATGATACATGATGGCTCATCCCACTCTACTACCATTGCGCCCTTGATTCCCACGTCGTTCTCCTCTGCCTTCAGACAGTTGTTCTGGCATCCTGTGACACCGAACTTGAACTTGTGAGGAAGCTCCCTTGCGTAATATCTCGCATCAAGCTTCTTTGCTATATCATAAGTGTCTATATTGCCGCTCGGACAGATCTGATTTCCCTGGCACGCTGTGACTGTTCTTACTCTTGGGCCACACACACCCGGCTTACAGCCTCCCTTTGCCAGTTCTTCCTTTACCTCTTCCACATCGTCAAGCTTAACAAATGGGATCTCGACGCTCTGTCTCGATGTGAGATGTACATGTCCATCTCCGTATTTCTCGGCAACCTCTGCTATCTTCTTGAGATTCTCTGCGGTAAGATTTCCTCCCACCACCTGAAGTCTCAGAGAAAAGTTATTCTTCTGCTTCTGTCTCATGAATCCGCCCTTTTTCAAAGCTGCGTAATCTACTGCCATATGTAGTTCCTCCAAATCATTTGTGTATTAGTCGGCAAGGGCTTTCTGGAAATCTTCTATCAGATCCTCCACATCCTCGATTCCGACACTAATACGAATCATATCATCATATACGTTGGCGTCAAGCTTCTCCTGCTCTGTGCTGTGCGCATTCAGTGTTGATTCAGGATGCACGATGAGCGTCTTTGTGTCTCCTATGTTCGACACTATCTGCGGTATTGTGAGCTTGTTCATCACCGCAAATGCCTTCTCCTTGCTGCCGACTCTGATGGTGATTATGGCACCATATCCACCGTGCAGCTGTTCATCTGCAATGTCATGCCAAGGACTGGATTCAAGCCCCGGATAGTTGACCTTCACACCCTCCTGGCTTTCCAGAAACTGTGCAAGGGCAAGTGCATTGTGACAACATCGCTCCATCCGAAGCCCCAATGTCTCCATGCCCAGCATATTGTAAAATGCCGTCTGCGGAGCTATACACGCTCCTGTATTTCTGAAAAGTCCATTTCTGAGCTTTGCTATGTATGCGAATTTGCCGAACATCTTGTACTGCTGCAGAAGTGGATAACGCTCTGCATCCCACTTGAAATTGCCACTGTCGGTGATGACTCCGCTTATGGCATCGCTGTTGCCGTTTATGTACTTGGATGTCGAATTAATGACTATGTCTGCTCCAAGCGTAAGCGGTGTTACAAGATATGCGGTTGCAACCGTGTTGTCTATCAGGAGCGGCAGGTTATGTGAATGTGCCAGCTCCGAGAGAGCTTTGATATCCACCACATCAAGCTTTGGATTACCTATGGTCTCGGCAAATATCACTCTGGTATTCTCCGTGATCGCCGCCTCAACCGCTTCCTTATTCGATATCTCCACAAATGTCGTCTTGATCCCAAATGCCTCCAGATCGTGGAACAGATCTATCGTTCCACCGTAGAGTCCTGTGCTGGAGACTATCTCTCCGCCAGTTCCTACTATATTTAAGAGTGCATTTGTGAGTGCCGCCATTCCAGAAGAACACGCCACCGAACCCACTCCCTTTTCAAGATTCGTCATCCGCTCCTCAAATGCAACTATAGTCGGGTTGTTGATCCTCGTATAAGAATAACCCGTCGCCTTGTTGTGGAAGAGCTTCTCATGCTGCTCCGCCGAAGGCTGATAGAATGCACTGGATTGATAGATCGGTGTAAGTGTGGCGCCTGTATTCTCATCACCAAGCTTTGCGCTGTGTAATAATGCTGTGTTAAATCTCATGATCTTCTATGCCTCACTAAATAATAAATCCTATAATTCCTACGAACATGATAGGATTATAGCTCTTATACCCTACTATGTCAATAGGAATTATAAAATAAGCAATGCACAAGACAAAAAATATCTCCTGACGGGAGCTTGCTCACGATCAGGAGATATTTTTTTGTCTTGTATATGGCGCATGCCATTCCACGAGCTGCGTTAGCAGCGAGGGGAGCATGGCTTATTTTATAATTCCGTCCGTCTTCCACGGCGCATGCCATCCTCAGGGCCGCGTTAGCGGCGAGGGGCGCATTGCTTATTTTATAATTCCGTACGGTATACACGGCACATGCCATTTCTCTGGCAGCTTCCCCATACGTTTTCACTCATTTCTTATTTGCAATTTTCTTATACAGCATCTTCCTCACATAGAAATAACATACTATCTGCATAGCAAGGGTTATGATCCAGGACGCCGGATATGAGATGAACAGAACCGCCAGGGATCTGTGTCTCGGGAAAATCCAGTATATCCACACGATTCGGGTTCCCACCGTTCCTATGATCGAGAGGAGCATCGGAACTCCGGAATGTCCCATCCCACGAAGCGCCCCCGGGAACAAGTCCATAAATCCGCACAGGAAATATGTGACTGTCGTATACAGCAGAATCTCCATTCCGCACTTTATAACCGCGTCGCTGCTCGTATATATATGCAGCAGCTGCGGTCCAAAGAAATACGCTCCATTGCCCAGAACCATCATTGCCGCAAATGACAATATCAGACAGTCGATCAGAACTCTCTCCATACGTTTCCATTTGCCGACACCGTAGTTCTGGCTCGTAAAACTCATGCACGCCTGCGTTACAGCATTCACCGTCACATACAGAAAGCCAAATATATTATTTGCCGACGTGTAGCCCGCCATGGCAACCGAGCCAAACGAGTTGACTGACGACTGCAGCAGTACATTTGAGAAGTTGATGACCGTGCTCTGGATTCCAGCCGGAACTCCGACCGAAAAGATCTGCTTTACATATGCACCCTTGATGGTAAGCTTTGAAAATCTAAGCTGATAGCTCGTTTCTGACCTGCACAGGCAGCGGAGGACGAGCACGCAGGATATCAGCTGTGAGATGACTGTTCCGATTGCGACCCCCGCAACTCCAAGCTTGAAAATGATCACAAAACACAGGTTAAGGCCTGTATTTGCAATTCCGGATATAACCAGAAAAAGGAGTGGTCTTTTGGTATCTCCCACCGCCCTGAGTATGGCAGCGCCGTAATTGTACAGCATGAAAAATGGCATTCCCAGGAAATATATCCTCATATATAAAGAAGAAAGTCCGATGACATCCCCCGGAGTATCCATAAGCTCAAGCGCCGGTTTTGCGCAAATCCACCCGACAAAGGCCATAATAATACCGCTGACCAGCGCCAGCGCGATCGCGGTATGTACTGTCTCTGACATTTCTTTATCTTTTCCTGCGGCATAAAGCCTTGCCGCAAGCACATTTGCCCCAAGGGATATCCCTATGAACAAATTGGTAAATACATTGATAAGTGCTGTGGTTGAACCGACCGCCGCCAGAGCCTGACTTCCACTGAATCTTCCGACAACGATGATATCCACTGCGTTGAACATCAGCTGCAAAATTCCTGACAACATAAGCGGTAACGAAAACGAGATCAGCTTGTCCATGATCGTCCCGTTGCACATATCAATTTCATATTTATTTTGTTTTACTGTAGAACTCATAATTTTCCTCAGACTCTTTCGACATAATATCATTTTCTTTATGTACATAAGGTTATACACTCTGCCTGATTATGTCAACTTTTATGTCTATGTTGTTTATTTACACATAAAAAAGACAGGACTTTCTCGTCCTGCCTCTTTCACACAGCCTTTATCATTCCGCCTCGAATTTTATTTCCTCTTCCTTTGCAAATGTTTCTGCAAACGAACCAGCTTTGCCAACAATTGTCAAGGTATCTTCGCCAAAGAAGACTACCTTATCGAGATTCTCTACCCCTGCTGGAAGATGAATCACTTCTAATGTATCCGAAAAATAAGCATCATCAAATTCTTTAAGATTGTAGCCCAGGTCTACATATTTTAAACTGTCATTGCTAAAAGGCCCGTTAATTATGGATATAACATCCTTTCCGTCTATCTGCTCCGGTATGACAACTATCGGATCACTTCCATTATATGCCTTTATGGATACACTATCACCATTATCTATATATTCAAAGTCTGACGCAGGTGTCTCTGCATGATTTCTCACATCGTCCACCGTGATCTCTGCACTGTCTGTTACGAATGCCTCACTGTTGTTATTCTCTTTACTCTCTGCAGACTTGTCTGACGAGTCCGTACCTCCACATCCCACAAGTCCCATAACAAATGCACCGCTCACGTCCATCCTCAGGGCCGCGTTAGCGGCGAGGGGAGCATAACGTGACAGGGGACACTCTTCGGTACAAAAGGAACGTCCCCACTAGATGTAGTTTCCATCGTGAACCTGGGCCGCGTCGTATACAGACTCCTTGCGGATCTCGTCCGCTATCTCGTCTGCGTCAAGCTCGCCGTCAGCATTCCAGTCGCCATTGTAAACCTCGGCGCCTTCTACCTTGATTCCTGCGATCTGCTGCTCGCTTGCGAAGAGAAGCACGATGATTCCTGCATGATGAAGATGCTTTAATACAGCATTTACATCCTCGCGGATATCTGGAGCGTACAGATATGTATGACGTCCGTCGATGCTGAGCTTCTTCTCCACCGACTCAACGAAATCTCTTGTGACATTGCCTGCTGCAAATGGAACTATGACAGCCTTCTGTCCCTTGATCGCTGCACGTACATTTCTGTCTATGCGTCCCTCGTAAAGTCCGGTCTCCTCAGTGTGAACCTCCTCGACAACACCGCAGGCACTTGTCATGTCTGTTACACGATCGATGAGTATGAGCTCTCCGAGAGTCTTGTGCTTCTTGAACTCGTCAACCACGATCCTGTCGGCAAATGCGATCCTGCAGACTGCGATACCATTCTTCGCAAGGGTGTCCGCTGATTTCTGCTCACCTGTATTTACATCTATGGTGTAATCGATATGTGTAACTGTACCAGGGATCATTTTGGTTCCGAGCTTCACGAAGAAGTTCTTGCCATTGTACAGCTCATCGTCATCCATCCAGAGAAGTGTTGCGGTGATCGAAGATGCAACCTTTGCACCTGAATCAACTGTGAGCACACATCCTCTTGACACATCAACCTCACGGTCAAGCTGTATTGTTACAGGCTGCCCCTTCTGTGCTGAGTCCACTGTGTCAAATCCCACATGGATGCTCTTGACCTTTGCGGTCTCGTTGCTTGGGAGTGTGTTGATCTCGTCTCCAACGTGGATCTCACCATCCTCGATCTGACCCTGAAAACCTCTGAATGTGTGGTCAGGACGGCACACTCTCTGAACAGGCATATAGAATCCTGCCTCTGTGTTATCCTCTGCGATATCTATATCCTCAAGGTATGTAAGGAGTGCGGGACCCTCATACCAAGGAATGTTCTCTGACTTCTTTGTCACATTGTCACCCTCTGTAGCTGACACAGGGATGATAGTGATATTTGGCAGGCTGAGCTCTGATGACAGCTCATTTATCTGCTCTACGATCTCATTGAAACGCTTCTCATCGTAACCGACAAGGTCCATCTTATTTACCGCAAATACAAAGTATCTGATTCCCATCAGTGCGCAGATCCTTGCATGTCTTCTGGTCTGCACCAGCACGCCCTGCTTTGCATCGATGAGGATGACTGCCAGGTCGGCAAATGATGCTCCAACCGCCATATTTCTTGTGTACTCCTCATGACCCGGTGTATCCGCCACGATGAAGCTTCTCTTGTCTGTTGTAAAATATCTGTATGCAACATCGATGGTGATACCCTGCTCACGCTCTGCCATCAGTCCATCCAGAAGAAGTGAATAGTCGATGGCACCGCCGCGGCTTCCTACCTTGGAATCAAGCTCCAGAGCCTTCTCCTGATCTGCATATAAAAGCTTTGAATCGTATAATATATGTCCTATAAGTGTTGACTTTCCGTCATCTACACTTCCGCATGTTATAAATTTAAGTAATCCGCTCATCTTAGAAGTATCCCTCCCTCTTTCTACGCTCCATGCTGCCTGCTGCCTCGTTGTCTATAACTCTGGTGGTTCTCTCTGAGGATACCGCACTGAGCGTCTCCTCGATAATCTCAGGGAGTGTGTCCGCTGTGGACTCCACGCCGCCTGTCAGTGGATAGCATCCGAGAGTTCTGAAACGAACACTCTTGTACTCTATCTTCTCACCAGGTCTGAGTTTCATTCTGTCATCATCGACCATGATGATATTTCCGTCACGGTATACAACAGGCCTAACCTTTGCGAAGTACAGCGATGGGATCTCTATGTTCTCACGCTCTATGTACTCCCATATATCAGCCTCAGTCCAGTTAGAAAGTGGGAACACTCTGACCTCCTCGCCCTTCTGGATCTTGGTGTTGAACAGCTTCCACATCTCCGGTCTCTGGTTCTTTGGATCCCAGGCATGCTGTGCATTTCTGAATGAGAGTATCCTCTCCTTCGCACGGGACTTCTCCTCGTCTCTGCGTCCGCCGCCAAATGCTGCTGTGAAACCGTATTTGTCAAGAGCCTGCTTGAGCGCCTGTGTCTTCATGATATCTGTGTATGCTGAGCCGTGGTCAAATGGATTGATGCCCTTCTTGACACCCTCCTCGTTGATGTACTCGATCATGTCAAGTCCGTATTTCTTCGCTGTCTTGTCTCTGAACTCGATCATTTCCTTGAACTTCCATGTTGTATTTACATGCAAGAATGGAAATGGCGGCTTCTCAGGATAGAATGCCTTGAGTGCCAGATGAAGCATTACCGAGCTGTCCTTTCCTATGGAATAAAGCATAACCGGCTTCTCACACTCCGCAGCAACTTCGCGGATGATGTATATCGCCTCTGCCTCCAGTTCGTCAAGATGTGATAATGTACCCATATCTATACCAACCTTTCTTCTTTTTAATATTTATTAGCTTCCTTCTTGTCTATCACTATCTGGTCTGTGGTGCCATCCATCTTGCGGATATTCCACAGAAGCAGATCTCCTTTGTTCTCCACCGACATCTGGCTTCCCATTCCGCCGATGTCAGCTCCGAGATATAATGAGATGGCGTCAAATGCACACTCCTTGATACAGGATGAGCATCCCCAGCAATCCTTTGGGTATTTCATGAATATCTGTCCATCCTCATCTCTCTTTATGAGGGAACCCGGGCAGACATTTGCACATTTGCCGCAGTTTTTGCAAAGCTCTTTATTTATCACTATGCTCATATACATCCCCCTTTCCTTGGAACATCAGCCCATTTGAAGTCGCCTCCGGCGAGGGGCTGACGCTGCATGCCATATTCCCTGCGGGAACCTGGCACAAATTAACCAGGTCTCTGTGTATCATCTTAAGCTCGCCGTCCACCATCTTGGAGTTGACAAATATCTCCCAGTCTTTACTCTTCTCCGGGTAGTCCAGGTTCTCAGCAAAGCTGTGCCATCTCGTCTCCTTCCTGTCCTTCAGGTGTGCGATTACGGAGAGTGCAACTGTGAGTCTCTCCTTCACCTCATACACAAACATGAGCTCGTGCATGTCGTGGGCACTTATGTGCCATACAAGTTTCTGGAGCTGCTCTATCTTCTCCTTTGCCAGCTCAAGCTGCTTCTCGTTGAACTGGTAGTGGGTGGATATTCCTCCGGCGTAGTTGTCCATGACCTTTTGCATGGCCTCCTCTATCGCCTCGTATGTGAACATCTTCTCGTCAGTGTCGAGGAAATGGTCATACTCTTCTATCTTTCTGTCAAATGCAGCCTCCTCGTCAAGCTCAGGATCAAGGTATCCCTCGTCAAGCTGCTTTACCATGGCAATGGCTGCTATCTCTCCCTCAACCATCGCACCGGTCACATACTTCTGTGGACATCCGCCCGCCACATCTCCGGCGGCGAACAGTCCGCGTATTGTGGACTCTCTGTCGTTGTCCACCCAGTAACCACTTGCGGTGTGGCCGCCGACTATATAAGGCTCTGTGCCCTCTATCTCCACATTCTGCTCACTCGGATTCTTGCCGGACTCAAGCCATTTGAGAGTCTGGCTCGGAGCCATGTTGAGGTATGCCCTCTTCAGTGAGTCATCCTGCTCTGGGGTGATGCCCTCGGTTCTCAGATAGCATGGACCTCTGCCTTCTATATTCTCTCTCACCGTTCCGTACACTCTCTGGGATGTGGTGAGTCCGTATTTGTTCTCGTATATCTCGCCGAGTGAATTGACCTGCTTGGCACCGACACCCTGGGCTATAGTTCCAGTTGGGGCTATGGTGTCCTTACATCTGAGTGCTATAAATCTCATCTCAAATGTGGTCATCTCCGCTCCGGCATTTATTCCCATTGCGTATCCCGCTCCGGTGTTGAACGGCGGGTACCACATCTTATGTCTTGAAAATCCCGGGTTGTTCGGTCTGTAAAGTCCGGCCGCACCGCCCGTAGCACAGAGCACTTTCTTTGCTCTGATCTCGTAGGCTGTATTATCCTCTATGGAGAATCCAAATGCCCCGAGGATCTGATTGTCCTCCACAATATAGTCCGTGATGTTGACTCTGTTCAGTATCTGACAGTTGTCAAGCTCCTCCACCGCTTTTGCAAGCAGCGGCTTCATATTCTCACCATTTATCTTGATATTTCTGTTGCCTCTTGCAACATACTCACCGTTCTCGTCCTTGAGGATGACCAGTCCCAGCTTCTCCATCTTGTCTGTGACACGGTTCAGCCCCTGTGACATCGAAAGCAGAAGATCTTCTCTCACGATCCCGTCAGCATCAGTCCTACAGTAATCCACATAGTCCTCAGGCTTTCTGCCCTTCACTATGTATGCGTTGATGGCGTTCACACCCGCCGCCAGACATCCACTTCTCTTTATGTTCGCCTTCTCGGCGATGATGATGGAATAATCAGAATGTTCTCTGACAGTCAACGCTGCATAGCAGCCAGCCGTACCACCACCGATTATCAAAATGTCCGTATGAAGTATTTTCCTGTTTGCAATACCCATATTTTCTCTCCAATCACTTTTATAATTAGATGTAGAATACATCGTTATCCTGCATTGCCTTGTTCTCCAGCAGATATGTCTGATTCTCATCAAATACATACAGCCTGTAGATAAGAACGTGAACCTGCTCCCCCGGCTTTACGACATCCTTCTCCATGGATCTCTCGGCTACGATCTCCACACCGTTGACATCAACTGTGACGTCCAGATGGCTTCCGCGGAACAGCACATCCTTGACTATCCCCGACTCCGCCGCACTCTGGTACTGATCCAGCCTGCCGCTCTTGGATATCTTGACGAACTCCGGTCTGATGACCGCTCTGTCCGCTCCCGGCACCCTGTCAAAACCCTTGAGCTTCTCGTAGTCCTCCACAACAGTTGACCTTCCGATGAACTGTGCCACAAATGGTGTGGACGGCGTCTTGTATATCTCCATCGGCGATCCCATCTGCTCTATCTGTCCGTGGTTGGTGATGATGATCTCATCCGCAACCTCCACAGCCTCATCCTGATCGTGAGTGACAAATATGCTCGTTATGCCAAGCTTTTCAACCATCTCCTTGAGCCAGGTTCTAAGCTCCGTCCTGACCTTTGCATCTATCGCGGCAAATGGCTCGTCCAGCAGCAACACCTGTGGATTCGGTGCCAGCGCCCTGGCAAATGCCACTCTCTGCCGTTGTCCGCCTGAGAGCTGATTCGGATATCTCTTCTCCATACCCGACAGCCCTGTAAGCTCCAGAAGCTCCATAACTCTCTTCTTGATCTCCTTCTTTGGAACCTTCATGAGTTCCAATCCGAATGCCACATTGTCAAATACCGTCATGTAACGGAACAGTGCATAATTCTGGAATACAAATCCTATTTCCCTCTTCGCAGCTGGTATATCATTTACACGCCTGCCGTCTATGTATATGTCACCGGAATTTGGATTTTCAAGTCCGGCTATCATTCGGAGAAGTGTCGTTTTTCCGCTTCCCGACGGTCCCAGAAGCGCCACCAGCTTGCCCTTCTCCACACCAAAGCTGACATTGTTGGACGCCAGGAAATCTCCATATTTCTTATATATATTTTTCATCTCGACGTACATGTCGTCAGCCTCCTTTTTGTTCTCTTATTCTTCCGCACCTGATCTATCTCTCGAAACTCCTGCAAGCCATCCCATATGCAGACTATCTCACTTCGCCCTTATCGGATATCGCCCTTTTTCGGGTATTGCCCCCTCGCCTCCGCTCAGCGGCAGGTCGTCACGCGCATGAGAGTTATGAACTTCGTTCATAAGCGCGTTTCCTCTTCGCTCTGTACTCAAGCAGATTTCTCAGAAACAATATGATGACCGCTATGATCACCAGTATGGATGATACTGCAAATGCCGCTGTGATGGATTCCTCCGTTCCCGACATGTACAGCGCATCGATCTCAAGTGGAAGTGTAAATGTCCCGCCCCTTGTCTTGGACAGTGCATTTACCGCACCGAACTCGCCGAGTGCTCTGGCGGTACAGAGAATTATTCCGTATATGAGTCCCCATTTCATCTGGGGAAGTGTTATCCTTCTGAATATCGTGAAGCCCTTCGCCCCCATGAGCGCCGCAGCCTCCTCCTCATCCTTGCCCTGGGCGTTCAGCACCGGGATAAGCTCCCTTGACACAAATGGGAATGTCACGAATATGGTAGCAAGCACAACGCCCGGAACTGCAAAAGTTATCCTGATATTTGTTCCCAGCATATCATTGATCCATCTGATCGCCGGATACGTCCATCCGAGTCTTCCAAATGTCATGAGGTAGGCAAGACCTACGATGACAGGTGATATGGAAAACGGAATGTCTATCAGTGTCGCCAGCACCTGCTTGCCTTTGAAGGAGAACTTCGTCAGCAGCCATGCCGCACATATTCCGAAAAATGTGTTTACCACCACAGCTATGACTGTGGCAATAAGTGTGACACCAAGTGCACTTATCACATACTCTGTTGTGATCGACTGAAGGTAGAACTTAAAGCCCTCCTTCAGCGCACTTGTTATCACCGATATAAGTGGAACCACCAGCATGAGCACTATGAAAAGCACCGTCACGGTTATCAGTATTATCTTTGTCCTGCGCTTGCCGCGCTGCAGCTTTTCCTGTTCGCTCATTGTGTTTTCTCCTTTTTCTAAATTAAAGTAAGTTAGTCCTTCTAGACTGCCTCAGCTGTACTATGTTGATCGCAAATAACAATACAAATGATATGACCAGCATCACCAGTGCTATCGCTGTTGCGCTGGCATAGTCTATGTAGCTGAGCTTCTGCATGATCACGTATGATATGACCTGCGTCTGCTCCTTTGCGCTGTTGCCCGATATGTATATGACACTGCCGTACTCTCCGATTCCTCTGGCAAATGCCAGTCCAAATCCTGTAAGCAGCGCCGGTCTGAGCTCCGGAAGAATAACCTTGAAAAATGTTCTTCTCGGTGTGGCTCCGAGCATGTAGGCCGCCTCCTCGTACTGATTGTCCATCTTCTCAAGTATCGGCTGCACCGCCCTTATGACAAATGGTATTCCCACAAATACAAGGGCGATGGTAAGTCCGATCTTTGTGTATGCAATATCTATTCCAAGAGCCGCAAGCGGCTTTCCAAGGAATCCATCCTCACTGTACAGTCTTGACAGCGTGATACCGGCAACTGCTGTAGGCAGACAAAACGGAAGCTCTATGAATCCGTCCAGTATCTTCTTGCCGGGAAAATCGTATTTGACCAGTGTCCACGCTATTATCAGGCCAAACACCGTGTTGACTATCGCCGCTATGAACGAACAGCCTATGCTGGTCTTGAATGCATTCAGCACGTTCTTCTTCAAAAGCAGATGCCAAAATTCACTCGGTGAGAGCTTAAGCGATGACACCAGCACCGATGCCAGTGGTATCAGAACTATCAGCGACAGCATTGCAATGACGATTCCAAGTGTCAGGTGATATCCCGGAATAACTCTGGTTTTCTTTGCATTATTCAGTTTATCCTTCTTGTCATTTCCCTCTGCTGCCATCTTGTCTTCCAATCCATTTTAATAATCGTAAATCTCATCAAACTTTGCACCGTCATCAAAGAATTCCTCATAGGCTTTGTTCCAGCCTCCGAAATCATCTATGGTCCACTGCTTGATGTTCAGATCAAACACGTCCGCATACTCTGAGAGTATCTTCTCATTTGTCGGGCGGTATCCGCTCTCAGCCTCAAGCCTCTGAGCGTCATCGCTGTACAGGTACTTCAGATACTCTGTGCTGACCGACTCTGTTCCATTGTGCTTTGCGTTGTCATCGACAACCGCCACACTCGGCTGAGCCAGTATACTCACCGACGGATTAACTATCTCGTAATCCTCCGGGTATTCCCTCAGGGTTGCTATCGCCTCATTCTCCCAGGCAATCAGTACATCACCCTTGCCATTCTCCACAAATGTGGTCGTCGAACCTCTGGCTCCCGAATCCATGACCGACACATTCTGATAAAGCTTCTTCATAAACTGCCATATATCAGCTTCATCGCTGTATGTAGTTCTGGCATAGGCAAGAGCCGCAAGGAAATTCCAACAGGCTCCGCCGCTACTCTTCGGATCAGGTGTTATGACTTCCACATCGTCCTTCACCAGATCGTCCCAGTCCTTTATATCCTTAGCATTTCCCTTTCTCACCAGGAACACGATAGTAGATGTGTAGGGTGCTGAATCCTTGTCAAATTCATCTATCCAGCCCGGATCTATCAGACCATTTGCCGATATGAGGTCAATGTCATGCTCAAGTGCCAGTGTGACAACATCTGCATTACAGCCCTCCACCACCGACCTCGCCTGTGAACCGGAGCCTCCATGAGACTGGATGACCTTGATGTCCTGTCCGTACTGCTCTTTGTAATACTGTTCGAACATGTCATTGTATCGCTCATACAGCTCCCTCGTCGGGTCATACGAAACATTTGTAATTGTGATAACATCATCCTTCTTCCCGCCACAGCCGGCAGCACCTATCGCCAGCACCGCCGCCATGGACAGAAGCAATACTCTTTTCCCAAGTCTCATATCTTTTCTCTTTCTCATAAATAGGTCAATTCTTCCAATGAGCAATAATTGCTGCAACGATATTAACTTCTGCTATACAGTTCACAACCTCCAGGCAATTATTGCGGTCTACAGGTTAAACAGTGATGTTGAGAGGTATCTCTCTCCTGTATCCGGGAAAAGAACCACAATAGTCTTGCCCTCGTACTCAGGTCTCTTTGCAAGCTCAGTTGCCGCATAGAGTGCAGCACCTGCAGATATTCCAACCAGCACACCGTCTGTCTTTGCTATTTTTCTTGATGTGTCAAATGCATCATCGTTCTGGATCCTGATGATCTCATCCACGATGCTCAGATCCATAACGCCAGGTACGAATCCTGCTCCGATTCCCTGAATCTTGTGTGGGCCAGGTGCACCGCCTGAGAGAACAGGTGAATCAGCAGGCTCAACTGCTATCAGCTTGACATTCGGGTTGTGCTCCTTAAGTCCGCTTCCTGTTCCTGTGGCTGTTCCGCCTGTTCCTACTGCTGATACAAATGCATCAACCTTTCCGTCTGTATCTCTCCAGATCTCCTCCGCCGTTGTCTTCTTGTGGATAGCTGGATTTGCCTTGTTCTCAAACTGCTGTGGGATGAATGCATTGCCGTACTGCTCTTTGAGCTCATTTGCCTTGGCGATGGCTCCCTTCATTCCCTCTCTGCCCGGTGTTAACACGATCTCAGCACCGAGAGCTGACACGATCTTTCTACGCTCAACGCTCATGGTGTCCGGCATGGTGAGTATCAGGTGAAGGCCCTTTGCTGCTGATACAAATGCAAGTCCGATTCCTGTATTGCCTGATGTAGGCTCGATGATGACTGTCTCCTGATTGATGAGGCCATCCTTTATTCCCTGCTCGATCATGGCTGCTGCCACACGATCCTTCACTGAGCCAAGCGGGTTGAAATACTCAAGCTTTGCAACGATGTGTGCCTTGAGTCCAAGCTCCTTCTCATAATTTGTGAGCTCCAGAAGTGGAGTGTTTCCTATAAGTTCTGTCAACTGTGATGCTATCTTTGCCATGGTTCTTGTTTCCTTTCTTTTTTTACTTTTTTCAAGTCTCTATGGTCTTTCTTGATTCTTTACTATCTTTATATACTGTACATTATTTTCTATATAATTCTTTTAACAGGCCATCTGATAAATCTTTTCCTCTATCGCTCCCGCCAGAGCCGCATGGCCTTCCGGATTCATGTGCTCCTGATCTGCCTCGCTGCTGTCCGCCACAGATGACGCCGCCAGAAATTCTACACCAAACTCGTCGGCTATCTTTTTATAGACATCTGTGAGCTTCCTTGACACCTCAACGGATTCCGGTGAGAACTCAGGATCAAATTCATCCTTCCACACCTGCTCGCCTAAGTGTATCGGCGATACGAGAAGTATCCTGCTGTCTGCTGAATACTGCCTCGCCTGAATGAGCAGTCTCCGTATTCCCTTGCCTATCACATCCGGTGATGCCGAGAACACCGTCTTACAGTCATTTGTTCCAAGCATGATTACTATATTCTCCGGTTTGTGTGTCTCCAGCAGAGTTGGGAACAGCGACACGCCCTTTCTTCCCTGTCTCAGTGGATCCTCGAACACTGTTGTTCTTCCACAGAGGCCTTCCTCTATGATCCTTATATCTTTATTTGCCAGCTTCTGCTGCAATATACTGGTCCATCTGATTCCCCAGGGAAATCTCTCCCCATTCTCAGGATTGTATCCCCATGTATTGGAATCTCCAAAGCACAACACCTGTTGCATCTGTCCACCTCCCGTCTATTGAACCTCGCTCTGTTCAATGAATTTCATCGTCAATCCACATATATCCTATCTGATATGTAGTAATTATCTATCAACATGTTGGAGTATACAACTTATTTCCTACTATGTCAATAGGGATTATGTGTTTTTATATACAAAAAGGCTGTCACCCGACTTAATCTATAAGTCAGGCGACAGCCTGTCCATATTTTTAAATTAACTTATTCACCCGATCACGGAGAAACGGAAGATATATACAGTGTACATGCAGAGCCGTTAACTTCTATATCGTACGCCTTTTCCCTCTGTGATACTTACCGTTCTGTCATAAACCTTAGCCGTCAGAGATGTCTTGCTCAGCTTCACGCCTGTCACCGGCTGTCCGACCGTTACTGTGATCACATCCTTCACCATAATACTCTTTACACTCGTTGTAGCTGCTTCTGCCGGCACGCTGACACTCGTAAATGTCAGTGCAAATGCAAGGATCACAGCCACAACAGCCATAAATTTGTTGCACCTTTTCATAAATTTCCTCCTGCTTCTGCAATGTACTTTTCCCTTCCCATAAAACATACCCTAATTATAAATGGCCTGTATTGTTTGTCAATCTTACAAAGTTTCCTATTTTTTTGTATAAAAAGGCGAAAAGCCGGGTATACAATCTACTTATCGTATACTCAGCTTTTCGCCAGTTCTTAATATTCTAATTAAATATAAATATACTTAATAACACTTTTTACAAGGAGTATATCCCATGCTCTCTGCATAACTCTTTGATACCTTTGTCGGTCCGTTCATGCCACTACATGTCGATCTGCTGTGGTACTTCTTTCCTGTTCTCGGTATCCATACATCATTTCCAGAACCTGTTCCAATCGATCCCTGTGAACCACTTCCACTTCCGGAATTTCCAGAACTGTCGGAACTTGTGTTGTTCTTTGGTGGTGTATATTTCTGTTTTACAACCTTTATATTTGACCATTTGCCATAATAGGTTTTTACTTTTCCTTTTACCCTGACCTGTCTGAACGCTCTGACTTTTATGGTGTACGATGTCCTGTAAGTGTCAAGCAGAAGTGTTCTTGATGTTTTTCCCCTTACCGAAACCTTTCTGTATACAGAACTGTTCGTCTTTCTAAATGCCACCTGGTAACCTGTGGCGTTTTTCACACTCTTCCATGACACAAATATCTCATCATGCCAGTAATTTGCCTTTGCGCTCTTTATTGTCACCTTTGCAGGAATTGTGGCCGCCTGAACCTCCGTCGAGCCAGATGCAAAAGCCCCGGCAAACAACATAGAAAATGCAACCATTAACACGACTACTTTTCTCATTAGTTTGTTCATAATATGATCCTCCTCACTATAATATGTGCATATCCCGTCTACGCAACTACAGCTATCATATTACTTATTATATCACTTTCCAATATATACAAACTGTATATTGACATTATCACCACAAAAGTTAATTGCCCGATTTCGGGTTAGTAGTCGATATATATACATCACATGCGGATCTGATTACGGATATATAATATGTCTTGCCCGCAACACATTTATAACTCATGCAAAAATCATTTTTATTAGTTGACAGGTCGTGCTTTACATCATCCACTGCTGCCAGAATTTTTCTGTTCTCATCATACAGATATCCATACGGATCTCCTGTCGAAATTGAATAGAAGTAATATGTGCCCGTGGTTTTTGGAACAAATTTGTATAACTCTTCTTTTTCCGCATAAAATGATGTTTTATCGCCAATCTCGATCACATCCTCAGACATTTTTGCTGTGACTGAAACTGCCTTTCTGTCTACCTTTGCAGTTATCACTCCTCGCTTACCCATTCCTTTGGCCTTAAGTGTATATGATGTTCCTGGAACAAGATAAACATACCCATTTGTACCGCATTGTCTGTCATATTCATCATACCATGCTCCGATATCATCAACAGAATACTTGGCATTGTCAGGATTTACAGTAAGTTTTAATACATCTGATACAAAGTTTCTGCCAGTCTCAGACTTGTCAAATTTCTGATTATACAGATATGTGCTGTCATCTCTTATGGATATTACCACTTCGTATGTACCAGGGAACAGATCCATCGAATATGAGCCATCATTTCTTGATGTAGCACCATTCCACGCAAGCTTATAAGGAGTTGCTTTATCCTGATTGTAGAACTTGATCGATACCCCGTTCAGGTTATTTCCATTTATATCCTTGACATACCCCTCAACCTTGATCGCCTTTTTAGCATTTATCTCACAGTTAACTGTGGTGCTGATCTTCGTATCGTTGTCATCCGTTATCTTTACCTTCAGGTTATATGTTCCCTCCTGATAAATTTTTCCTGTGACCCTTCCTGTTATATCAACACTCAAGCCATAGTCATCCCCGTCTATGCTATAAGTGTATTTCCCTGAACCGCCTGCGACAGATGCAGGCTTCACACTTACTGAATAATATTTATCATCCGTGCCTATCATGCCGTATTGAGGTATATAATACGCCGCGATCACCGACGAACTGCTGACATTCCATGTGATTATGTATGTAACTATATCCCCCAGCTCATCAACAGACTTAATTGTTGTTTTCGTTGTTCCTGTCTTTCTCACTGTTCCACTGAAACTGATCGCGTTACTTCCATCCGTTTTTATTGCATATTTCACACCATCAGGGAGCTTGTCTACAGTAATTTTACATATTCCTCTTGCGCGATCCACTGTAAATTCTCTGCTGAATGACTCATTCTGTTCAAGTTCATAAGTCATATAAACCCTTCTATTTGAATGATCCTTGGAATAATATGTCTCAATACTTGACTTACCTGTGCCATACAGTCCATCTACATAGACACAGACTCTCACATAATCGCTTAATGAGCATCCTCTTCTCAGCGCTATGGTGTAGGTTTTATTGTCCTTTGTCGTCACGCCGTCCAATGGAATGGTATAGTTATATGTTCCATTCAGTACCGTGCTCGCCTTTACAACAAAACTGGAAGCCGGAAGTTTCTGACTTCCCGATAATGTAACCTGCACAGTTTGTGGGTCACTGACAGTTGCAGATGCTATGGTGTTCGCTTTCGCAACTGTGACTTTGTATGTCGCCTTCTTACCTGTGCCATCTGTAGCCTTTGCTGTTATCACTGCTGTTCCTGCAGCAACCGCATATACTTTTCCTTCAGAATTTACCATGGCTACCTTATCATTTGAAGAACTCCATGCACATTTCTTATTGGTTGCATATGCCGGCTTTATAACTGGGCTGAGCTGCATCGTTTTGCCTACATACAGCCTTCCACTTATTTTGCTGAATTTTAATGATGTTATCGGTGCCTTTACTGTTACCTTGCAGACTGCTTTCTTTCCTGAACCGTCAGCAGCCACTGCTGTGATAGTCACTGTTCCACCTTTTACCGCTGTGACCCTACCTGTAGCGCTTACCTTTGCGATCTTGGAATTGCTACTCTTCCAGATAACCTTCTTATTGCTGGTTGTGTTAGGTCCTACTGTCGCCTTTATCACTGCCGACCTGCCCTTCTTGATCGTCAGCGCAGATTTGTTCACCTTGACTCTTGTGGCCGGCTGTCCGACTGTGACCTTCACCACCTTCTTGATCTTCGCATTTGACTTGAGAGAGATCGTGATATTTGCACTACCCTTTTTCACTGCTTTTATCTTACCTGTAGAAGATACTGTCACGATCTTTTTATTGCTTGTTGAGAATTTCAGATTGCCTGAAGTCGTATTTGTCTTCAGTGTAAATGTTTTCCTCGCCTTGAGTGTAAGAGTATTACTTGGAAGATTCTTCACCGTGATACTCTTGACGGTTGATGTGGCCGACGCATTTACCGGAATGCTGACACCTGTAAATGTCAATGCAAATGCAAGGATCACCGCAATGACCGCCATAAACCTGTTACTTCTTTTCATAAAGTTCCTCCTTTTTCCTTAAAACATAACCTTCCATTTTTAATACACCATATCACAATTATGAATTATACGCATTTTTTTGTCAATCTCGCAAAATTCCCTATTATTTTGTATAAAAAGGCGAAAAGCCGGATATACAATCCACTTATTGTATCCCCGGCTTCTCGTCTTATTCCATTATCTGTCACTCATCATCACACATCCTGTATCCCACGCCCAGCTCATTGATGATAAAACTCTTCTTGCCCGGCTTCACTCCGAACTTCTTTCTTATATTCGCCATATTGACCTGAAGTCTCTTGGTGCTTCCCATGTCATTGTAGCCCCAGACCTCCTTGACTATAAAACTGTATGTAAGCATCTTGCCCGGATGTCTGGACAGAAGATCGACTATGTTGTACTCAGTCTGAGTCAGCTTGATCTCCTCATCCCCTATGAACACTCGTCTGGCCTCATAGTCTATGAGCAAATCCCCAGTCTGGAATTTCCCTGTCGGCAGTTCACTGTCATGTGCCTGGTAAAGCACTGTGCGGAGTGCTGATCTGACCCTGGCAACCAGCTCCTCCGAACCAAATGGTTTTGTAACATAATCATTTGCACCCAGATTGAGAGCCTCCACCTTATCCTTCTCATCAGATCTCGCCGAGAGAACTATGACCGGCGTGAAATCCGTCTTTCTTATCTCTGTGAGGAACGATATACCATCCTTATCCGGGAGTCCGAGATCAAGTATAACTATGTCAGGCCTATGAGACGCATACATCATAAGTCCACTCCCGCAGGATGTGGCTATGATCGTCTGATAGCCATTTGCCTGCATCAGGGTATCCAGCAGATTGTTGATATTTTGTTCATCTTCTATTATCAAGACTTTGTATTTGTTATTGCTCATCCGTAACCTCCTCTATCTTCAGTGTAAACCTGAATACTGCACCACCTTCCGCGGAATTGTATGCACTTATATCTCCTCCATGTGCTTTTATGATGGTCGCACATACCGACAGACCTATTCCGGCATTTCTTCTCGGCCTGCAGTCCGCGGACACCTCATCAGAGCTGTCCCCCAGAAGGCTTCCATCAAACAGGTGTTTCAACCTATCCTCCGGTATTCCATCGCCATCATCCTGTACCTCAAACACAACCCTGTCACCATCGCATTTCACATTCAATGCCAGATTCTTCATTCCCTCTGCATGCTGTACTGCATTCTCAAGGATATTGATGATAACCTGCTCTATGAGAATTGCATCCATTGGTATGATGACCAGCTCATCGGGCAGATCGACTTCTACCTCCTGATCAGGATATCTCTTTGCAAATTTGATAAGCACCGAATCTATCAGCTCATCCAGGGCTATCGGGGTCTTTATGAGATTTATGTCTCCGTCCAGCCTCGTTACGGACAAAAGGTTCTCCACCATGCGGTAGAGCCACTGTGAATCCTGCTGGATACCCCGGAGCATCTTCTCCTTCTGCTCGTCCGTGAATTCGCTGCCACTCTCTATAAGTGCCGAGCTGGCCCCGTAAATGGTGGTAAGTGGAGTTCGAAAATCATGCGACACTGCACGCAGCAGGTTCGCCCTCATTTTCTCCATCTCACTTTCTTTCTTGAGCATTTCCTGATACTTTATCTTGCTTGTAAAACCACAGGTAATAAACGCTATGGCTATCATGATTATCGCCGATGTGATATTTTCAGGAATAAGAAAATCTATCTTGAAATACGGAAATGTAAATGCAAAATTCACTATTATCACGCTGACTACAGATGCCAGTATTCCATACACATATCCGTCAGTGAACACCGATATCAAAAATACCGAAAACACCATGACGGCCGGTATCAATATGTCTGTAGTAAATGTTGTCTTTATTATCAGACACAATCCAACCCCTATGGCTATCATCACTAGCATCAACAGCACATTTTTTATAATGTCCTTACATTTACACCCCTTATTTTTTTTGCTTTTTTGTATATTTATTTTTTTCATATGTATCAATCCCTTTTGGATTATTTTAAAGAAAGCGCCACCAGTACACCTTATGTCACAAACGACATAGATCTTACCAGCGGCGCCCGCTTTCACACATTCAAGTGAAGTATATCATGCCTATAGTTAAGATGCAGATAAAGAATATCTACGATATGTGGAGCAGGCGCATTCCGATGCGCTTCGCGCAGCGCCCGCATTATCATAAGGAATCCACCCTTATGATATATTCTTCAACGCTTCCTCAAGGGTGTGCCATCCGAGGACCGCACACTTTACTCTGGCCGGCATGTGCGCTATATCCTTGAGCGCTGATGCCTCCTCAAGCTGGTCTATCTCCTCGTCTGTAGCCTCTCCCTGTATCATCTTCAGAAAGAGCTGCCCAAGCTTCAAGGCCTCCTCCTTGGTCTTTCCTATGATCATTCCAAGCATTATATCTGCCGACGCCTGGGATATAGCACATCCGTCTCCCACGAATGATCCATCCTCGATGACTCCGTTCTCAACCTTCAGTTTAAGCCAGATGTCATCACCGCAGTTGGGATTTACACCCTCCAGCACAACATTTGCAGCAGGAAGATCATATTTGAATTCAGGTCTCATATTGTGCTCTGTAAGGATCTCATTATAAAAATTCCTGTTTTGAATATTATTCTGCATATCCCATTCTCCTTCTCACATTTGCGACACTCTCCACAAATGCATCTACCTCTTCATCTGTATTGTAGAACATAAAACTTGCCCTTGTCGTATTGTACACGCCAAGGTGTACAAGCAGTGGCTGTGCACAGTGATGTCCAGCCCTCACATCTATTCCATCCGCAGCCATGATCTCGCTGACATCATGCGGATGTACATTATCTATGGTGAACGCCACTATTCCGGTGTGGTTCTCCGGCTTATCTGAACCGATGACATGCACATGAGGAAGCTTTGCAAGTCCCTCCATGGCACGGGTCGTGAGCTCCAGCTCTCTCTTTTCTATATAGTCAAATCCAATCTCTTTGATGTAGCCTATAGCAGCCGCAAGTCCCGCAGCTCCAGCCGCATTTACCGTACCAGCCTCAAACTTGTGAGGCAATTCCGCATATACAGCGCCATCCCTTGAAACTGAATCTATCATCTCTCCACCTGACATGAATGGAGGCATCGCGTCAAGCAGTTCCTGTTTTCCGTATAACACTCCTATTCCCATAGGTCCCATCAGCTTGTGGCCTGAGAATGCAAAGAAATCAGCGCCAAGCTCATGCACATCTATAGCCATATGCGGTGTACTCTGTGCGCCATCGACAACGACAACCGCGCCAAAGCTGTGTGCTCTGTCAGCCATCTTTCTGACCGGATTCACACATCCGAGGACATTTGACACATGTCCGACAGCAAGCAGCTTTGTGTGCTCGTTGATTCCCGCATTGATGGTCTCGTCAGTCAGCGTTCCATCCTTCTCACAGTCGAGATATCTGAGAGTTGCGCCTGTGACTCTGGCTGCCATCTGCCATGGAAGCATGTTGCTGTGGTGCTCCATGATGGTGACTGCTATCTCGTCACCAGCCTTAAGGTTATTCAGCGCGTAGCTGTATGCCACAAGGTTAAGGCTCTCTGTGGTATTCCTGGTGAAGATTATCTCCTTCTCAGAGTCAGCGTGAATGAAGTCCCTGACTACCTTTCTGGCACTCTCATACTTCTCTGTCGCCTCAAGGCTGAGCGGATAGAATCCTCTGAGTGGATTCGCATTGCTCTTCTCATAGAACTCTCTCTCAGCGTCTATGACCACCTGTGGCTTCTGCGCTGTGGCCGCATTGTCTATATAAGCTGTGTCATTGTTTCTCAACAGAGGAAAATCCTCTCTATAATTCCTGTCTGTCATATTCCATTACCTCCGCAAGCTGCTTCTCCACCAGCTTCTCTGTGTTCTCGTCCTGGATCTTGCGGTAGAGGACCTCCATCTTGCCCTTGGTCATCATGTCCTCGGCTGTCTCCATATCGATTCCCCTTGACGCGAAGTAGAATAAAGTATCCTCGTCAAGCTCACCGATGGTCGCTCCATGTGATCCCTCCACATTTTCCTCTGCGCAGAGGATAAGCGGTATAGTCTTGTTCACCACATCATCGCCGAGCAGCAGTACATTCTCAGTCTCAGCGCCCTTCGAATCCGATGAACCTGTCTTGAAATCTATCGAACCTCTGAATATCTTCTCCGCAGCATCCTTAAGTGTTCCATCCACCTGTATGTTGCAATTGGTCTTCTTGCCTATATGGTTCACGACAAGATTTATATCTATCACCTGTTTTTTCTGTCCCAGATAACCTATATCCATGTTGGTTGAAGCACGCTTACCAATGAGCTCAGTTCTCACGCCGTTGTACAGATTGCCCTTGCCGATAAATATCTGAAGCACATCTAGCTGGCCATTCTCCGCACACTCACTTCCCACGTCGTTGAGTATGGTCGTGTTCTCATCCTGCATAAATATCTGTACAAGACGTATGTGTGCGTCCTTCTCTATATTAAAACGCGTACGGAATGCCAGGCTGCCGCCCTCCGCATTCTCGCCAAATGTCTCTATGACTGTCATGTCTGAACCTGCATCTGCCTGCACGTAAGCATAACCGCTGCTGCCATTTGCCCCGGTTCCATTTATCAGCACGTGTACAGTCTGCCCTTTATTGGTCTCGTCCGCAACGAGTACACTTCCTGCTGCCTGCTGTGCGAAGAGTACGTCCGCATCTCTTCCTGCACCAGTCTCTATTCCATCGAAATCAGAAGCCTGCTTATCAGCTTTCTTGCCGCCATCTATCTTCACACTGCATCCCGCCATGTCCGGATTCCAGTTAAGTGCTGTGTCGTTCATGCGAAGCCAGTACCATGTCTTTGCCGGGAGCTTGTTGATCTTCATCTCGTTATTGTTCTCCATGTCACCGCACCTCCTTAACCTATGCTGCCCTTCATCTCAAGACGGATGAGGTTGTTCATCTCAAGAGCATACTCAAGCGGCAGCTCCTTCGATACATTGTCTGCAAATCCACTGACGATACATGCTCTCGCGTCTTCTTCACTCATTCCTCTGGACATCAGGTAGAACACAGCCTCGTCACTGATGCTTCCTATCTGTGCCTCATGTCCCACATTTACCTTCTTGGTTCTGATATCCATGGCCGGTATGGTGTCCGAACGTGATATCGAATCAAGCATAAGTGACTGGCAGGAAACTGCTGCCTTGGAGTTCTCAGCCTCCTTTGTCACTACAACTGATGAACGGAATGTGCTTATACCCCCGTCCTTGGAGATAGACTTTGTGTTGATATATGAGCTTGTGTCAGGTGCCGCATGAACTACCTTCGCTCCTGTGTCAAGGTTCTGTCCCTTACCAGCAAATGTAACTCCGGTGAACTCCATCCTGGCGCCCTTGCCCTTGAGCACGCTCATCGGGTAAAGGTATGACACATGTGATCCAAATGAACCCGATACCCACTCGATGGTTCCACCCTCTTCAACTCGAGCTCTCTTGGTGTTCAGGTTGTACATGTTCTTGGACCAGTTCTCTATGGTTGAATATCTGAGCTTTGCGTTCTTGCCGACAAACAACTCCACACAGCCTGCGTGAAGGTTCGCCACATTGTACTTCGGTGCCGAACATCCCTCTATAAAGTGGAGGTCTGCTCCCTCATCTACTATGATGAGTGTGTGCTCAAACTGACCCGCGCCCGCTGCATTAAGTCTGAAGTATGACTGAAGTGGGATCTCAACCTTTACTCCAGGTGGCACATATACAAATGAACCGCCTGACCACACAGCTCCGTGAAGTGCTGCAAATTTGTGATCATGAGGGGTGACAAGCTTCATGAAATGCTTCTGCACCATGTCTGCATACTCACCTGTGAGTGCACTCTCCATATCAGTGTACACAACTCCCATGTCCGCAACCTCCTGGCGGACATTGTGATATACGAGTTCTGAATCGTACTGTGCACCAACTCCCGCAAGGGATTTTCTCTCAGCCTGAGGGATTCCAAGTCTCTCAAATGTATCCTTGATATCCTCAGGAACTTCATCCCAGCTGCCCTTCATCTTGGTATTTGGTCTTACGTAAGTAACTATATTGTCAATATCCAGTCCCTCGATGGATGGGCCCCAGTCAGGCACCTGCATATTGTTGTATATCTGTAAAGACTCAAGTCTGAAATTCTGCATCCATGCCGGATCATGTTTCTCCTTTGAAAGCTGCTCAACTATCTCAGGTGTGAGACCAGCTTTAAGCTTATAGGCATCTTTGTCATCATACTTGAAGTCATATATATTTCTGTCTATGTCCTCTACATATGTCTTTTCCTTCATCTTCTATATCCTTTCATACTCTGCAAATCCAGACTCGTTGATCTTGTCCACAAGTGATGCGTCACCAGTCTCTATGATCTTGCCCTCAACCATGACATGTGTGTAGTCAACGGTGAGTGACTCAAGGATCTTGGTGCTGTGTGTGATGATAAGCAGACTTCCCTTGCAGTTCTTCTGGTATTCCTCGATACCTGCTGATACTGTACGGACTGCATCAACGTCAAGTCCTGAATCTGTCTCGTCAAGGATTGCCAGTGATGGCTTGAGCATCAGAAGCTGAAGTATCTCTGCCTTCTTCTTCTCACCACCTGAAAATCCCACATTCAGGTCTCTCTCCGCATAAGATGGATCCATCTGAAGGATCTCCATGGTTCTCTCAAGCTCCTTCTTGAAATCCCAGAGACGGATTCTCTTGCCGGTCTTCTGCTCAAGGGCATTTCTTATAAATGAGCTGAGTGTCACACCAGGCACCTCTAGAGGATTCTGGAATGAGAGGAATATTCCTGCCTTTGCACGCTCATTGACAGCCTCTTCTGTGATGTTCTTACCATCAAACCATATCTCGCCCTCTCTGACTGTATATCTAGGATTGCCCATAAGTGCATATCCAAGGGTTGACTTTCCGGTTCCATTAGGTCCCATAAGTACATGTGTCTCACCCTTACCGATCTCCAGGTTCACACCGTGAAGGATCTGTTTATCCTCAACATCAACATGTAAATTCTTAACTTCCAATAATTTTTTATCTGACATCAGTCTGCCTCCTTTTATACCAAGCCCGACAATTGCTTTATCACTTCTATATCCGGCGATTCAATTGTCCCGCTTTAATTAACTTTTTGCTTGTATCAAATCACTCTGCTCATTCCACATTTCTGGCTATATCCGCCAGTGTCTTCCCCTGGAAATAATCCTGTATCAACTCCGCCAGTCCCTGCCATATCGGCAAAGTGTAGCACTGTCCGGATCTGTCACAGGTCATTGCGCTGTTCTTCATGCATGCCACCGGAGCAAGTCCACCTTCCGTGAGTTCAAGTATCTCCCAAAGCGTATATTCCTCAGGAGCCTTTTTGAGTCTGTAGCCTCCGCCATGTCCGCTGGCTGCCTCTATCAGATTTGCCTTGGACAGCATGCGCATTATACTCTCCAGATACTTCTGGGACAGTTCCTCTTTCTGAACTATTTCTTTTAACGGAATGAATCTGCCGTCGTGGTTTATAGCAAGGTCTGCCATGACCCTCAGGGCATATTCTCCCTTTGAAGAAATCACCATATCTGTAAATCCTCCTTACATATGAGTGTGATCACATTCCAGCCGCAAATACACGGTCATTCCAGTCATCACCCTCATCCGCCATTTTTTGGCGTAATAAGTCAACATCTGACTCGCAAAAATAGGATATTCCCATTTACCTACTATGTCAATAGGTTAATACACAAAAAATAATAGAAGGTGCGGCAGCCTTCCATTATTTTTCATTATTTTGTCTATTTCAAGCATTTTATATAATTTATCCGTGCAGCAGTCTACTCATGATATGTTATTATCAGCCCGTCTTTTCCCATATAATAGCTGCACAGCCCGCTTGCAGGTACGACGCTCACATCTGTGTCGAGCCATTCAGCCTTGATAAGATGCCCCAGCTTTTCTGCTCCCTCCTCATTCATACAGTGGCTTATGACCAGCTCTCCCCCTGCAAATCCCGTCTCCCGGAGAGTATCTATCAGCTTATCATATGTCTTCTTCATACCTCTGAATTTGTGTCTGAGTTCAATTCGTCCACCAGGTGATGCCACACCTATTGCGGATATATTGAATCTATGAGCCGCATAACCCACAAGCTTATTTAATCTGCCCGCCTTTATCAGGTTGTCCAGACTCCCCAAGGCAAACATTACCTGCGTCTCCCTCACTGCTTTGTCGGCAGCACTTACTATGGCATCAAATGAATCACATTCATGAATACCTTCATATATTATATTTGTCAGCTGTTCCGGGAGCCCCCCGGCACCACATGTGTTTATCACCGCAATATTCCTGCCGGGATTCTTCTCAAGCGCCATGTGTCTTGCAGCTATGGCACTGTTGTAACTTCCCGACAATGCAGCTGACAACGTAAATGCTATAACATTTTCCGCATCCCCCCACGCCTCAAGCCACGCATGGGGTGAAGGGCAGCTAGTTCTTCCGCCTGACCGGCAATTTGCAATATGTTCAAGCATCTTCTCTATATCTATACCCGGTTCGTCTATATAATCTGTGTTATCAACAGATATTGTAAACGGAACCTCAGCATGATCTATATCTATATCTATTCCAGCCAGTCCATCCGGTCCATCCGGCACAAGCAGACTGCAGCCGGAATCCGAAACCAGTTTCCATCCATGATCATTTCTTTTCATCTCAATAACACCTCCATGCACAATATGCATCACACAAGTATTATTAGATATTTTTTCTGTATTTATACATTTTAGACATTTTTTCTGGGAGCATAGATTTTACAAAAAAGGTATGATCAAGCTGCACTCAACGCAACCTGATCATACCTTTTATTTATTATATAAATTATCAATTTTTAACCTTAACAACATCCTTCTTCCTGTACTTCTTCACCTCATACAGCTTCTCATCTGCCATAGTCATGGCATTCTGAAGACCTTTCTTGTTATATTCTACGATCTGACAGTTTCCAAGCGATACACTCACTTTATAAGGCTTATCACAGTGCTCATTAAACTTCTCAAATGAACTGTATACTTCCTCAGCAAATGCATCTGCAGCGTCAGAGTCCTTAAGGCCGAGTACAAGACAGCAATACTCGTCTCCACCTATTCTGCCTACGATTCCATTATCGCCTACAGATTTGATCAGAATATCTCCTATGGTTTTAAGAGAGAAATCACCCTCATCATGTCCATATCTGTCATTGATGATCTTGAGACTGTTCATATCAGCGTAGAATACCGTAGCCGTCCTTTTCTGCTCCTCACATTCCTTGAGCATCTGTAATGATCTGTCAAAGAAACCTCGTCTGTTCATGATTCCTGTAAGGGGATCCTGTTTTGACAGATTGTCAAGCATAATGTTGTTTTTCTGCAGGATCGCCATACTCTCCTCAAGGCGCTTCATGATCTCCTCGTTCGTCTTGAGCAGATTGATCATCTTGACAGCAGCTGAGACCTGGTTTCCAAGAAACTCCCCATTCACCAGAACTCCTTCCGTGAGATCACACAGAAGAACTCCATAGAGTATTTCGTTGGAATACAGCGGCAAGAGTACATATATTCCAGCTCCTTCCACACCGAGGCTCTCAAAATCATAAAGATTTGATGATGACACCTTCTGGTTCACAGTGATCACACTGCTGACCTTCTCTTTAAGATCCTTAGTCTTGAGATATAACTGGTCAGGCAGTTCAAATGGCTCACCGATCAGATGTATTATTGGCTCTTTATATAAGAATATAAATGCATTCTCTATGTCCAGCCAGTCCATGGTGCCAAGAATCTCTCCATAACTTCTGTCGTTGCCTCTGTCAAAGCTCAAGACCTTCTGGATAAATGTTTTCATCTTGAACTGAGTCTTATTCCGCTCTTCCCACTGCTCTGAGAGCATATGGTTCATTGAGAGATATCCCTCAATGACATTCTTACTACGTTTTCTTGATCCGCCTTTTTTACAGAATGAATCTCTTCTGATAAACTCAGTAGGAAGTATCTTACTCTCAACCTGCTTGCCATCAATAAGCCTGACCATAAGATTTACAGCCTCTGAGCCAAGTTTTCCCGCGTCTGCACGCACAGTCGAAAGCGTCGGATATATCTGTGTAGCCCACTCAATATCATCGTAACCCATGACTGATATATCTCTTCCCGGCAGAATGCCCCTCGCCTTAAGTTCTTCATAAAAACCAGATGCACAGGAATCATTCACACAGAACACTCCCTGCATATCCGGATTTCTGTCCAGAATATCTCTGAAAACCTCTTTTGATTCCGATGTAAGATTGCCCTCCACATAAAGTCCCGGATCAAACTCTATTCCATGAGCCTCAAGCACCTCAATGTAGGTTCTCCTTCTCTCCTTTGCATCATAATTGGAGTCCGGACCGCCTATCATGCCTATTCTTGTATAACCAAGTTCCTCGATCATGTAATTGAGTCCTTCTCTTATGCCTGCTCCATTGTCATATCTGACACAAATCTGATCCGGCTCATCTGCAGCCACTATCACGCACGGCATCTGCAGATATCTTTTCATAAATTCGCTGATACGCTCCTTGGTTGCAAAGCAGCCAATACAACTCGATGCAACAATAACGCCGTCCAGATTCTCCTTTGTAGCATAGGAAAACAGTGTCTGATACTGATATTCATAATATATATCTGACGTTTCTGGGTATTCCCGGTCAAGAAACTTACCCGGAATAACAACTATATTGACATCAAGCGTCTTTGCTCTCTCTATAACCCCATGACAGAGCAGCCTCGTAAAATCATCCGTGATTCCACCTACCAGAACACCTATCGTCTTTCTCTTCATAACTATCCCCCTTGACATTCTCTTCCAAAGGCAGGATCTTACTTGCTGACTGTGGATGCTACGATCTCCATATTGCCCTCAAACACTGGGTTGCTGTATCCGTTTGGCAGGATAAAGTGATCACCCTTCTTTATAGCGTTTCCATCCACTGTTCCACTTCCCGCAACTACAGACATGATAAGGAATGGCTTGTCGCCCACATTCAGCTCTGCCTTTCCCTCAACATCCAGCTTGTATACTGTGTAATACTTACAGCTTATAAGCTCACAGAGTTCATTTGCCTTATCTGCCTTGACACTTATAACGCTGTCCTCAACCGGCTTTGCAGGAACTGTTATAACATCTATGCTCTGCTTTACGTGAAGATCTCTAGGCTTTCCATTGCTCAGTCTGTCATAATCATAAACTCTGTATGTGATGTCACTGTTCTGCTGTGTCTCAAGAAGTGTGATTCCACCCTTGATCGCGTGTACTGTACCAGGATCTATCTGAATGAAATCCCCCTTCTTAACAGGGATCTCTCTGATAAACTCCTTCCATTTCTTACCTTCGATCATATCACATAATTCTTCCTTTGTCCTTGCATTATGACCGATTACAAGTGTTGAATCTTCCTTGCAGTCAAGAATATACCAGCACTCCATCTTGCCAAATGAACCATTCTCATGTTCTGCTGCGTATGCATCGTCCGGATGCACCTGAATACTCAGATCATCTTTTGCATCGATTATCTTTATAAGCAGTGGGAATCTGACACCGTCTATGCCGCCAAACAGCTCTCTGTGGCTGTCCCATAAGTCGGCAAGCGTCTGACCTGCAAACTCGCCATTTTTCACTGTACAGTTGCCATTCTCATGTGCCGCAACTCCCCAGCACTCGCCTATATCATCGCCCTCAACATCATATCCGTATTCTTCTCTGAGCTTTGTACCGCCCCAGATATTGTGCGTAAACACGGGATTTAAAAAAAGTATTTCCTTGTTCATTGTCATTTTCCTCCTTTTGACGTACGGCAATTGTGTGCATATCCGTACGGTGTACACATCCGACTTGTCTGGCTCGGAACGCTCCCGCTCGTTTCGCCCTGCAGCGGATACTAAGATGCCGCTAACGCGCCATCTAAGTACCGGCGGGCTCAAATGTCCGAACCATGACAATGTCGAATATGTACACCTGTTACTGATTACACCATTCCCCAATTGCCTGTTCTATATAAGACGTTGAAGGAATCATATTTTTACATTGACTATGACTTCTTCACTCGTCATTTCCATGATAATGTATGCCACTGTTATTTTATTGCATCTGTTGCCTTTTTCTATACATCAGAGTCCTTTTCCCGGCTTATTAGATCCAAAATCTGTCATATGATTGCCAAAGCTCTCAGAACCAAATTCAGCCCGGCTTACTGCCAGGCTGTCATAGTCTAAAAGTTTTGGCAATCACCTGCCATTACATTTCTTTTTAGAGGGGCCCCGAAGGCGGCGGGCACCGCCTTGGGAAATGAGAAAAAAATAATACAATTGCCGCGTATGAGTAGGGGCTCATAGCGATCTATAACTAACTATCTTCTACCGATCTCGGTATCAGAAGTTGTTACCACACTGTGTGACTTGATATAATCTACGATCTCATCAAGCTTTGTGAACGCAAGGCCAACATAGCTGTCAGCTGCACCGTAGTAAATGGCGATCTTTCCAGACTCGCTGTCGTGAATAGTAGCACATGGGAAGCATACATTAGGAACAAATCCACGCTCCTCGTACCACTCTTCCGGTGTGAGAAGGAAGTTCTCACACCGATACTTAACGATCGATGGGTTGTCGATATCAAGGATTGCTCCACCGATTGAGTATACATAACCGTTACATGTTCCCGCTACTCCATGGTAGAATAACAGCCATCCTTCAGAAGTCTCAATAGGGGCTGCACCGCCGCCAATCTTGAGTGACTCCCACCACTCGCTGCTCTTGCCCATGACATGTCTGTGCTTACCCCAGTAAACCATATCAGGACTCTCACTTACGAATATATCACCAAATGGTGTGTGTCCACTGTCACTTGGGCGTGACAGCATCACGAAATTACCGTTGATCTTTCTTGGGAAGAGAACTGCATTTCTGTTAAATGGAAGGAATGGGTTCTCGATTCTCACAAATGTCTTGAGATCCTTTGACTTTGCGATGCCTATCGCTGCACCATAGAAATCCTGGCACCAGATTGCATAATATGTATCCTCTACCTTTACAAGTCTTGGATCATATGCGTATATAGGCATGAACTCTTCACCGTTCTCATCAACAAACTTGATCTTCTCCTCGCTGATATTCCAGTGGATAGCATCCTCGCTCTCTCCGAGGTAGATGTATGGAATTCCATTCACCTGCTCACCTCTGAATACTCCAACAAACTTTCCATCAAATGGAACTACTGCACTATTGAATATTCTTGCAACACCCTTTGCCGGATTTCTTCCTATTATAGGATTCTCTGTATATCTCCAGATTGGAGCGTCATGATTGTCATTTGCCGGTCTGTCCTGCCATGGCACGTTTGGCACAGGCTCGCTGAACATTTTTACTTCTGACATAAGTACCTCTTTCTTCCGGCATCTTAGCCGGATTTTTTATTTTATTATCACGTTATATGGTATCTGCACAGGCAAAGGGCATACTAACCAACGTGCTGTTTCATCTGGCAGCCCATATATTATACTTTCTTACTTGTCTGTATTCTTAAGAAACTCCAGGTTCTTCTTGATAAGCTCACATCTCTGTGCTACGCACTCTACACTTCTTCCCGGATCAGATGGTGTGTTGAATACATAATCGATAAGTCTGTCAACTGTTGTTGTTGCAACATGCATTCTTGTATCGCTTGATGCGTAGTAGATGAACACTTCGTTGTTCTCGTTTACGATGGCGCCATTTGTGAATACAACGTTGGATACATCGCCGACTCTCTCCTCACCACGAGGTCCGATGAGCATTCCTGATGGCTCAGCGATAACCTTTGAAGGATCATTGAGGTCTGTTGCAAATGCGTAGAGTACATATCTAAGACCGGCAGCTGTGTTTCTCACACCATGTGCGATGTGGATCCAGCCCTTGTCTGTCTTTATTGGAGGTGCACCTGCACCGTTCTTTGCCTCTGTTATAGTGTGGTACTTACGAAGACTTGTCATCTTCTCCTCGTCTATAACCGCATGCTCTATATCATCACAGAGACCGAATCCTATTCCGCTGCCGCTTCCTGTCTCGATGAAATCATCCATTGGACGTGTATAGAATGCGTACTTGCCATCCACAAATTCAGGGTGAAGTACAACATTTCTCTGCTGTGGGGAACGAAGAGTCTTGAGGTTGTCAAGGCGCTCCCAGTGCTTTAAATCCTTTGTTCTCACGATACCTGCTGCTGCAACTGCTGCTGAGAGGTCATTTACAGTTGTATCCTTGCTCTCTGAACAGAACACACCGTAGATCCATCCATCCTCGTGCTGTGTCAGTCTCATATCATATACATTTGTTTCCTCAGGACATACATCATCCAGAAGGATTGGATAATCCCAGAAACGGAATCCATCGATACCGTTGTCACTCTCAGCTACGCCGAAGAATGACTTTCTGTCATTTCCCTCTATTCTTGCGACAAGATAATACTTGCCGTTCAGGTAGATAGCACCTGAGTTCATGACAGCGTTAACTCCGAGACGCTCAATGAAGTATGGATTTGTCTCAGGGTTTAAGTCATATCTCCATGTGAGAGGTATCATCTCTCTTGTGAGTACAGGGTACTCATATCTGTCATAGATTCCATTATAGAAATCTGTCTTCTTATTCTTTCTCTCAAGAAGCTTGTTCAGTTTGTCAAGCTCTACATAATATTTCTCATTCATCATTTAGGCATTCTCCTTATAATTTGAAAGCAATTGAATGCTATTTATTTGCCGTCAGCGAGTCTGTTCATAATCTCAAGGCACATTCTGCCGTTGTGGTATGGGCACTTCCATGGCTCAACTATAGGACGTCCGACTCTTGGTGTTCCATCCGCATTCAGATCCCAGAACCACTCTGATCCCGGTCTCTTGTCTATGAAGTATTCCTTTATATACTCCCACACCTTCTCAGCAGCCTCGTAATACTTCTTATCACCCGACTTTTGATAAGCATTTATGAATCCTACTATTGATTCTGCCTGAACCCACCATACTCTTACCGTGTATGGCACGCCCTTTTCACATTCTGTCAGAACTGAATGTCCATCGAAAGCAATCTCATATATCTGCTCTGCAAGGATATCTGTTATCTTTGTAATCTTCTCTGTGTACTCTGCCTCTCCAAGCACCTCGGTCGCCCTATCCAGGAGCCATGATGTCTCAATGTCATGTCCGTATGAGTACAGATCGATCAGAGAGTTATAATCCTTATCAAAGAACACTTCCTGTCTCTTAAGCTCCGGATTGTATACCTTATCAGCAAATACATCGAGCAGCCATTTCAGGCGCTCCTTTACCTTGGAATCCTTGGATACCTTATAAAGTTCTGTGTAAGCCTCAAGTGCATGGAGCAGTGTGTTCATTGTTCTCTCTGCGAGAACACCATTCTCAGAAAGCTTATCATTTGACTCTGGCTTGAACTCTCTTGTAAATGCCTCGAGATAGCCACCTTCGTCAGTACATTTCTCTTCTATTGTATGGAAAAGCTGCAGGGCCAGGTCCAAAGCTTCCGAATCACCGGAAGCTTCGTAATAGGCGGATAAGGCATATATACTAAATGCCTGATTGTATGTGTGTTTTGTCGTATCTTTGGGTGAACCATCGTAATTCATGGACCAATATATTCCGCCATATTCCCTGTCTATACAATATTCTTTCAGAAATTCATATCCATGAGCAGCCTCATCTAGAAGCTTCGGGTCCTTGAGTGCCTTATACGCACTTGCGAAGAACCAGGTAATTCTACTGTTAAGAATACAACCCTTCTCAGCCTTTTTATCAAGGTTGAGGTCATAATCCATATACCCATAAAATCCGCCGTACTCATCATCCCTCAGGGCCTCCCAGAATGGGATGATAGCATCTATTAATTCTTTTTGAATTTCATTTCTCATATTCATGAACTCTCTTCTTCTAATAAATTATTAACCCTTTACAGCACCCTGTGTAATACCACTATAAATCTGTTTCTGACAGCAGATGAATACTATAAGTGCCGGTATGATCGATATGATAACACCTGCACAGATCAGGTTGTACTGACTTCCCATAGGTCCTACGAACTTGTAGAGTGAGATAGCCATTGTCTTGATCTCCGGGCTTATGAGGTAAAGGTTTGCAGCGTAGTACTCGTTATAGATTACAACGCCTTTCAGTATACAAGCAGTAACGATAGCCGGCTTGAGAAGTGGAAGTATGATCTTCCAGTAGATGGTCCAGTATGATGCACCATCCACGATAGCTGACTCGTCAAGAGATACTGATATGTTCTCCATAAACTGTATAAAGATGTAGATCGAGATAACATCTGTACCACAGCTCATGATGATGTAACCATATAAGTGATCTATGAATCTCAGATCACCCATGATGTTGTAGACTGTAACCTGCATAGCAACTGCAGGGAGCAATGATGCCACAAGGAAAAGTGTTCTGATAAAGCCGTTTCCCGGGAACTTGAATCTGTTAAGCACATATGCAAGCTGTGTTCCTATTACAACTGACACGATAAGTACGCATACCATGACTATTACTGAGTTGAGGAATGCACGTCCCATGTTGGCAGTCGTGAATGCCTTTACAAAATTGCTGAAGTTCAAAAAGCTTTCAGGAAGTTCCATTACTGAAGTAGCCTTATACTCATCTGTTGTCTTGAAGGCTGTTGTAACACATGATATAAGAGGTACAACCGCACACAGTGAGAAGAATATGAGTACAAAGTACTTGAGGAAACCTCTTACATAATATCCAACGGTTCGTTTTTCTTTTATTGGTGCTATGCCTGGCACATCTGTCTTTCCTCTTGCCATGTTACTTGCCCCCCTTCGCAGAAGCAGCCATCTGCTTCACGTATTTCTTGGTATCTCTCTCCTGTTTCTTGCGAAGCTTCTTTGCCTTATAACTCTCATCATCTGAGCTTGAATCCTTGAAGATGTACTCAAAGAACAGCTTCTGAAGCGCAGCACATATAAGTATGATAAGGAGAAGTACAACGGCCATTGCTGAAGCAAGACCGACCTTCTGGCTTGTATGTGCTATCTTGTTCATGATGATGAAGTAAGTACCTGTTCCGTTTGCACCTGTTGTGATAACGAAAGGCTGCTCGAAAGCACTGAGTGATCCTGTTATTGCTAAAATTACATTTAATGTAACGATTGTCTTGATACTTGGCAGTATGATATATTTAAACTGCTGGAATTTATTTGCACCATCAAGCTCTGCCGCCTCATAAAGTTCTGCATCTACCGACATGATAGCTCCAATGAAGAGAACCATCATCTGTCCAAGGTATCTCCAGACCGAGGTTGAAACCAGTGTCCAGTTGTTGACACTCTGGTCTTTGAGCCAGTATGGAAGGTTGTCTAAGCTAAATCCACACAACTGAAGGATTGAGTCAAACACGAATCCTCTTGTGAAGAAGAATTTGAAAATGAAACCTACAGCGATACCACTGATAAGATAAGGGAAGAAAATAAATCCCTTGAAAAGGTTACCACCTTTTACTTTGAAACTCAGAAGAGTTGCAAGGAAAAGTGCAAGCACTAACTGTACAAGTGCTCCTACGATGTAATACAAACTGAGCTTTAATGCACCGAAACAGTCTTTTCTTGTGAACACATCGATATAATTTGCTAATCCTACGAATTCTCTCTTTTCTACAGGCGTCGTATATTTCATCTTGTAGAAACTAAATTTAACCATCTCTCCGAATGGTATATATGTAAATACTAATAGCAAAAGCAATGGGATAATTGCGAAGGCTGCGCATATTATAACCTGCTGCCCCTTCCTGCTTGACGCCCATTTACCAAAGCCGGATTGTTTTTTGTTAGCCATACTCATTCCACCGCCTTTTTTTAATAAACCGGGGCGGGCAATCCCACCCCGGTCTGTAGCTTATTCTTACTTATTTATATTGAAATCTTTATTACTTCTCAGTAACTTCGATTCCTAATGACTCCTGAGCATCTGACCACTTCTGGTTCCACTCAGCCATGATATCATCGAATGACATGTCGCCATTTGCAGCATGCTCGATGATGGCCTGGATCTTGTCGTTACCACCATTGCTTACGTTAAGCTCTGACTCTGAATTGAGCTGATTGAGGTAATCCTCCTCGCCCTCAAGAGCTGGCTCATCTGCAACGAAGTCAACACCGTCGAATGAGATCTTTGACTCTGAACCAGGAACAATTGCAAGTGAATCCTCGTTGTAAGCATATCCTGACTTCTCTGTCATCCACTTAACAAATACAAGAGCTGCCTGTTTCTCATCATCTGAAGCGTTTACGTTGATACCGAAGCAGTAATCTGCACCTGATGAAGCGTACTGCTTACCATTTACTGAGATAGGGAAAGGAATGTATCCTATATCGTCTGCGTTAGGTCCGCCTGCTTCCATCTGTGGGTATGCCCATGAACCAAGTACCATACATCCGATCTCGCCGTTGTTGATCATTCCCTTACATGACTCCCAATCTGTTGTTGAGTAATCATCCTCTGTAAGTCCCTGTGATACTGCATCGTAAAGGATCTTATATACTGCATAAGCATGTGTATCGTCGCCATAGTTCTTGAATGGATCCTTTGTATGGGCTAACTTCTGGTTCTTGTATGTAGCATCGCCTGTTGCTGTGATCGCGATATAATCATCCCATGCTCCCATTGTCCAGCCTGCTGCATAGTTTGTGTAAAGTGGAATACAATCCGGATTCTTATCCTTGATTGCCTTGAGTGCCGCAATGAACTCCTCTGGTGTCTTAGGTACGTCTGTCACACCTGCATCAGCAAATACCTTCTTGTTGTATACGATACCCTGTGTTGTAGCTGCAAGAGGTACACCATATACCTGACCCTGATACAGCCATCTGTTTGAGTAATTTACAAGACTGCTCATTGTATCATAATCGCCATATGACATGAAATATGTTGAAAGGTCTGCCATGTCAACTGCTGGGATACACATTACTGTCTCGTAGTTTCCTGACTGAAGATGTGTAAGAGCATCTTCTGCATAGTTTGTATCTGTGATAACATCAACCTTGATATTTGGGTACTCCTTGTTGAAGTCCTCAAGATACTGCTTCCAGTTCTTTCCGCCGTAGTCATCTGAGTCCATATCAGTTCTGTTGTTGTAGAACTTGATCTCCGCTGAAAGATCTGTGAAGTCTGTTCCTAACTGGATGTCTGCATATGACTTGATTCCCTCAGCATCAGCTGTTGTGTCATCTGCTGAATCACTTCCTGCTGCCTCTGTGGCAGCCTTTGTTGCCTCTGTTGTGTCCTTGTTATCGCTGTCTGAGCCTCCACAACCTGCAAGTGATGCTGCCATAAGACCAGCCATTGCGATACATGCAATACGCTTTGATTTCATAGTTTTGTCCTCCTTAAAACCTTCTTTGTTTTTAACTTTATATTAAGTATACATTAATTTACTTTTTAGTCATCACTCAATTTTGTTTTTAATCACAGTATTTTGTACTTTTCGTTAATTTTACCATTATCGTTATTTTTTTTCAATATCGTATAGACATTTTATCTATATATTTTTATCTTTAATTAGCATTTTATTGTTTTTTTAGCTAATTAGCCACTAATTTATATCGCTTTTAGCTTGTGATGATTGTTTAATAATTGTATTATTATGGATAGGAGGTGGTTTACATGTTAGCTAAAGAATTAATTTCCTGCACTGTACTGTCAGGTTACAATATTCAGAAAGATATTGAGAACGCAAGATTCCACAGTGCGTTCTTTACATATGAAGAATCAATGATTAACGATGGCCTGATTCATCTTCTGGCCAACGGCGATATTTCTTTTGCTTATTCATGCAGTTATACCTTCTCTTTCATTCCGTGTTACCATTTCTTCTATATATATGAAGGAACTCTTACAGTAACATCGGGCAACAGCAAATCATCATATTCCAAGAATACAGCCGCGCTTTTTGAGGCAGGATCAGAAATAACATACGCCATGAACGGCAAGTGTCGTTTCTACGATGCATTCATCCTCGGAGCTCCGCTTCGCCTGTATCACGAGTTTCTCCCCGAATCCATATATTATAAAAAGGACTCTGCCGGAGCCTCTGTACTCTGGAGTCATCTTTCACTGATAAGCAGACTCCAGGGGGAGTTGTCTGCCACCGATATTTTCAGAATTTCCAAATGGTTTAATGATATCCTGACCGAATTATGTGTATTTATTGAAAACTCATCCAAGAAGATGGATTGTGTGCCTTCTTATCTTTTATCGGTAAAGAATCAGATGGATACAAACTACGCCGAACCAATGTCGCTTGATGACCTCGAGGCAACTTACAGGATCAGCAGATACAGGATATGTAGAGAATTTTCATTTCACTTCGGTGAATCACCTATGCGTTATCTCAACAGTCGCAGGATCGATGCTGCCAAAAGGCTCCTTCTCACAACAGATCTGTCCGTCCACGAGGTCGGATCCCAGGTTGGAATCGAGAACACAAACCATTTTATAAATCTGTTCAAAAAAGACACCGGTACAACTCCGCTGTCTTTCAAGCAGGCTGCACCGGTGTCTATTTCCGATTTGCATTACAATTGATATGTAGTTTTATTATCGTTCTATTCTGGCAACGCTATCCTTTACCACGATTCGTCCATCCACGACAAATATGCCATCAGTATATTTTTCGTTGGATATCTTTTTTATAATCTTATGCATGGTTCTCTCTGCCATCTCCTGCATATTGATCTCGTATGTGGTCACGCCTATATCGCAGCTTCCAGGATACATGTAATTATCAAACCCCACAACGGACACATCCTCAGGAACTCTGTAGCCCGCAGCATTGAGTATCTTTATGAGCGTAGCTGCCGCAAGATCACAGTTGCACACAAACGCTGTAGGCATATTCTTTGGAAGTTTAAAACAGTTCTCCTCGTCAAACTGACCCGTCTTCACATCTCTGTCCGGAATAACCCAGTCTTCTCTGAGCGGAATATCATGCTCCAACAAAGACTTTATATAGCCCAAATATCTGTCAGTTATACTGTTCGTTGAACCTATCGTGCCAACATATGCAATATCTCTATGTCCCATATCATACAGATAATTAGTCAGCATATAGCTTCCATAGAAACTATTTGCTATAACCGTGTCTATCGGTCTCGAATTGTCATAGTAATCCACATATTCTACAGGAACCTTGGCTGTCTTCTCCAGCTTTTCCAGGTATTCCTTACCCATGGAACCTACAACAACTATTCCATCAACCTTGTCATCCTCCAAGAGCATAGGCATCTCAGCGTTCAATACACTATCTCTGGAAACAAACTCCAGCATAGTAAAGCAGCCTCTTGCCACCGCCTTTTTGTTAAGTACCTGATATAACTGCCAATAGAACGACGGATACTTTCCAAGGTATATCTCTTGAATGAGAACACCAATATTATACTTTTTCTTTGCCGTCTTCTTTCTGATCTCAGATGGTGACTGGTATCCCATCTCATCTGCCAACTGTTTGATCTGTGCTCTGAGTTCCTCGCTGACACCCTTCTGATCTGAAAGTGCCTTTGAGACCGTCACGGTACTCACGCCAACAATGGCAGCTATGTCTCCCAATTTTACTGATTTTGCCATAACTAGTCCTTCTCACTTTATTTTTTCACGTGGTTAAATAACTTAATTTTTATTTTATTTTTAGGTTAAACTATTGTCAAGTACAAAGTGATACAGTCTGCTCATATAATCTCCACGCATAGTTTCAATGAGCATTCCGGCATTCATGAGGAAATCTCCCCCATACACTTTCTCCGTTCCGTCAAGTCTGTAATCTGCAGCCACGTCAAGCCCTAAAAGTTTTATCTTTCTACTGTGTACGTTAGGTCTTCCAAGCACCTGAACGTAAGTCACCAACGCCTCACTCTTATCCTTTGCAACAACCATCCAGCAATCATACAGTCCATTTTCCCTGTACGATGCAACCCTATAATAATCACCCTCCCTTACAAGATCATTATATTTATGATACATAGACACCTGCTCAGGGATCATCGCACGTTCTTCTTCACTTATTTTTGTGATATCGAGTTCATAGCCAAATGTTCCCGCCAGAGCCACATGTGCCCTGGTCATAAAAGGTGTACTCCTTCCAACTGTGTGATTAGGGCAATCCGACACATGGGCGCCCATGGTCGAAAGCGGATATATCAGTTCCGTTCCCTCCTGTATAGAAAGTCTCTCTATGGCATCCGTGTCATCGGAGCACCATATCTGCGGACTGTAGTAAAGCATGCCAGGGTCAAATCTTGCACCACCGCCCGAGCAGTTCTCAAGCAAAAGATCTGGGAAATCGTTAACAAGGCGCTCTTGCAGCTCATATACTCCAAGCACATACCTGTGAGCCAATTCTCCCTGCCTGTCTCCGGTGAATTCTACGCTGCCGATATCCGTGAGCTGTCTGTTCATATCCCACTTAACATACTCAATATTTGCTGATGAGATCACGTTATGCACACATTCATACACGTAGTCTCTAACTTCTTTTCTCGAGAGATCAAGCACGTACTGATTTCGCGATAATGTAGCCGTTCTCTCCGGAACCGCAAACGCCCAGTCAGGATGCTTTCTGTAAAGTTCAGAATCAGGAGAAATCATTTCAGGCTCCATCCATATTCCAAATTTCAGCCCCAGCTTATTCACCTCATCAACAAGATGTTTCAAACCGCCCTTGATCTTGTTTTCATTTACAAACCAGTCTCCAAGACTTGTGGCATCATCATTTCTATGTCCAAACCAGCCATCATCCATGACCAGCATCTCTATTCCATGTTCTGCCGCACTCTTTGCTATCGCAAGGAGCTTATCGGTATCAAAGTCAAAATATGTAGCCTCCCAGTTGTTGATGAGGACAGGTCTCTTCTGGTGAAGATATCTGCTCCTTATCATGTGGCATCTGTAAAAATCATGAAGATTTCTAGTCATCTGTCCAAGTCCATCATGGCTGTATGTAAGCACAACCTCAGGCGCTGTAAACGTCTCTCCAGGCGTGAGCCACCACTCAAATCCCTCTGAATGTATGCCCATGACTGCGCGTATGGAATCAAACTGTGATTTCTCTATCTGTGCGATGAAGTTACCCGAGTACACAAAATGCATTCCATATACATCACCCGTAGTCTGATCTGTACCCTTTGTCATCCATGCCATAAACGGATGGTCCTGGTGGGATGACTCACCGCGGAGAGAGCTTACACTCTGCTTGCCATAAGCTATCGGGCGTCTCTCGATCTGTCTCTCCCTGGCCCATGAGCCATGAAGAGTAAGCATCTCAAAATCCTCGTCATCCATGTCTATACATGCAGAATATACCTTTGTGAGCCTGATATCCTTATCACCTGCATTTTTCACGCTCACACTTCTGGTTATAACATCCTCATCCTCAAACACAGAATATATCAGGTCAACATCAATGCCACATCCCCCATCCATCATATGGACAACGAGAGTCTGAACCTCCTCTTCTCCCGCAAATGATGCCGGGAGGCCACTAATCCCCGATTTTCCATTTACAATATCGTAATCCACAAATTTCAGATCAACGGTTCTGCTGCCATTTGCGGTCTTTACTGCAATACAACTCTCCCTGTAGTCTCCTATTCCATTTCCGGAATACTCTGTCGGAAATGTATCCATAAATGAACATCTCTCCCTGTTATTCTTGGACGGAACAAAAGGAGCCTCACACGTTCTCAAAAACTGATCACATTTCTGCGGACGAATCTTCTGTCCATAATATATATGTCCGACAAACCCCTCTTCATCGACGATTCCGATCCGGTAACTCGTGTTTCTCGTATCAAGTTCAAATATTCTGTTTGCCTCATCATATCTTATGCTCATATGTATCTATAGTCTCCTCGTTTTATTTATGGGTATCACTCTCTGCTTATGTATTCAAGAAATTCAAGTGCAAGATCCATATTCTTGGCATTCTCACCAAATCCCACTGCAACATCCATTTCATACCAACCGGTATCCTTCACCCAGGAATTATCACCGATCTTTATTCCGACAGGTATCTTCTCACCCGTTTCAATAACCGTTGCATACACAAACGAATCTTTATACTTTTCTTTCAGTTCATCAGTCAGCACCTTATCAAGATCCTGCATATATCCGAACTCTCCAAAACTCATGACAAGGTCTGTGTCGGCAAAGAACACGTCCACCGCATTCGCCATGAATTTGTTCTGTATAAGCTGTAGACTATCCTGACTCATGGCATCATTCGGATCAGTTGATACGCCGATCCCTGTACTTATGCTGACATATTCCTTCTCCGCATCAAGGCCATTTTCACTGAGGAATTCCTCATAATATGCCTTGTCATTCGCCGCAGATTCCTGTTGTGTAGTGTTGACCGCAAGGATGTTGAGTGCAGCAGATTCCGCCGTAAAATGTTTTACGACAAGGAATACAACTATGCCAACAACAACAAGCGCAAATAGAGCCTTCGGGGCATAATACTCCAGTATATATTCCCTTTTCTGCTGTTTGTTCATAAGACTGAGCTTCTGTTTCTCAGACATATGCTCATCCACATCCAAGACACTCTCCGGCTCTCGTTTCTCTTTTTCATCGGTTTTCTCATCGATGATATGTCCAGCGATACTTTTTATATTTTTCTTTTCTATTTCTCTCTCTTTTTTTATTTCTTTTTCTATTTCTATTTCTATTTCTTTTTCTGGCATATAATCTCCTATACTACTCCTATACGCGTTTGCCACACACTGCCGTTACTTTATACATTGTAGCATTTTTTAGTTAATTTTTAAACAGATTTTTAGCATTTTTAACTATATTTTACTTTTACAAAAGGGACCTCAGCCTCAAAGCCGAGATCCCTCTTGTTCAGCGCATTGGCTGGAAAGTGCATTTGTATGTTAATTTTTGTAGTATATGGAAGGAATGTTTTTATTTTTCGGCAGTAAATTCTGCCATACTTTGTGATTGTTTATTTAACAAGCTCCTGCACACATGCTTTCATCTCGTCTATCTTTGACATGGCATTTTTTAGGCTGTTTTCATTCACGCCAAAGTAGAATTTGATCTTTGGTTCGTTTCCGGAAGGCCTAACCGCGAACCACGCATTATTTTCCAGCTCATAGTACAGCACGTTCGACTTTGGAAGGCCCATATTCTCCTCCTCGCCATCAAGCGGCTTGCGGATTCCGCTCACATAGTCCCTCATGCCGATAACCTTGATACCTGCAAAGGTCGTAAGTGGATGGTTTCTGAAGTTCTCCATCATCTCCTTAATCTGTGCTGCACCATCTACACCCTTTAGAGTTATCCCAAACGCACCTTCAAAGTAATAGCCATATTTGCGGTAAACCTCTTCCATGGCATTACAGATGGTTTCTCCCTGCAGCTTATAAAATGCTGCTATTTCACATAAAATGACAACGGCTGCGCAAGCGTCCTTGTCACGAGTGTAGTCTCCTACTAAACATCCAAAGCTCTCCTCCATTCCGAAGATGAACTTGTATGTGTTGTTCTTCTCAAAGAGAAGTATCTGCTCACCTATGTACTTAAATCCGGTGAGTGTCTCTATATATTTCAGGTTGTAATTCTCTGCTATAGCCTTTGTAAGATTGGTGCTGACAACCGTGTTACAGATAGCTCCGTTTGCCGGCAGCTTACCGACTGCCTTCTGCTCACGACATACATACTCTGCTATCAGGGCACCTGTCATATTGGCATTGAAGCGGACATATGGATATGCCGGATCATCTGCAAATTCCGTGTCCTTCCAGATTCCCGTGCTGTCCTTGACGTATATTCCAAGTCTGTCTGCATCAGGATCTGTGGCCATGATAACGTCCGCATTCACCTTCTTCGCCAGGTCTATTCCCATGGCAAATGCTGATGGTTCCTCCGGATTTGGTGACTTGACTGTACTGAAGTCCCCGTCAGGAACAGTCTGCTCCTCTACAACATACACGTGCTTGAAGCCAAGTCTCTTGAGCACTTCCCTTACAGGTACATTTCCTGTTCCATGAAGTGGTGTGTATACTATCTTGATATCGTCTGCAACCTTCGGAATGATATCGCCGTGGATGGTCTGCTTTATGAGCGCCTGATAGTAGTTCTCATCAACACTTGCAGGAACCATACAGAACAGGCCGTCTGCAACCGCCTTGTCCTTGTCCATGGTCTTGACATCCTCGTATCTCTCTACATCCGCCACATGCTTCAGGATATCCTGATCCTGAGGGGATACGATCTGGCTGCCGTCCTCCCAGTACACCTTATAGCCGTTGTACTCAGGTGGATTGTGGCTTGCTGTTACCACGATTCCGGCTATACATCCAAGCTCTCTCACTGCAAATGACAGTTCAGGTGTAGGGCGGAGTGCATCAAACACATAAGTATTTATGCCATTTGCATTGAGACACAGAGCTGATGCCTCTGTGAACTCTGCTGACATATTTCGGCAGTCATGTGCAATTACTACACCTCTCTTAGCAGCCTCAGGGCCAACCTCAAGTATGTATTCTGCAAGGCCCTGTGTAGCCTTTGTAACTGTATATATATTCATTCTGTTGGTTCCAGCACCCATGATTCCGCGCATTCCGCCGGTTCCAAATTTCAGATTCTTGTAGAATCTGTCCTGGATCTCTTTGTCATCATCTGCGATACTTCTAAGCTCTTCCTTGGTCTTCTCATCAAAGCAGTCTGACTCAAGCCAGAACTTGTATTCGTCCATGTAACCCATCTTTTTTACCTCCATCTTGTAATTATTTTTAGTCGCGACCGCGATCTTCGAACCTATTTTCTGCTGACATTTATTTGCCAGCCATTTCGTTTCTTACCAATCATCCCGTTTTATGAGAACATCGCCTTCACATTTGCTGCAAGCTCGTCAAGCTGCTCTGCCGCATCCTCCTGTGAGTTTCCCTTTACCCCGAGATAGAACTTGATCTTCGGCTCTGTACCTGAAGGTCTCACAAGGAACCATGCGCCATCCGCAAGCTGATAATATATCATGTTGGACTTTGGAAGCACCGCCGCCTCGGACTTGCCTGTCGCTGCGTCTGTCTCTGTTCCAAGCTTGTAGTCGTAGATTTTCTCCACGCTGTAAGTTCCGACCTTCTGCACCGGATTATCTCTCAGCGTCTGTATCATTGACTGTATCTTTGCAGCACCCTCACGTCCGTCAAACTTCATGGTCTGAACCTTCTCTTTGTAGTAACCATATTCCTGCCACAATTCAACCATTCTGTCCCACAGAGTCATGCCACGGTTCTTGTAGTATGCCGCAGCCTCACAGAGAAGCATCAGCGTTCCAACCGAGTCCTTATCCCTTGCATATGTACCAGGCAGACATCCAAATGTATCTTCAAGCCCGAACACATAATTGTGTTCACCTGTCTGCTCATAAGCCCTCATTCTCGATGCTATATTCTTAAATCCGATCAGGTTGTTGCAGTCACAGAAGGTGTTGTACTTCTTACATATCTCCTTGACCATATTGGTGATTACAACCGTTGTGACTATCGCCGGATTATCTGGGAGTCTGCCACTCTGGGCTCTCTGCATCAGCACGTAATCACATAGGATCGCACCGAACATATTTCCTGTAAATTCTTTATACTCATTATTCTTGCTGTCATATCCATACATTCCGAGTCTGTCAGCATCAGGGTCTGTGACAAGAATCAGCTCGCCGCCGACCTTCTTCGCCAGCTCAAGACTCAGGGCATACGCCTCTGCGCCCTCAGGATTTGGAGATTTCACAGTTGGGAAATTACCATCCTGAACGGCCTGTTTCTCAACGACATGTACATCCTTGAAACCCAGCTCGCTTAGAACTCTTGTAACAGGCTTAAGGCCTGTTCCGTGAAGCGGAGAATATACGATCTTCAGATCTCCTGCCTTCTGAATCTCCTCCGGATTCATGACAAGCTTGTGAAGCTCTCCTATATATGCGTCGTCAATCTCCTGACCGATCACATTCAACAGTCCTGCATCTATTGCAGCGCCCTTGTCCATAGTCTTAACCACGGAGAAATCTTCTATCTTGTTGACCTCTGCAATGATTTCCTTATCCTGCGGAGATACTATCTGAGCTCCATCATCCCAGTAAACCTTATATCCGTTGTATTCCTTTGGATTGTGGCTTGCCGTTATATTCACGCCGATATTGCAGTGCAGATGTCTCACTGCAAATGAAAGCTCCGGTGTCGGGCGGAGCGCATCAAACAGATACACCTTCACGCCATTTGCGCACAGGCAGAGTGCAGTCTCAAAAGCATACAGAGAAGCATTATTCCTGTTGTCAAATGCTATCGCTGCCGATGGCTTTGATATTCCGATCTTCGCCAGGTAGTTAGCAATTCCCTGTGTTGCCATGCGAACCGTGTAAATGTTCATGCGGTTCGTTCCCGCTCCCATCACGCCTCGAAGTCCACCTGTTCCAAACTCAAGGTTTGTGTAAAATCTATCTTCAATCTCCGCTTCATTATCCTTTATGTTTACGAGCTCCTGCTTCGTAACATCATCTACCTGATCGCTGCCAAGCCACATCTCGTATCTCTGCTTTGCGTCCATCTTCTACCCCTTTCCTGACCTCACAGGCCACACAGATTTTTCCTTTTTTATCTATCCACAATTTATCTTCCGTTCATTTTATTAGGCTATTTTTAGCTAATTTATTGTTATTTGTATAATATATTAAGCAGTTTTTAAATTCAATATTTAATCTTGCAATTTATATCACTTTGTTGCGCAGATGTATATTGCAGCCGTTTTATTATGGTGGTATTAACTAAAAGAATTATATTTTCTGCAATTGACTTGTAATATAACCGACCTTTTTTATTCCTTTACAGAAGCCATTTGTGATCTGCTCAAGATCAACCTGAGCGTTGTAGCCGGATTTGTGTACAGCAAGATCACGGAAGCACAGAAGGATCAGAAGGAGCTCGTAGTCCAGGTGGCATCCAGGGATCTGAAGAGCCGAATGCCGGAGTATGAACTGATCAGTATCATCGGTATACTGATCGATAATGCGCTTGAATCGACCGCCCCATTTGGCACTGCATATCTGTACCTGGACAGCAGGCAGAACCAGATAGAAATAAGAACAAGAAACAAGGGTTCCGTCAAAACCAACGAATTCCGCCAGAATATGTTCTCACCGGGATATACCACCAAAACCGGAGACGGACATGGCCATGGTTACAGTCTCTACAACCTGAAAAAACTGACCGACAAGTACAATGGTAAAATATATCTCGACACGGTAAATACCGACCAGGGAGACTACATACAGTTCGACGTCATCGTATAATGACAGCAAAGCGCCGTCCGGTCACCAGACCAGACGGCGCTTTTTTGTATTTGCTATATATTATTCTTATGCTACTCTGCCAGCTTGTTGAGCTTCTCAACAAGTGCTGTCTGGAGAGCTTCAAGCTTTGCATCTGCATCATCAAGGCTTGTTCCCTTGATTCCGTAGTACAGCTTGATCTTTGGCTCTGTTCCTGATGGACGTACACATGCCCATGCGCCATCCTCAAGGTCGTAGTAGAGAACGTTGGACTGTGGAAGTCCTGACTCTGTGACCTCTCCGGTGGCAAGATCTGTGATCGTGTTCTTCTCGTAATCACGAACCTTGAGAACTTTGAGTGTATCGATCTGAGTAAGTGACTCAGCTCTGAGTGAGGACATGATCTTGCGGATCTTCTCTGCTCCTGTAACACCCTTGAGCGTTATTGTGTAGAGGCCTTCCTTGTAATATCCGTACTTCTCATAGAGATCAAGCATGTGATCCCACAGAGTGATTCCCTGGCTCTTGCAGTATGCAGCAGCCTCGCAGAGACACATAACTGCAACCGGAGCATCCTTGTCTCTTGCATATGTTCCAACGAGACATCCGTAGCTCTCCTCCATACCCATTACGAAATTGTATGAATTATTCTGCTCGAAGAACTTGATCTGCTCACCGATGAACTTGAAGCCTGTTAGAACCTCGATGAGGTTGACATTGTAATCTGCAGCCAGTGGATCAGCCATATTTGTGGTTACAATAGTCTTGACCATGGCCGGATTCTTTGGCATGAGACCGCATTTTGTTCTCTCTCTGAACTGGTATTCAGCGATTATAAGTCCTGACATATTTCCTGTAAATGGCATATACTTGCCTGTCTTTGTATCGAGTGCGTATATTCCAAGACGGTCTGCATCAGGATCTGTAGCGAGAACTATGTCCGCATTCTTCTCCTTTGCCAGCTTGAGGGCAAGCTCAAATGCCTTTGGATCCTCTGGGTTTGGATACTCAAGCGTTGTGAACTCAGGGTCTGGAAGCTCCTGCTCAGGAACAATGTATACGTTTTTGAAACCAAGCTCGGACAGGACTCTCTTTACAGGTACAAGACCGGTTCCGTGGAACGGTGTGTATACGATCTTGATGTTCTCTGACTGCTCCTTGATGATCTCAGGATGAATGATCTGCTTCTTGAGTTCCTCCATATACGCGTCATCTATCTCGGCACCTATGATAGTGAGAAGGCCCTTGTCAAGTGCCTCCTGCTTATCCATGGTCTTTACTGTATGGAAATCTGTTACAGCCTTAACCTCTGCGATGATCTCTCTGTCCTTTGGAGCTGTGATCTGCGCGCCATCCTCCCAGTATACCTTGTAACCGTTGTACTCTGGTGGATTGTGGCTGGCTGTTATAACTATACCTGCTGTACATCCAAGCTTTCTGACTGCATATGAAAGCTCAGGTGTAGGTCTGAGTGACTCAAAGAGATATGACTTGATTCCATTTGCACACAGGCAGAGAGCTGCTTCTGCTGCAAACTCTGGAGAATACTTTCTTGAATCGTATGCTATTGCCACGCCCTTGTCCTGCGCATTCTGCTTCACAATGAAGTTTGCAAGACCCTGTGTAGCCTTGCGGACGGTGTAGAAGTTCATTCTGTTGGTTCCCGCGCCTATCACACCTCTGAGTCCACCAGTTCCAAATACAAGATCACGATAGAATCTGTCCTCGATCTCAGCCTCATCATCAGCTATGGCTGCAAGCTCCTTCTTGGTGTCCTCATCGAAATAATCATCTGTCATCCAAAAATCATATGTGTCTCTGTAACTCATCTTTCTACTTCTCCTTCTTTTTTCTCATTTAGTATGCCCTTTTATGAACGTTCTGCTGTTTGAGCAATCACTGCTCAGCGCTTCCTATTTTCTCAGGAATTCTAGTGGATCTCCCTCAGCCAGAAAATGTGTCATGAGGTATGCTCCTCTGAGCGACACCTGTTCCTCTGACAGGATTCTTCTGACCTCACCTCGGTCTGCGAGTATGACCTGTATGTCCTCTGTGCTCTCCTTGCTGTCGAGATTTGGTGTTCCTGTAACTGTTCCAAATACAGCACTGCTCATCTCATCCGTAAATCCCGGGCCCATATAGAATGGCCTTCTGTAGAGTTCTTCTCCGCCCTCATATACATCAAGGGTAAGCCCTGTCTCTTCCTTCATCTCCCTGACTGCTGCCTGCGCCGGAGTCTCATCTCCGTCCACCAGTCCTGCAGGAAGTTCATATATATACGCATCGAGTGGGTATCTGTACTGCCTTATGAGCACCAGCTTCGGCTCATCTTCCAGCTTAACTCCATATATAACTATTCCTTCCGGTTTTACATCGTGGGTCTTTATCTTGATGTCGTTCTCTTTATTCCTTGAAGCAAAGTAATAATTGAAGGCTTTTCCAGCCGTGTCAACCGCATCTATATGATAGAGGTTGAGGAACGGATTGTCTGTGAGTTTTTGTACACCTTTGTATTTCTCTTTCACTTCATCACATCCCTTCTGTGTATTTTAATGTATTCAGCCGACCATACATTCGCAAAACCGCACGGTTCCCGTGCTCTTTCGCTGCTGCGCAGCTATTTTGCTCATTGTATGGGGCGGTGACTCTATTCGAGTCACCACAGGATAAGAACACCTGATTCTTACATGCAAGCATGTCGAATCCGCTGTTCTTATCCTGCACAGCTGAATATTTACCTTTATTCAAAATTAGCATAGTTTTTACAATATATCAAATTCTTTTTTAAGTAATTTTATCATTTTTTAGCTATTTTTAATGTTTTTTAGTATATTTGCGTCATTTTGCCATATTTTTCTATGTGATTCCTGGTTTTGATGCAGCTATGTTCCTCCTGATTCTGAATATTTTTTACTCAAAAAATCCGGACACTTTGATCTGCCCGGATTCCAAAAATGTTATGCAATTTATACTCTACTGATTCTCTGTCGATACCAGTTGATATTCTGCATCTCTCAACCTGCAGTAATAAAATGTCTGTCCAGCCTCCTCTGTGTAGGTTTCAAATACTCCCGTAACGATCACCTCACTCTGGTCCGCCGGGTAATCGCCTGGATATACTGCACCTCCACCAAGTTCAAATTCAAGTCCCTGACTGCAGCATGCCAGAGCGTCAGCTATGAGACAATAATTATAATATTTGTCGGTTATTGGATAATAGGATGCATAATACTTTCCTTCTATCCTTATCGTCTTGCCCTCATATTCCTCAGGTTTTGACATCATCTGATATACCGTCGCATATACAAGATCGCTTCCCATAAGTGTGAGATCCACATCCACACCCTCAGACTTGTATTGCGCTATAACTGAGCTGTCTCCATTCACAACCTGCCCATATGTTGGTTCTGATGTCGCCTCAGTTACAGATGCGGATTCTGTCTCTGTCGTGGTTTGCATCTCTGTTGTGATCGTCGTCTCTGTTGTGGCTCCCACTGACGACTTACTTTCCACATCACCATCGCCTGTTTTCTGATTAAGCACCTTATCCACTGCATTCTGTGTGTTCAAACGACTGCCCGCAGTCTGAGATGCTCCACCACAGCCTGTGACAGTCAGCAGCATACTAAGCACCAATATTGACATAATCAATCGCTTAAATCTGTGTCTGCATCCATGCATTCTTCTATTTCTATTCATATACATATTCTTATCTCCTCATCACTTTCCCTGCTATACTGTTAAAAGCAAATATAACCATATCACACGCAACTATCGTAGAACCCACCGGTGTTGAAAATAATATGGATACCAACATTCCAGCCAAAGTTCCCACAACTGACAATACAGCCGAATATAATACCACCGACCTGAAGCTATACATAACTCGCATTGCTGAAAGTGCAGGGAATACCAGAAGCGCCGTGATGAGCAGGGAGCCCACCAGATTCATTGCAAGCACTATTATCACAGCGATTATCACCGCCAGCGCCAGATTATATGCCCCTGCATTTTTCCCGATTGCCCTGGTAAAACTCTCGTCAAATGTGACTGCAAATATCCTGTTGTAGAATAAACAAAAAAACGCTATTACACATATTGACATAACTATACACAGCCACACTTCTCCCATTGTCAATGTAAGTATTGAGGTTGAACCAAACAACGTTGAGCACACGTCGCCAGATACATTTGCCGACGTGGAAAATACATTCATTATCAGATAACCTACGGCTAAAGCACCGACAGACATCATAGCTATCGCGGCATCTCCCTTAAGCTTCGCATTTTGTCCCGACATAAGTATGAGAATTGCAGCAGCCACAGTCACCGGCATCACTATGATCGTGTTGTTTGTCAGTTTCAGAACAGATCCTACCGCCATTGCTCCAAATGCAACATGCGAAAGTCCATCGCCGATAAATGAAAATCTTTTCAAAACCAATGTTGCACCGAAAAGTGACGAACACAATGCTATAAGAATACCAACCACAAGAGCATACTTAACAAATGGATACTGCATATAGTAAATTAACTTATCAACAAGCTGCACTCTGTCCACCACCTTTCTCATATTCTACCGAAATGATGTTCCAATATCTGCTGTTCTTATATTCCTCTCTGCTGCCCCAGAACGAGCCCTCATGATTCATATGAAGCACATGTCTGGCGCAATCTATTGCCCTCAGATCATGTGATATCATGATCACTGCCACACCATTTTCATTTAACTGCTGTATCATCTGATAGAACTGTGCCGTTGCGACAGGATCAAGGCCAGTTACCGGTTCATCAAGCAGAAGAAGATTCTCAGTTGCACACAGGGCTCTCGCCAGAAGGACGCGCTGCTGCTGTCCTCCCGACAAATGCCTGTAACATTTCCTGCGTATATCCCATATTCCAAGTCGTTCAAGTTGAGATTGTGCAAGCTGCTTTTCCTTTCTGCCATAAAAAGGACGTGCTCCGCACTTAGGCAGCGTTCCCGACAAAGCCACCTCCCATACAGTCGCAGGGAAATCCTTCTGCACAGGTGTCTGCTGCGGCAGATAGCCTATATCACGCGATGTCAAACCATCGCCAAACTTTATCTCTCCTGAAACCGGTTTCAACAGGCCAAGCAGAGTTTTTACCAAGGTACTCTTTCCCGCTCCGTTCTCTCCAACTATACAGAGATAGTCTCCCTTGTCTATACTGAAATTAAGGCCTGACGCAACTGCACGTCCATCATATCCCACTGCCAGGTCTTTGCACGTTATATATGACATTTGTTTTCTCCTATAAATCTAAATTTGTTTTATTGTTCAGCAATTAATTCAATGCCTGAGAAAGTACGTTCAAGTTATCTTCCATCACGTTCAGATACGTCTCACCATCAGCTACAGTCTTTGCAGTCACAGACTGCATCGAATTCATCGTCAGGATCTCCTGATTTTTCGAATCTGTTGTCTTCTTTATCGACTCTGCTATACTGTGATCCGCACCCTCTATCGTCAGAATAACCGGAAGCTTTAACTCATCCACCTTCTGCGCAAGGAATGTTATTGTCTCAAAACCTGCCTCCGACTCAGCACTGCATCCCACAAATGCAGCATAGTAAGTAAGCCCATAATCATCCGCCATATATCGGAAAGGGAATCTGTCGCCAAACAGAATTGCCTGACGTTTTCCCTTAGAAACTGTTAGTTCGTACCTTCCATCAAGATCATTGAGTTCATCAACGTACTTACCTGCATTCGCCATGTAATCAGATTTATTATCTGGATCAAGCGCCTGGATATTATCCGCCAACACATTCGTCAACGCCACTGCGTTCTTGAGTGAAAGCCATACATGTTCATCATACTCCGGGCCTTCCTCTCCTTCCTCTTCTTCCTCTTCTTCCTCTGCCTGCATGCCTGGAACAACCTCTTCCTCTTTGACTGCAGTTCCCAAAGCGTCAAGCATATTTACAACCTTCATATCCTTATTAGTCGCTTCTTTCAGGGCACTATCCACCCAGCCATCAGACTCACCGCCAACATACACAAACATATCTGCGTCAGCTATCTTTGCTATATCCTCTGCAGTTGGCTGATAACTGTGAAGATCCATCCCCTGATCGAGCAGCATAGTAAGCTGAAACTTGTCGGAATCACCGCCTATAATATTGCGGATCCAGTCATACTGAGGAAAAGTCGTACATACAATGCTGTACGCCGCAGCATTTGCCGTATTTTCAGGCACACTGCCCCCTTTCTGATCAGAATCTGCTGCCGTCATTGATGCTCCGCAGCCACAAAATGCTGAAACAGTAAGTACCGATGCCATAACAAGGCCAAATATTCTATTTTTCATAATGATCAATAAACCTCCGAATTGATTGATAAAATTGACAGGCATATTTTGATGCCTATAATTGGGTAAATTTAATAAACTGCCTCTAGATCAAAAAACACCAATAATAAGTATTCGCCCTTATCTTTAGATGTATTTCCAGACGCAATTCTCAGTCAATATCCGTACTTTAAATCAATTCAGCAATTCCACCTTCAGGGAAACGAGCGTATCGGTACAATACTCGTGGGTATACACCAATACAACTCCAAGTGTGAACACACTTAAGAACGCCAGGAACACTGGCGTAGTTGACATTGTCTTTATATTTGAAAGGAACTGTGCAGCCTGCTGCAAATGCATACATATAGGACATTCCTGCCCCGTACAGTCATGCTCCACATTGCGCGCAATATAGCCGTAAGAGAAAAGTACTCCCGATACAAAGAACACTATAAGAATCCATGACATTATTCTCTTTTTACTCATTCTGCACACCTCCTTTTCATTGTAGGAATTTGGGGATATATAGTTTTCGTTGTGACCGTAACGATACAATCCCATCTGTAACAATCACGTTTAGTTTAGACTACAGCGACTCCACAACGTCTCTGACAATCTTTGCAAATACCACATATCGACGATCTGTCACAGTCGATCATAAATCCATACCTCTCCTGAACTCCTTTAGCTATGTGATTCATGGTATCGCGGTCAATATGTATGACTCTTCCGCACTTAACACACTGCATATGAAGGTGTTCGTGACAACTATGATCAGCCTTTTCCATTCTATACATACTTGAACCACCATCAGCACTCTGATACTTTATCAATTTGTCCTGGGTAACCATGCGGTCAAGATTGCGATATACAGTTGTTGTATTCGCATCTATGCCATTCTCATCCAAATACACACTTACATCAGCCGCGCAAAACCCTCTGTCCTGCCTCTCTGCAGCAAATGCCTCTATAGCCTGACTTATTCTCGTTTTATACTCCCTCGCCATAATATTCCTCTTTTTCGAATTTGCAAGTCATTTGCATTTTACTGTATCATAAAGGGCTTTTAACTTTATGTCAACACTTTTTTATCACTTTTCCATCACTACTATCTTGTTTGATATATTGCTGACAAATGGTATTTTGCCAATGACTTTATATACCGGTATGAACTCAGCCATTCCTTCTACAAGACTGTGCTGTTCTATGTATCTGTATTTCGGTATGATCTCCGCCAGCTTCTTTCCATTTGACACGCCCCAGGAAAACCTGGCATAGCTTCCATGGATGGATTTCTCCTTGATATGCTTTGCCATGAACGGAGCCATAGTCTCTACGAGCACCGTAGCATGAGTAAATTTCCTGTCTATTATGTCGAATATTTTCTTCACATCAGCTTCTGTGAGATACATCGTAAGCCCCTCTATGATGACCAGCACAGGTTCACCTGCATACTCTACCATGTCTGCCCATTTGCCGTCCATGGCGGATTCCGCTATCTGGTACACCGGTCCGTCCTCCTGCAGGAACTTTGCCCTTACAGTCATGGTCTCCGGGAGATCAATGTTGTACCAGCCTTTATATCTACCCTCATTTCTATAGCAACGGGTGTCAAGACCACAGGCGATATTCACAACCACAGCACCCTTGTGCTTCTTCAGGAATTCTGATACAAGCTTATCAAGCACTATGGTTCTCGCTATAACTCCGCTCCCCATCGCCAGATCCTTGTCCGCCAGTGAAAAGTCATAATCCAGGCTGTCAACTATCTCTATGGCCTTGCCATCATATATGACATGATCCGGCTTTCTCGATTCCTTCGCCCTGGCATAAAGCGTCTGGAGCATCGTCTCCGGGACTCCCGTTATATCTACCTTTGATCTGCTTACTGTATTGTTCTGTGTGCTAACCATTTTCTCATTTCCTCCTGCTTTTTAATTGTGCAAACGCATGAGAGGCGCTGCGCGCGGCGTTTGCGTGCTTCACAACATGTCGTCAAGCGCAGCTTGATGACCTGCGCGCACATCAGTGCGCTTCCTCTGTCGGAATCCTCCCACTTACGTGGGCCCCTCCTTATAATGGAGCAAACGCATGAGAGGCGCTGCGCGCGGCGTTTGCGTGCTTCACAAGGAATCCTCCCACTTACGTGGGCCCTTCCTTATGAAATATAACATTTGTCTTGTTTTGTTATGTTCGTAAAAATAAGAGGTTCATCGATGATGAACCTCTTTCTTTAAACTCTCTATCAACTTTTCTGTACCGCCTGTGGCATGAATGCCAATCTTTTCTGTCAGATACATTTTCTTCTCCACATCTACATCCTCGTTCAGTATCGCCATGGCTCCCTCAAGCCGCATCTTCGCCAGCACGCGAACCAAAGTCTCATCCGGCTCGCATCCAAGCTGTGACCTGTAATATGCCGCAAATGAATGTCTCATGAACTCCTCAACCTTCTGGTGATAATTCTCATAGCAGCTGCCGTCAGCGCCATGCATGATGATCATTGCCTCTTCCCTGTGTGACAAAAGGAATTGCATCATGATCTTATCTGCATCTACGCCCGTGGCGGGGTTCTCAATCTCCCCCTTCATAAGTTCTCCAAGCATGGCTTCATATTGGTTCACAAGCGGTTCAAGTATCGCCTTGAACAATGCCTCCTTACTCTCAAATGAAAAGTAGAAGGCTCCGGTGGTAACTCCCGCACTCTTGCATATCTTTCTGAGGCTTGCCCTCTGGTAACCATTTTCAAGGAATTCCTCTTTACCTGCTTTTTTCAGTTTTTCTATCGTTTCACTGCGCTTGTCGTTTTCCATAACATATGTTATGTTAGCACAAACTAACTAGTCTGGCAACATATTTTTGAAAGTTATCTCTATTTGCCATCCAGGTATCTTCGCACCGTCTCAAGGCCGCCGAGTGGCACGCAGAACTTCTGGTCATGGTTCTTACATGCCTCATAGGTTTCATCCAGATCAAACCAGCTCACGCCGTCCAGCTCTTCCTTCTGGATCGTCAGGTCTGCTATGTCCACCGTTTTCTGATACACGAACACAAATGCCACCTCATTGTCCCTGAACATTTTGCCGTGAAATTCCTTCTCATACTGGATTCTGAATGTTCCCGCAAAATCGAGGTCTTCATTTTGGGCATTTATGCCCAACTCCTCCCCCAGTTCTCTGAGTGCCGACTCCATCGGTTCATCGCCTGCCTGTATATGTCCGGCAGAGGAAGTGTCATACCTTCCGGGAAAAGAATCCTTATCCATCGACCTCTTCTGCAGAAGAACCTTATACCTTCCATTCTCTTGCTTCGCTATCCAGATATGGGCAGTCCTGTGACATATGCCTTTTGCATGTGCCTCGCTCCTCTCCACTGTGTCTCCGGTAGGAGTGCCCTGTTCGTCGCATATATCAAAAAGTTCCATTATAGTGTACCGTCCTTATTTCTCTGATTCGATACAATTATAATGGAACTTTTTTCTTTTATCTATATATAATTAACACCTATAATTACACTTGTAATATAATGCTATAAAGTAGCCTTCGCCAGCTTGGTATTGCATCTCGTCATAACCTCAAGATAATAGGCCGAATCAACTGGTGACATTTTATCAGCATCATACGCATCTGCTTTACTGACAAAATCTGCATATTTGCTCGCATAATCTGCATAGTCTGCGAGCATACTCACCGTGTCATCTGAATTCTCATATTTCTCCATAAATTCAATATAATCGTCTATAAACACCTCATAGCTATCAAGAAATGCCTTGAGGTCGGGATCAACCACGCTAGAATCTGAAACCGAAGTTTCTTCATCTGACGTATCCTCACTTTTTTCAACTGTAGTTGTCTCTTCAACTTCTTCTGATGTAGCATCTTCTGATGTGACTGATTCTTCTTTTTCTTCAGTCGATGCTTCAGTTGTGATCTCTGTCTTACCTTTCATCCTTTCAGGCGAAGAAAGATATATATCCATGGAGTCACTCGAGTAATGTGTAAGTTCCAAATGATAACCATCCTTATTATCAGCCTCAAACGAAGTCGATGTCGTTGAAGAATTTTTATCAAATCCTTTTTTCTTACATGCTTCAATATAATCCGCATATTTTTCATCTGTTACTTTATCAGCACTCGCACTTAAATAATCTTTATCATTTGACAATACGTATCCATATTCTGTATCCGGAGCAGGAAGATATGCTGCAAGACCATCATCCGGCCAGTTCAGTTTCCTATTCTCATGAGATGATGAATGTCCTCCGCTATGACTTGCTCCAAAAGGAATCACGAGCAAAAATGCAAGAACAGCAAGTGCCACATATATGAATTTTTTCTTTTCTTTTATAATCTGCATACCCATAAGCCATGACACAGCAAGCAAGCCACTCTGTATCAATGCAATTATACCCGATAATACCGAACCAGAAGAAAATGAACCAATCGCTGCTATAATGCAAATAAACACAGACACTATAGTAACCTTGCTAAACTTGCTCTTTCTGTATGTCTTTTGTTCTTCTCTCTTTTCGTTGCGGTCTTCCTTTTCTTTTTCATTTGCCATTCTGGCGTATTCCATTTCTTTATATGTATTGCTCTTAAGTTTTTCTATTGCCACCGCATCACTGTCAAGTATCTTTTCTCTATCTCCGCAATATGGGCAAGTATATTCTCCCTTATCTGCATCCACTTCCAAATCTCCATTGCAGTTTTTACACTTCAGCTTTATTATACGAGCACCTGTCTGACCCTCGCATCTATTTCCACACTCCGGACAAAATGTCGCCCCTTCCGGAATATTTGCTCCACATTTACTACAAAACATTGTTCTTCTCCTCCTTACGATATTTTCTCTATCAACTCATACGCCTGATCTATATATTCATCAATCTCCACTTTCCGCTGTCTGAGCCTCAATATATGCGCATCAACCTCTCTCCTCACTTCATCTTTGCTAAGATTATCAAGTTCCGCTATCTCCCTAATGGAAAACTCCAGATTCTGAAGGAGCTTGATCATCCTGACCCTGTCCTGGGCTTTCGCATCATACAGCAGATAGCCTCTCTCATTTCTTGCTGCCGCAGACATTAAACCGGCTTTTTCATATCCCTGAATCGCCCGTCTGCTGACCCCAGTATGTTCACACAACTCCCTCAATGTCTCCACTCTTTTTATCACCACCTCACGCGGACATTTTCTTAACTGTAAAATTGCACGTTGCGTGCAGTCAACACATTGATGCCAGTCCATAGCATATGCTGCCTTCGATGTTGATATTGTCCCACCGTATTTTTAAAAGTGGATTTGTCAGTGCAAAAAGGCACTCTGAATCCAGCCTGTCATCTGTCTTCAGAGTGCCTTTATCACATTTCATATATAATTTATCTTAATTATTATGTCCTACCAAAAGTCGATTTGCGACTGCCATCCGCCTCGCGCTAAAGCTCCCGGATTATTTGCTCAAGTTCTTCCCACTTTCTGTTGTATGCATCCAGATCACTGTTCCTTTCACATAATTTTACTGCCCTCTCTAACCACACAATGCACTCATTTCTGTCTCCAAGCTCAATATAAATATTTGCTGCAGGAATAAGCATATAATTTATCAGATCAAGTTCTGAACTGCATGTTCTGCTGTAAACCTTCCATGCCTTGTGTATATTTCTGTCTACCTGGCACGGATTGACATCAATATATGTATAGAACCATCCCTTAGTTATGTAATACGACAGCCAGTTTTCAGCATTATCTGCAATTCCACCGGTCTCTGAATTATCTATCTGAGTCATGATCATCCTGGCTCTGTTCAGAAGATCTACGACCTTTTTTCTGCTTCGCAATGTGAAATTCCCATCAAAACAGGATCTGACTGTATATGTAGCTACCGCAATAATATCTGCAGCAAGCTTTAACAGTGCATCCGTCGTTTCTGCTTTTTCGTAGCACGCTATCGCCCTATCCATATATCTCATCTGAAGAGCATACATTTTTTTCCCTTCTCCTGTCTCCGGTTCAAAGTTTCCGTCAAGAATTGTGTCCAGATAATCTATCCGGATATCGCAGACAAAGCCTTCTATGTAGTGACTTTTTCCTTCCGACCATTTCTCAAGATATCCTAATATCTCCTCTGTATCGCTATACCGGCCCATCTCGGCATATATATGAGCCAGCTTGTCACACACTTCAACCATTTCCCGGTCTGATATAAGTTCGTCTGTATGCCTGACCATTTCCCATATTCTTCTTCCATGAGTCAGTATAAATTGTTCACTTTCTATAGGCAGCATCACAATTGTCTTTGCTGCAAGGCGAAGGTATTCCCTGGAATCGCACAAGTTATCCACATTCATACAACAATTTGCAACAGCCACGCATATCGATGCCACAACGTTATCACCAGCGATCAGATTGGCAAGGCACGCTTTTACGGGCTGAAGCTCTTCTGTTTCTTGCGGCATGTTCTTCTTATCCTGTATATCTTCCCATTTTCTGCCAAGCTCCCTTCGTACCGCCTGGCCTATAACAGGATGAAGTGCAAGTTTTTTATGACGTTCAACCCAGCCAATATCAGCCAGTTCATTTATCATATTCTCATCTTCAGCATCAATAAGGCAGGAAAAATCCCTAAAATCTACACCGCTGTCTCCAAACAAGGCCAGACTCATCAAAATCCCTCTCTGTTTCGGCGTAAGGCCATCCATGCAAAACAGCGATGAGATCATATCTGTCATATGCCCATATACATTCCGGCTATCTATGGTGCAACCTGTTTTCACCCCATCCAGTGCCGTAAATCCTTGTTTCCGAACCAAAGCACACGCTTCGTCAATTGACAGATACCCTCTGTCTATTTGTCTTGCCAGGATCATCAGCATGAGTGTGTGTCCATTCACCCTGTCTATCAGTTCGTCCAGTTTCTCATACAGATCAGCATCTGACTTTGATTCAGTATTCCGCATATTTGACAACATCAGTTCATACATATGCCGTCTTACAGAAAATGCCTCAATATGTATATGGTCATAACACTCCGGAATAATCCCCCCTCGCGTCACTACTATCAGCCTGCATCCTGTCCTCACAAGTTCTGATATCCCATCATCCATGTATATATCACTGTTATCCAGAACCGGAACATTATCCACAACCACCAGGCTCTCTTTTGTGTTCTCCGATATGCACTCCCTGAATTTCCTGAGTTTTCTGTGGAAATAATCAGCTTCGTTTTCATCAGCCTGTCTGCAAACTGTATTTATATAAAACATATCATCATTACATACAGTTGAATAAAACGAGTTTGAATAATTCAGGTACAGCACCGTATCTAACCGGTCTCTGACATCTATGACAAATCTCCGAACCAGTGTACTCTTTCCGATTCCTCCCATTCCTGTTACAAATATACAAGGCTTTGTCTTTTCGGAAAACCAATCCGTAAGAAGCTTTAGTTCATCCGTTCTCCCCACTACATTTTCAATACAAGCCACCGGACTCGATACAACATATGCTCTTGTCTCATCAGAATTCCCATACAAAGAATCAAGGATCATGAGCAGTTCATCCATGGACTGATATCTGTCCGACCAGTTTCTTGAAAGAGTTCTGTGCAGACATTCTGCAAGTTCCATGGCAAATGAAGCCCTGTAGAAATGCTTTTTATTATTTGCCGGACACGAAGAATCTACCGTTGATCTATACATGAGTTTCCCAACGTCATATACTGTATTCTCGTCGCAGTCAAATACATCTGGGACGCGTCCGAACAAAAGGTAAAAAAGCACCGCTCCAACACCATACACATCACTCCACGCCCCAACATGTTCTATATCCCCTCTTCTCAGCTCATATGAAGCCCACTTCGAAGTAAATCTTAATATATTATTCTCAGCACAACTTCCTCCTGTTACACTACATTCTTCAATATCTTTTTTCCTGATAACCGAATCGAAATCATATAATTGAACCCAGTCCCGCGTTCCATCAAGTACCAGCACATTTTCTGGTTTCACATCCAGATATAAATATCCTCTGTCATGCAGCAGTTTCAGCGTTCTTGCAATACTCCTTACTATGCCGATAGCATCCTGAACACTTTCAAATCGGCATTTGTCCAAAGTCATACCCTCCTGATATGTGGTTACAATATATATTTTGTTATCTTTTTCGTAGATCTCATACGTGTTTACTATGCGATTTGTGAGTCCATCAGTATCAAACAGGCTGTTGTTCAAGTCAAAAGTACATCGTAAATGTCGTCTTTCTTCCTCAGTTTTATACTGCATTTCCCTGATCCTAACCGGCCGTCTGGCACCTGAGTTGTTGACATAATATCCATCATATACTATAGACGAACTACCTCTGCCGAGTTCTCCTGTCAGCACATACTCGTATGGGCAGTCTTTAAAAGTAAGTATTCCATTTTCTTTCGTATTATAATCCGCATCATAATCCGTATTGTAATCCATATTCCGTATCCTGCTTTTTCATGAATCTCTGTTATATCCAGCTTTTACCGTTACGATTGGCTGTCGAAATATATCTCCTTCATAAAATCCTCTCTGAATGTTGTAAGAGGATCATCATTTTCCAGTGCAAATAAAAATATCCAGTCATATGGATTGCCTGCGTAAAGTGTCTGATACCCGGAACTCAGCAGAATATCATTTATCCGCAGCCGACAATTCTCTGCATCTCTGCCACTCACAGCTCTGTTTCCACGCGCAACTGCTTTTCCCGCCAGATACTCATAAAATGAGAGAAGGATAAGCAATTTTCTCATTCTCTCATCTGATATGCGCACACCATTAAGCACTTTTTCCAAACCATCCCGATCCGGATAACAATACACGGCAAACGCATGGATCAGCCCGCTGTCTGTGAGTATATTTCTGATATTTCTTCCACCGGCCGCTTTTCTGACATTCGGTCCATATAGGCCTATCATTTGCAGATAAATAGTCCACACCGACAGAGATGTTTCAAAGCCATTGCTTTTACCAGTCTCAGGAAGTTCCACATGAAATATCCTCCTCTCAGATGCTGCTATTCCATTCTCACCTGATATTTTCAGCCACATACGTTTCAGCATTTTTGCCGCAGTAACATGCTTATAGACAAATCTTTCTGCATTTTCGGCTATATATACCGCAGTTTCTTCCATAGATGAGAGATTTTTCACCTCACCTGCTATATCGCCTGTATAAAACACTGTATCACCGTCCGGAATCCTCTGAACATCCACATCCGGCAGATTTTCCAACATCATTTGCAGCGTCTTATAATCCGTTTTCAGTTTGATCGCCATATAGTACACGATCTCTTCCATATCATGAAAATCAAATCCCCTCGAAAGGCAGATCCGTCTCAGAAAATCCTCAGTCTCCTCGACTTCCAAGCCAAACACAAAGCTCAATTGCAGTGCGGTACTCTTATTGATATTAATATCTTCCGAAAACCACTTTGACATATTCCTCGGTGGCATCACACCGCGCGCTCTATATCTTTCCTTTATAAAATCTGTTTTACTTCCCACATCATCCAGGCTCCCGGCATAACCTTTCTCTATAAGGAATGTATCCAAAGCCTCTCCAAATTTTCTAAAGCGCTCCATCTGGCAACGCAGTTCTTCCAGATAATTATCATCATATGGGGTAATTTCCCTACAGCGGGCTATCATCCTGTCTGTATATTCTGCCATTTGTATCTTCCGACTTTCCATAAATAAATATATATTAAATAGTATGTTGTTATCCTACTCATTGTCAATATACCAAATATTAGGGTTGTCTATTATTGTCATTTAATGTAGAATTAATAAAAATATGTGGAGGAATTTTCAATGAAAAAGCTACTGATTGGTATCGGCATTATATTAGCTCTAATTATTGTATTTTACCTGATAGTACTTATAACTGGATGGATATAGAATTTTTATTTTGAGGACATACGTATGAAAAAAAATAAGCACTTTTTACTTAAAGCATTTATTCTTATTTTATTTTGTGTAATTACATTTTTTATAACCCGATACTTATATGTACCAAATGGGCAAAAAATCGAAAAAACCGATTCGACTATCGGTAAAACAATTGAGTTATCAGGTGAAACCATACGTTCTAATATTGCCAACATTGGTAAACTTGCAACAGCAGAATATACATATACTCATGTTGAACATTTTGATAGTTCTAGAACTATAGGCGATTTTAAGATTCCACTAACAAAAACTTCTTACATATTCAGCTATGACGGAACCATCATCGCTGGTGTTGATTTTACCCAAACAAATGTCAACAAAAATGACACAAGCAAAACTATTACTATTACTTTGCCCGAAGTTGAAATTATCAGCTCTGATGTAGATCAGGATAGCTTTCAATTATATGATGAAAAAAAGAACATTTTTAACCCTACTGATATAACTGACTATGCCGAGTCTTTTGCAGATTTAAAAACCTCCGAAGAGCAAAAAGCAATTGACAAAGGTTTACTCGATGATGCAAAAGCAAATGCTTGCACTATCATCAACTCTTACATGGCATCGCTTAATATACCAAACTACACAACAAATATAACATTTGCAGGCACAACCAATTAGCCAATATACACTTTGTATACTTTTATTAATGTTTTATAAAATATCAGTAATTACACTTGATATTGACCACTTTTTAGGATATCCTCAGATCACAATAAGTTACTAAATAAGTCAGCTCTAATTGACACTACCATTATTGAATGTTAGAATTCTTGTATGATATGATTATGGTAACCTTACCATGCGAAATGGGAACTTTAAGAGATGGGTGTTCTACCATATAAAACAAATGAACAATTTTAATATGGATGTTCTACCATACAAAATGGAACAATTTTATGGGAGCCCTACCATGCAAAAAGGTTTTTAAGAGCTGTGCATTTTAGCACAGCTCTTTTATATTCTCAGAAAGGCGATAATGGATATCCTAAATTTTTACTATATTGATTTAAAATACATAAGAAATCTGTCTCGTGCAGATGACAACGTAATGTCAGTCTCCCCTCAGGTAGGTAAGGAGAATCGACCATTTCTTGGAATAATCATTCTTATAGGTGGTCAGAAATATTGCATCCCCCTTACCTCACCAAAAAAGAAATTTGAAAATATGAAAAGCCAGATTGATTTCATCAAAATATTTGACCACAACAGCAGGCATCCTGAGTATTCTTCTAAAATCATAGGAATTCTCAATCTAAACAATATGATTCCAGTTAACAACTCAGTTATATCTAAGGTCAATCTGAAATTAAACCCTCACGATACCCCAGATAAAACAAAACGAAAGATTCTTATTCAAAAACAATTATCCTGGTGTCGGGATCATTCCGATACTATAATCAACAAAGCCAATAAAGTCTACTCTCTCATAACTGATTTTCCCGACCAAAATCGCAACCTTACAAAAAGATGTGTAGACTTTAATAAACTTGAGCAAGTTTTATCTAAATACTCAGATGACTAAAATCCCTACACCACCAGCCTCGCCTTCGCCCTGCCGGTTCTGTCCTTTTCCACCACGATCTGCTTGTCAATCTTCTCCTTGAGTTCAGTCACGTGCGATATTATTCCCACCAGCTTGCGTCCCTCGGTCACGCTGACCAGCGCTTTGTATGCCTGTGGCAGAGTCTTTTCTGTATCAAGGGATCCAAAGCCCTCATCCACAAACATGGTATCTATCTGAATTCCGCCAGCCGAGGCCTGCACCTCATCGGAAAGTCCAAGCGCAAGGGAAAGTGAAGCCATGAATGACTCGCCCCCAGAAAGAGACTTAACGTCTCGTCTGCTGCCGTTGTAATGATCCACAACACAGAGGTCAAGGCCGATCTGGCTTCGCCTGTCACTGCTGTCCGTCACACGCCCCAGTTCATACTGACCGTCTGACATCTTCAGGAATCTCAGATTTGCACGCTGAATTATCCTGTCAAAATACGACATCTGTATGTATGCCTCTAGGTTTATCTTATTCTTGCCGGATACATTCCCCGAGGCGGTGTCATAAAGTGACTTCACACTGACGTATTCCTTTTCTTTTGCTGAAAGTTCATCGGACTTCCTACCGATATTCGCCATCGCCGTTTCATTTGCACGGATGCGGCTGTTTCCATCCTGCATGAGAAGTCTGATCCTTCCCAGCTCATCTCTCACTGCGATTTTATCTTCCTCAAGCTTGGCAAGTTCCAGCTTCTCTGCTGACTCCAGCGTGTCTGTCAGAACCTCTATCTGCCCCTCCAGTGTCTTGATATTCTGGATCACAGCATTATATCTCTTCTCGGAGGCGTCAAACGAATCCTGCAATTTCTTTGCTCTGCCAAGAATCTCATTCATCTTCGTTTCCGCCTCACTCCGATTTCTGAATCTGAGCCCCGCGGCCAGTTCTGTCGCCTGTTCTCTGTCTGAGACAACCTTTGCCGTGAGCGCCGATATATTTCTCTCAAGCTCCGCCAGCTTAACCTGCATCCCGGCAAATGTTTCTTCTTCCTGAGGAAGTTTTGCAGCAAGCTCATCCCTTCTGCTGACCCTTTTGCGTTCAGCCTCGATCTGTCTGTCAGCCTCCGCAATCTTCTCATTATAGTATCCAATATTCTTCTCAACCTTTTCCGGCAGAACATCTATATCCTCCGGATCGTCAAATTTCCTTCCAGCCTGCTCAATAATGCTGTTTCTGATCTCCATGACGCTGGCAAGCTTTACCTTTGCATCCGTAGCACTGGCATTTGCCCTGTCGCGGGCTTTGTCAGCATCCTTCTTCGCATCATCTAACTGTGCATCTGTCGGAGCCTCCTTTGGCAGCGATGCAAGGAGTTTGTGCTCCGTCGCACCGCACACAGGGCACGCCTGTCCCTCCTTCAGATCCTTTGCTAGGATTCCCGCCTGGGCATTCCTGTAGAGCGTGCTCATATGCTCATACATATCCTGCTTTCTGGTATACATATCATTATCAAACAGATACTGCTTCTGTGCTTTGTCCACCGCCTGTTTTCTTCTGCTGTATTCCATGAGCAGTCTACTTATGTCATTCAGATAGTCAACAGCGTCAGCCATCTTCTCCCTCGATGCCGTGATTGCAACTATTTTCTCCCCCGCATCCGCAAGCTGTGTCTGCTCCTGCCTCAGCTTTTCTATGCTCTTCTGTTTGTCTGTCACAAGCATTCTGCCCTTCTCTGCCTGTTCATTTTGCCTTTGCAGGAGCTGTTCCTCGTCTGCAATATTTTTTCGCTTCTCGTCCAGTTTCTCATAGTTTGGAAGCTCGTTATTTATAACTGCTGCCTGCCTTTGGAGCTCTTCCGTCTCTGGGAGCGCTTCCTTTGTCCTGTTTAACTCTGCCTCAGCAGTAGTTCTGTCATTCTGTACATTGGCAAGCTCCAAATGTGTCTTTTCAAGCTGCACTCTGGCTTTCTCTGTCTGCTGTGCCTTGCCTATCAGCGTGTCAAGTTCCCCGACCCGGGTCTCAAGTGTACCGATCTGCTTCTCATATAAATCCGTTCTTGCCTTCTCCGTTACAATAATCTTTCCGATGAGTGTGATCACCTCATCAATTGGCATCTGGCCGTCCTTTGCCTTCTGGACACTGAGTCCAAGAGGGTCATCCTCTCCGCAGACTATCCCGGATATATACTGCTCTATACTCTTCTTCATATCGTCCCGTTCACTCTGAAGCCTTCTCGTCTCATCCTGAAGACGCTTCTGCAGAACAAAATACCTTGATGTGTGAAAAAGCTTGCTGAATATCTTCTGTCTGTCCCCGGACTCTGCCACCAACAGTTCCTTGAACTCACCCTGAGCAAGCATGGATATCTGCGAAAACTGCTCTCTGTCCACGCCCAACAATTCCTGAAGATATGAATTTACCTTCGTTCTGTTGGCGATGACCGAGTCATCCGGCAGATACAGTTCTGCAGCCGCATCCTGCATGGTAGTTCCCTCACCTTTTTTCTTACGTCTCTCATAGGAAGGATTTCTTTTAACTCTGTAAGTCTTCCCCATATGATCAAATGTCAGCTCAACGTAGGTATCTGTGTTCACATCGGCATACGTTGATCTCATCATCCTCGCATCACGGCTCGCCCCGCTCGGCTCATCATACAGCGCATAACAGATGGCATCGAATATCGTGGTCTTTCCCGCACCTGTATCCCCAGTCACAAGATACAAGCCTTCAGCCCCAAGCTGGGCCATGTCAAGCATCTGGACTCCCGCATATGGTCCAAATGCCGACATCGTAAGATTTATGGGTCTCACAAGCGCTCCTCCTTCCATATAGAGTCTATAATATCCTGAACAAAACTCCTCTGTTCATCGCTCATTTCCTTGTTGTTCTGCTTCTCATACAACTCTCCAAACAAATCTATAGGCTTTTTCCCTTCAAGCACAGCGCCATCGTCTATCGTCTGTGTCACACGGGTTCTGGTGTTGTCGTATCCAAGCTTCATCACATTTGGATAGACCGTTCTGAGTTTTCCCAAAGCATCCGGCACGTCATCCTCGTCCGTGAGAACCACATACAGATAATCATCCACAGCCGTCCCCTCATAGTTTCGCCTGTCCATCAGCTCGTCAAATGTTCCCTTTACCTCGCGCAGCTCATGCATCGGAACAAGCGGAACAGTCCTTATCTCTATTTTCTTGTTCTCAGGGATGTCAACAACCGTCACCGATTTGGTGTGGTTAGCCTCCGAAAGTGAATACTTAAGCGGTGTTCCACAGTATCTGACAGTCTCCCTGCCCACCTTCTGCGGCCCATGTATATGCCCCAGCGCCACATAGTCAAATGAGTCAAATACCGACACATCCACATTGTCCAGACCGCCCACATTCTCCTCCGACTCCGAGCGCACAGCCCCGGTCACGAACTGGTGGGCCACAAGGATATTTGTAACCTTCTCATCAACATCCATGTGCTCCACCGCCACATGGCAGGCATCCGTGTAATCCTTTATATCATCCGCCTCATCAGGGAATACCGCTCTGACCATTGCCGGCTTCACAAATGGCAGCATGTATATGTTCGCCACCTGTCCTTTTCCATCCTCCAGCTTATATGGTCTGACCAGCCCATCTCCCATCGTGGCTATCTGTGCCGAATCATATACCGGCGATATATGGATTCCACTGAGATCAATCAGACTTGATGCAAATGCCAGCTTGGCCGCCGAATCATGGTTGCCGCTGATGATATATACTTGCAGCTTTCTCTTTGCAAGCGAAGTCAGGAAGCTGTCCAGCAGCTTCACCGCCTCCTCGCTCGGCACAGACTTATCATATACATCCCCGGCTATGATGACTCCATCCGGCTGCTCATCATCGATGATGCCCAGTATTTCTTTTAATATATACTCCTGATCCTCCAACATAGAAAATTCATTTACACGCTTTCCTATGTGAAGATCAGATAAATGGATGAAACGCATATACACTTCCCCTTTAAACAAAACATTCGTTGAAATAATTATAACATCACCGACAATATATCCCAATTATGTTTATCTTAATTTCGTTGATTTCGGTTTCTCCGCTACATGAAATACCATATTCGTCATATACTATGTAATATAGCACTAGTTTTCATCGGAGAACGCTCTATGGCAACTACTAACAAACTCAATTTTTTTCGTTTTTTCTTCATATCGATCCTCGGAGTGCTGCTGCATTTCACATACGAGTGGTCAAATGACAATCCCGCTGTCGGACTATTCTCGGCAGTGAACGAGTCAACCTGGGAACACCTGAAACTTATATTCTTTCCAATGCTCCTGCTGACAATGATTGAATTTCTCTGGGCTCATATAAAAGATAAGCCCCTGCCGGAACATTATCTTCCGGCAAGGACTGTCGGTATCCTGTCAGGTATGGCTTTCATTGTGGTCGGTTTCTACACTCTAAATGGTGTACTGGGCAGGAATTATGAGTTTCTGAATATCGCACTTTATTTCGCCGGTGTTATGTATGCATTGAGGGCTGAGAACAGATTAGAATCTAAGCAAATGTGCATAAATGACTACGTTGCCATGACCATCCTGGCTATTCTCGCGGTTGCATTCTTTGCATTTACCAACTATCCGCCTGAACTTGGGATATTTTCGGATCCTACAGCAGATTAACCACACACATCAAAAGCACCACCTGCATTACAAGTATAAGTGGCACTCCAACCGAGAAATAATTCTTTCTTATCTTATGCCTGAACACCACCATTCCAAGCAGAGCACCGATACTTCCACCGGCAAATGCCATTCCGAGCAAGACAGCTATAGGTATCCTGTATCCGCCCTTGATCGCTCTGTATTTGTCAATTCCGAACATGACAAATGTTACAACACTCACTGCCGCAACGAACCAAAGTGTCCATCTGTATTCCACAAACACATCCCAGAATGCAAAGTTCCATTTGCCCGCCGGTCTGAGCTTCCAAGTCATGAACACCGCAAGTTCTATCACACACACGCACACAGTGAACACTCTCAGCATCATATTCGTCTTGGAGGCCGTTCTGTCACACAGTGCAAACGCTATTATCATACCCGGGCCACCTCCGGCAATGGCTATGATCCCCAGCAGAACACTGAGCGCCTTATGGCTTGTTCTCCTGCGTCTCGCGGCCGTAACTCCGTCAAGGACGGCTCCCAGTATATTTATACATATCAGATATATGATCAACTTATCCATTATATATACCCACCTTGTCTACTGACATTGTATACATAGTTCCACTCTCCTATATACTTCTACTGATCTGCGATGAGCACCTGCGGCTGAACCTTTCTGATGTTCCCCGCTCTGATAAATGCTACCACAGAGAATAACACGCTCATAAATACCAATGGTATAACCAGTGATATCACGCTTGTACTTAAATTAAAACTGTATATTCCAAATGATTCAAATCCTGCCTTGAAGAATGGCTTGCTGACGATAAGTGCCAGAACTATACCAAGCAGCGAACCCACAACTGCCGTCACGATAAAGCGGACCGCAAGCTGGCATCTGAGTCTGAAGGATGTAAATCCAAGTGCCTTGTATATTCCGATATCCTTCTGCTCACGCATGAGAACCTTGCCACACACGATTATGACCGTGACTATCACGAATACAGCCCCCAACATATATGTGAGCAATGTGAGTCCCTGTATTGCAATGTTGACTGTACCCGCCACTTCTTCAAAATCATCCTTTGCTGAATGTATTGAATACGTGATGCCCTGATTATCGCCATATCTCTTATCTATCTCCTGGATTATCGCATCACATTCATCAGTATTGTCAAGATCATAACATATTCCTTTGCCGCTCCATTCCTCTTCATCTGAACTGCTTTTGGCAGCTCCACTGACACCAGACTCACTTACGGTCTCTTCGCTGGCAAACTTACTATATGCAGCCTTACTAATTGCAAAGTTCTTGCCCATATCATTTGCCGAATCGTATATGCCGGAGATCACCATCTTCCTTGCCACGCCGCCGCGCTTGACTGTGACTGTGTCACCTACGTTCATGTGAAATCCATCAGCCACATACTGGGTTATCAGCACTTCATTGTCATATGTGCAGGTTCTTCCCTTTCTTATCGTGTTGATCATATCAGGGTCCTCCACTATATAACAATACATCTGCACATCATCGAACAGAAGGTACTCGCTGGACATTTGATATTTTCTATACGCTGTGTGTTCTGATATAACATTCTCTATATCCTTCTGCGTATCCTCATCGACAAACGAAGCAGTCAGGTCATACTTCGTGACTGAAAACATATCCACCAGCATATTCTGTGAATTAAACCAGCGCATCATATCGTTCATAAGTATCATGAACATGGCAAGTATAGCAGTCACTATGATGGCTGCGGCATACTGTTTCTTCTCAGATATAAACTGTCTGTATGCAAGACTCACACCAAGTTTCTTGCCTGAGACCGGAAGTTTCAGAACGCTTGAGAAATGCACACTGTCCCGTCCACCTCTTATTGCCTTTATAGGTGTGGCCTCGGATATTCTCCTTGTCTTCAACATGATAAATGCTGCTACTAGAAGCAGTATCGCCAATATGACACACAGCACAAGTCCTACATTAATATCAGACGGAACTTCAAGTCCTGAAGAAGATCTTGTGGCACTATTTATAATTTTTAGTATCGGAATGGCCAGTGGTATTCCAGCAAACAGTCCAGCCGCCACAGTGCACATATACCCGGCAAGCAACGCCAGCTTCACCGATGCATTTGTCATTCCGACCGCTTTGAGTATTCCTATGTTAACAAAATCCATGTCTATGCTGCTGCCGATGTTGTGTCCTAGAACTATCATAGCCGCCACCAGAAGCAGCACAACAAATATAAGCAGCACCGCGGAGAATACCTTTGTCATAAGAAGCATGTAATTTCCCGCCTGCTCCTTTGATAAAGTTATCCAGCAATATGACGCGAAATCACTCACATTATTCAGTTCTCTCTCAAACTCCATCTCCGTGAGGTCCAGGCCCGGCTTTTTATCTATTATGATAAGCTTTGACAATTCAAAGGATCTCTTGTCATCTTCCAGTCCGCTTCTATTATCTTCCGCAGCCTTTGCCTTGAGATCCGCAAAATCCTCATCTGAGATCAATATCGTCTTTATTCCCATGACCGAAGATCCCATATATGGATCCTCGAAAAATGACGCAACTTTGAAGGTATAAGAACCGTTATCATTGCCCAGCTCGACTGTATCACCAATCTTGCAGTCATACATACCTATGAAACTGAACGGCACACTTACCTCACCTTTTTCAAGCCGGCGATCTGTCATTTTGTTATCCACATCATACTGATCATATGTGAGCACGCTGTCTGTATCATTCAAAACGAAGCTGCTGTTTCCGCCTTTTCCATTGCAGTCCTTAAGCAGCAGATATACAACATCAGTTGCTTTCACTTCCTGCACTGCATCACATTTGCCAATATTCTTTATTATCTTGTCTGCACTTGTTCCATAGGCATCCAGCCTGTTCTCCCCGTAAAGTGCGGCAAGCATACCTCCATAACCAACCTCTTCCATAGCTTCCGAATCATGCCTTATGGAATTCGTGTAGTAAGAAAGCACTGAACAGAATGCCAGAGAAATGATAAGCATGAGCACGAACACACTTATATGCACGCCCTTGTTTCTTCTCATATTTCCTCGAAGCACCATCATGATATATCTCATCCCGGCACCTCCTACCACTGCATGGAACCAAGCCATGCATCTATCTGGCTCTCACGGCTCTTGCGATCTTCTTCAATATATTGTGACAGCTTCAGCTCACCTATGATCCTTCCGTCCTCTATGTAGATGATCCTGTTCGCCCTGATAGCAGCCCTCACATCGTGGGTAACCATGAGTATGCTCTGTCCCTCCACGTTGAGCTCGGTGAGAAGGTCCAGCACATCCTGGGTATTCCTGCGGTTTAATGCGCCTGTCGGCTCATCCGCGAAAAGGATACCCGGACTGTTGATGACCGCTCTGGCAATAGCGCCCCTCTGTGCCTCTCCGCCGGACACCTGTGCCGGAAGTCGGTCAGCAGCACTTTCTATATTCATCTTTTTTATGAGTTCATCAGCCCTGTTTTCAGTCTCTTTTGTTCTCGTATCCTTATTCATATAACCCGGCACAAGTATGTTCTCTCTAATGCTGAGGTTACTAACAAGATGTATCTGCTGAAACACAAATCCAAACTCATACACCCTGAGTTCTGCCATGCGCTTCTCATTGTATTCTGTTATATCCTCGCCATCATATATGACCTTTCCCGAAGTCGGTCTGTCCATCCCGGACAGACTGTAAAGCAGTGTGGATTTTCCCGAGCCTGACGCTCCCATGATGACTGTAAAATCTCCCTTATAGATATCCAGATCCATGTTGTTGAGCACATGATTCTGCACGCCCTCACTGGAAAAGCTTTTGCAAAGATCTCTTGCCTGAAGTATTATATCTGCCATTTTTCTCTCCTTTTTATAGTTGTAGCACGGGGGCATTCAGACATCCTCTACAGATCTTCACCTCGCCACCGTGCTACAACCATATCACCCTATTTATTAACAAGTCCTTAACAAACCTTTCTTGCTGCAAAATATAACACTGCCTCCAGGCCATCAGCATGATTTACAAGTTCCACATCTCCGCCCATTCTGTCCATGAGATAATGGACAATAAATAGTCCAAGGCCCGCTCCAGGTTCATCACCGGAGTTTTCCCCTCGATAAAACTTCTCATATATGAACGGCATATCCTTATCCGGAATTCCTGTTCCATGATCCTTTATGGACAGCCTGTATACCATATCAGCGCCGCTCACATGGACATTCCTTGGAAGTTTTTCGGGCGATATACATTCCGTAACAATACTTATCTCTGTGTCTCTGGCATACTTAGCGGCATTTGACAGTATATTTTCTATCACCTGAACCACTCTTCCCGAATCTGAATGCTCAAGCACTGCCTCGGTTATATCTCCATTCACCACGATATCCATTCCGAGACCTATATCTGACAGGACCTGTTCCAGCAGAGGTTTTATCTCAACCTTATCACTCTTCACCACCAGTCTGTCCAGATCATGCAAGGAATGAATAAACATGTCATTCGTTATGGACGTAACCTCATCACATTTCTTCATGATGACCGACGCATACCTCTCCCTGCGCTCCTGGGTGGCATCCATATTCATGACCAATGCCTCCGCATATCCTCTTATAGATGCGATCGGAGTCTTTATATCATGTGACAGCGTGGCTATAACTGTCTTGTTGTTCTCTATCGCTTCCTGCTCTCTACGCCTTGCATGCACTATCTCCGTTCTCATATGGTCAAATGCCCACGTGAAGCTTCCGAACATATTTACCCGTCTGTACTTAAGTTCGGTGTCCATATCCCCTGTTGCCAGATGTGATGCATAATCCTCCAGCTCGTCAAATGGCCTGAGAACACACACGTATATGTACAGGAATAATACAATCACAACACACAAGACAACGATATACATGATCACTATATTCCTAAGTCCTGACTTGCCGGTATCTATCTTTTGTTCCCTGAGTTCATTCATTACAGCGTCAAGCTTTTCGTCAGCATCTGTGGATCCCGAATCATACAGTTGTTTCACTTCATTCAGTTCCACTATATACTGCCCATATTCATCATCTTTTATCCGCCGTGTCTCGTCCTGCTTCTCCCTGTAGAACAGCCAACCAAAAACTATGGTTATAGCGCACATGAACACGATCAGCATTTTTATTATATTGCTTCTTACTGAATGTCGCTTCATATAAACTCCCTATAGCTGCCAAGTGGACATCCACCTTACAAGCTCATATTATCCTCACCGTCTTTGTCTATTCACTATCTCCCAGCACATATCCCGTTCCCCATACCGTACGGATAAGCTGCGGATGTGAAGGATCTGTCTCAAGCTTTTCCCTGAGCCACCTTACATGCACCGCAACCGTGGATGGCTCCACATCGCTGTACAGCCCCCACACGGCACTCATGATCTGTTCCTTGGTCAATACCCTGCCTCTGTTCTCCGCCATGTATACAAGCAGGTCAAATTCCTTCGGCTTCATATCCACATTACTTTTGTTTCTGTTCACAGTCCGTGCGTGCCTGTTGATCTCTATCTCGTTCCCGTCTGTGTTCAGGGTCAACATCTCAGACTTATTGTCATCAACACCATAAGTTCTCCTGAGTATCGAACGGATACGAGACATAAGCTCTTTCAGTGAATACGGCTTTGCGATATAGTCATCTCCACCCATATCAAGGCCATTCACCTTGTCATCCTCACTCGTCCTTGCACTTGCAAATATGATTGGCACCTGCGAAGTATGCCTGAGTTCTTTACAGAACGAGAAACCTGTACCATCGGGAAGATTGATATCCAGAAGTATAAGATCACATTTGTTATCTGTCAGCACTTCATATGCATCGTCTATGCTGGCTGCGTACAGAAAAGCATAGCCGTTGTCCTCCAGCATATCCTGTATCAGCATAGACAGATCAGCGTCATCATCCACTATAAGTATTGTTCTCTTGTCTGTATGCTTTTCTGTCATCCTATACCCTCCAATATCTTCACTATAGACAATTCATATTATATGACTCTAAACTGCCCACATATCGTCTGTAATATCATCCACAAGCAGTGCATACAGCCAACTATTTTTCTTTATTCACCAGCATGTCATATGTAACACCATATTTCTCCGCTATGTCACTGGCATATGATTTACCAGCAGGTGGCGCTATCTCTATCTTGTATGATCTTTGTGAGCCCTCGTTGTGTACGATCAGCGAATATACCTTGCCCTCTGTACGCCCTTCATTCATCTCATCCACATCAAAGCCCAGCTTATGCATATGGGTGTTGTATATCGTTCTCGTTCCCTTTGTCAGAATCGCTCTCACGGAATCCCTGGCTATATAATAGCCCTCCTCAAATGACGTAGTTGAAAACGTCTCATTGAGAAGTATGAGACTGCGATCATTCGCACCGTCAAATATCTCCCTGAATCTCTTGCACTCCTCACCAAGTCTTCCAAGATCCAGGGTCTTGTCTTCGTCAGCAGGGAAATGTGTAAATACGCAGTCCACTGGAGCAAATTCAAATTCATCACCTGGGATATATATACCACCCTGAGCCAGTACAAAAAGCTGACCTATCGTCTGGGTTATGGTCGTCTTTCCACCCCTATTTGCTCCTGTCAGAATATACACTCTGTGCTCGCTGTCAAAGTCCAGATCATTGGTCACTATGTGCTCCGACTCCTCCGTGTCAAATGCCGCAAGCTTGATATTGTATATGCCACGAGCCTTCATATAATATCTGCTCTTTGAATCGTCCTCCTCGGAAATATCTGCGTTCGGCTGATATGCAGAGTTCACAACCTTTGCCTTGGAAAATGCTGCGCCGCGTTTCTGCAGTTTTTCTATGTACTCAGCCCATCTTATATAGTAAGTGAGCTCAGGTATGAGATCCGTCATATCAGTTATAGTAATCGACACATACTTATTTAACGTCTCCCTCATCCTCTTGACAATTCTTGTTATGAGCTTGGTGACTACCCTGTCTGTATACCGCGTAATATCTTTGGATTTGTCAGAATCAGGAATACCAACCATTCCTGCCGCCAAGTTATTTGCACCTCCAGTTACCACTCTTCCCTGAAGTTCCTGCTGAAATTTGGATAATGCTTCATTTACCGCATCTAACGGCTGAAATCTGAAGTCACTCTTAGCGTCGAGGTTGTCACTTATCTTATCTCTGGACATCAAATGACCGTAGAAATTGCTCAGCACACCGCCCCTCGTAAATTGCTTACTATTTACAGATATCAAGCCAACGCCATCAGCCTCATATCTGCTGTTCAGATTAATTCCTATAGTTATACTTCGAACCTCACCACTCACCTTTTTCAGCTCTGATATGTCCTTCTTCAACTCACTGAAACCGTTGTCCTCATATATATTCTGAACATACTCCTTAAGACCTGTAAATCCCTCGGAATGCAAGTTTTTATCCTTCAGGCAGGAATATAACGAATCTACGCATTCTATGTAATCGTCTATCTCATCAAGTCTGTGCATAAGATCCCATATACCTGAATTCTCATCATAATCGCGTTTAAAGCTGCCGTAATCCTTGAGAAAGCTTATCTTCCCAAGAATCTCCATCATGTCGTCTCTGAGTTTTTTATTTCCAATTATGTCGTCAAACACACCACCTCTGTACTTTGTAACAGATGGATCTGCATATATCCGTGACATAACTCCCATTATATAATTCTGTTCAGACTCATTTGCCGACAGTTGTCTGCATATCATATCAAGCCCAAGGTCATGCATGACCACAGGGCTCAGTACCCTAAATGAATACTCACCATCCGGTACCAGAAGACTGTATTTTCCTGTTGTATTTTTCCCCATATCTACACCTTTCAAGTAATGCCTAAAGCCTGTCAATCCAGCTCATACCATATATCTTCCGCCAAGCTCAATTCTAATTTCTGCCTATCACCTTCATATACGCTGAAACCATCTCCACGACACCGTCCACGCCGAGCTTCGCCTCATCAAGGCACAGGTCATAATGTCCTGAATATCCCCAGTTCTCTCCTGAGTAATAGTCATGATAGCTTCTTCGCTTGGCATCAGTCTCCTCCACAATACTCTTTGCCTTTGATTCTGATATGCCATGCTTGTCCATTATCCTCTTTATTCTGCTGTCTTTATCTCCGCACAGGAATATTCTCACTGCATCGTTCCTGTTCTTGAATGCAAAGTCCGAGGCTCTTCCCACTACAACGCCATCCTGTCCGTCAAGCAATCTCTCAAGTACCTCCTCCGGGGTCTTTCTTCTCTTCACGACAAAGTCATCTGACACCGACTGCATCATAGAATCTATAGCCTTCTCTCCAAAGAAAAACGGATATTTGTCATACACACCCTTCTCCTTTGCCAGCCTTATTATCTCTTTCTTTGTGTAACAGGCTATACCATATTTTGAGGCAAGTCTTGCCGCCACCTCATCGCCGTCACATCCACACTCTCTGCCTATTGTAATTATCATTCTGTGCGCCTCCACTCGTCATTCTTATATAATAGAAATGTCTCATCTCTATAACTCATCAAACAATACACCCCCATTATATTACAATATAGCTGCAGCTGCATCCTATAACTTGCAATATCTACCTCTTTAGAATCCCCGTTCCATACATACGAAATGCTTATCAAAAAGATCACACTCTCCAACCGTTTCAAAACCAATCTTGGCGTATGTCGAAAGCGCCACCACATGTCCTTCTCTGACAAGTATATGAACGCCCTTCATGCCTCTGCTTTTCAGGACATCACAGGCATAGTTCATCATAGTCTTCGCAATTCCCTGTCCCTGCATATCCTTCCTGACGCACAGCCTTGAAAGTTCTCCCGATGGAGCCAGATCTGCTCTCCAGCACGTAAGTGCCTCAACAGCATCGTCGTGATCTATGGATATTGTGGCTACAATCTCTTCTTTGTCATTCTTCATAACAAACAGATCCTCATTCTTCAGGTCAAATGCTATGGTATTCTCGTCAGGATAATTCTCGCTCCACTCACACGGTCCGCCTATCATGGCGTGATAGAGCGAGAGCAGTTCTTCTTTGTCTTTTGGTGTTGCATTTATTATCTTCATATGTCTGATCCTCTTTCTAAAAATGATTACAACAAATCAAGCAGTTCTTTATTGTATATACTATCATCCAGTTCTGGTTCATTCCAATCTGACGCACACATCTCTGAGAATCTTAGAACTGCATTAGCTATCTTAAAATCATCCTCATCTGTACTAAGCAATAGTTTTAACATCGTATATATTTTATTACAAACATCAATATTAATTGCTTTCATACAACTATCCGGTATACCTCTAAAATAGTCTTCCCCTTCGCATTCCCCCGCATGTACATCCTCTATCTTTCCATTTCTGTATACAGCCACACTTAATGCTTTTGCCAACCTTTTCAACACAATATCTCGTATAATTCCTTTTCTTTCAATAAATTTTATTTCTTCATCCGTTTTTAATTTCTTAATCTCGTTTACTACTTCTTTTTCATACAAACTGTATATAGTTTCAAATACCATTATCTTCATACCTCATTATTGTCAATCTATTGTTAATCATAAAGTAATCTATCACTTTCTTTTTAAACGTATCGATTTCGGTCCCTTTAAGATGAATAATATTTTTCTCACTCCACTATTCCCTCACCGTATCCTGTGAAAAAATACTCCTTAAGCAGAGTTATTATCACCTTCTGGCTCTCCCTGCTATGTGTGATTGCATAGTATCTTCTGCCAAACTTCGCTTTCCGCTCTTCCTCACGAATTCCAATCTCCGCCCCTTTTGAGGTAACCCGCTTCGTCTTGCTGCCATCATCCATGTCCAGTTCTTCAATGTAGCCATTTTGCTGTAGCAGACCATTGATAAATGCCGCTGTCAGCTTTTTCATGCCTGTGATTCCCTGTTTCTGATTCAGTTCATTTATACGATTCGCCAGCTCAGAAACAATACATTCATCGACGATCTCCACATCATCAAGCATGTTCGGATCAATATAGAACTCTTTCTTCCTGACTGTTTTCTCTTTTCTGCGCTGCTTTTCCGATTCCACACCTTGTGTCCCTAAGTCACCAGGATTGTCAGAATCCAAAGCTTCCGCTTTCATGCTCTCCACATATTCCGTATGTGCAAGGCAGAATTCGTCTATAATCTCTGCAAATGTCTCTCCATAACTCTCCGTCTTCTGCACTCCCATACCATATACGTTCTTCATATCCTCACTGTTTCTCGGCAACTTAATGCACATATCCTTGAGAGTCTTATCCGAACAAATGATAAATGGCGGCACATTCTGCTTCCTTGCGAGCTCCAGGCGTCCAGCCCGGAGAAGTTCAAACAGTTCCATTCCCTCATCTGTCAGATCAGCCATCACCGCCATCTTTTTCACAGCGCGTTTGTCTGTTATGTATGACTGCTCAGTCTCTTCCTCCGTCACAACACAATTACTGCATTTGTCACATGTGCAAGGGCTTTCATCTCCAAAATACCTCAGTATATACTGTCTCAGGCACTGATCCGTTTCACAATAACGTATCATTTGATTCAGCTTCCGCTGGTCATTTGCCCGCAGTTCATCATCGTCTATGCCTGCATTTGCAGAACTGACCTTATGTTCCAGCAAACGCTTGTTTATCATGATATCCTGCTTTGAGAAGAACAGTACGCACTCCGCTTCCTCACCATCACGTCCGGCTCTTCCAGCCTCCTGATAGTAATACTCAAGGCTCTGCGGCATATTATAATGAAGCACATACCTCACATTTGACTTATCAATACCCATGCCAAATGCATTTGTCGCCACCATCACACTGAGCCTGTCATATGTAAAATCCTCCTGACTCCTCTTGCGCTCCTCCATCGATAATCCGGCATGATACCGACCGGCAGATATTCCATGTGCCACCAGCAATTCGTGTACCTTCTCCACATTCTTCTTGGTAGCACAATATATGATCCCGCTCTCTCCCTCATGTCTCTTGACATAGTTCAATACACTGTTGTCCGTCTCACGTCCGCCTTTCCTGTTCACAACCTTGAAGAACAGATTCGGTCTGTCAAATCCTGTGACAATCGTGACAGGAGATTCAAGTCTAAGATTCTGGACGATATCCCGCCTTACTATATCTGTTGCTGTAGCGGTAAACGCACTCACAACAGGGCGCACTGGCAGCTTATCTATAAAATCCGCTATTTCCAGATAGCTTGGTCTGAAATCCTGTCCCCACTGGGATATGCAATGAGCCTCATCAACTGTCACCATTGCAAGACTTGCCTTGCCGGCAAAATCCAGAAACTGCGCAGTGCCAAGTCTCTCCGGGGTAACATACATGAGTGTATATCTGCCCTGTCCGGCATATTCCAAAGCTTTTCTGATCTGTCCTTCTGTCAATGTACTATTGATATACGCAGCGTGAACTCCCGCCTGGTTCAGTGCCTTAACCTGATCCACCATGAGTGATATGAGCGGTGAGATAACTATTGTCACTCCCCTACCGGCAGCTCCCATCAACAAAGCCGGCAACTGATAACAAAGCGACTTACCGGCTCCGGTTGGCATAATTCCAAGCACATCCCTTCCTGCAAGTATTCCATCTATAAGCTCCTGCTGTCCTGATCTCAGACTGTCATATCCAAAATAGTGTTTTAATGTCTCCTGTAAATTCAATCTATATCCTTTCCAGCCTCTTCAAGCTAAAATAAATAATATTTACAAATCCGAAACCTCCGCCTCAAATGTCTGTTGACTTTTTCTTTAGCATGATTTATTCTTTCCTTATTAAGAAATGGGTTTTCTACTGGGTAGGGTTTTACACCTGACAAGGCTTGCTCGTTTCTTTTTTTATTTCTAAAACATCGTACAGATACATTTTCCCAGAAGCGGCATGTCTGATCAATAATCTTGCACTAAACACATTGTATCGCTCAACCTCACCACTTTCATCGTAAACCGGTAACGCAAATCTGGTATCATATCTATACCATCCATTTTTAGCATTACGGCTATGTTTCTCTTTTTTATTTTCTTCCACTGTTTTGGATGTTGCTATTTCAATGATCTCCGGAATTGCCTGAGCCGCATTTGCCTTTGCTTTTGCCACTGTCCCTTTAATATGTTTTGTGTAATTAGATCCTGTATACTCATCTGGCAGATCCGTACCAATATAAACTATATCTCCAGTCTCTGCTATAGAATAAAACTCTCCCACATACCGGCGCAGATATTTCTCAACATCAGACCATGTTATGGATCGTTTTCCTTTAAAAATAATATCATTGATAACTACAATATTATTCCCATCCACATCCTGTATAACGGCAACATTCCTCTGTGGTGTCTTCATCTCATTTGGCTCAACATTGTCAATGAGCTCCATATATCTAAGCATATGTTTTCTCACCTGGTCATCCGACCTGCGATAACACTCGATCAGATATCTCTCCTCGGCACTATAATCAACACTGCTGTTCTCCGTCTCATCATCGCCAAGCAGCTCTGCCAGCGACATATCAAATGCCCTACAGATAGCAACCAGCTTATCCGCCTGTGGATTGATCTTCTTCTTTTTCCAGTCATTTATCGTGCTGGTGGAAATCCCCGTTCTTCTCGAAAGCTCTGATTGGCTCATATTCAGTTCGTCAAGCCTTGCAAATATCTTCTCATATACCTTCACAATGTACCCCCGTTTCACTTCCGACTTTTCGGATATTGTAGCACATATCCACCTTTACTGCAATATCTTAGATTCGATTTTCACTCCCGCCGTGCTATATTGTTCTCAGCAAATGAATGTACAAAGGCGCACAAGCTCCCAACGGAACTGTGCGCCTTTGTATTTTAAGGGAAAGGACTAAGTAGTAAATGGTTGTACAAGCCATTCACCAGACTCTGTGACTTTGTAATATTTGTCCTCATCAGTATCAACTAGAAGGACCGGAATAATGCCGCTGTCCAGCACCGTTCCATCAATGTAATAGTGCGATTCACCGTCGTAATAAACATCGTGAAATCTTGGATCCCCGGAGATCTCTGCTGTGCCAACGTGACCGGCTACAACCTTCATATCAAGTCCTTCTATCTTCCCGGTCTCCGCCGGATACTTGTTGACATAAGTGTCCTCGCTGGTCATCCATTCCCACATGTCACCGGCTTCCTCATCAATGCCAGCATGGACAAATATCGTGTTGCCCTCTGTAAAATACCTCGGAAGATTCTCGATCCATCTTATATATCTGTCATCATCACATTCCCGGACGTCATCTGCATCGTCATCAAAGACTCCGATCAGCCGGTTTATACTCGAGTCTCCCAGAAGAACAAATTCCTCATGGTTACCCATAAGAGCAACTACCTTATCAGGACCATATTTCTTCTGCAGATTCATTATCTTATCCAGGACTGCATAACCATCTGCACCTCCATGAATATAGTCCCCAAGCAGGCAAAGCATAGTATCAGGCTCATCCAGGTGATCCCACACCAAAGCTAAAGCATCCACGAATTCAGCTATGCAGCCATGAATATCACTCATACAATATATCCTCATAAGCACTCCTCCCTGTTCTCTTGAACATCAGTCTCCTGTGTAAAATTCTTTGCCGTCATCAAGCCTTATCGCCGCAAGCCGCCCGCTTCTTCTCACCGCACCGCAGTCGATGGCGATATGATTATTCTGTCTGTATATGTATCCAGGTCTGGGATTACCCGGTATGCCTTGTGTCGGGGTATGGCCTGTCACTACATAAGTGTCGTCAAAATACTGAATATCATACTCCGCGCTTGCCCAGATAAGTTCCTCAATCGTGTAACTCTCGATCGGTTTACCAGGATAAAAATCCCCTAGCCCGCCGTGCACAAGTAGATATTTCTGTCCAGCTACCGATATCTCCTCTATCTCTGGCATATCCTCTATGAAGTCAATGACCTCTTGCTGCTTCGCTCTGTCCAGTGCCCGAAACCCGTCTATGGTCGTCTTGCTGCCATTGTACTGCCATGTTACCAGGTTCTCCAGCATCTCTTCAGACACCTCAGACAACGACTGTTCCGTTATCTCAGTAGTCAAAAACTTCAGGCAATCAAGTGCCATGTCCTCATGATTGCCAAGCATGCAGATCACATTTGACATGCTCATTATCTTGAGCAATGTTTTGATCGGATCTGGTCCCCTGTCCAGAACATCGCCCAGAATGTAAAGGGTATCCGTCTCTTTCAATTTAATCTTGTTCAAAAGCTCAATGAATTTGTTATACATTCCGTGAATATCTGAAATAACATATGTAGCCACTTAAATCGTCCCCCCAATATTTATAATATTAATCCCACCATATATGAAGCTCGCCTTTTTCTCTTATTATTTTTCGCATTTCTTCATATCCGCCGCTACAAGCCACATCTGCATGAAGATCCTCACATTCTTTGATCAAATCCTCTATTTCTATATCAGATAGCTTTCGGTTCAATACAAAATCAACGCTGTTATATGATAATCCAACTATCTCCGTGCCAAATCGCTCTTCCCATTCCTTAGCTCTATTATACATCTCTGCTGCTGTCGGCGTAGAGTTCCATCCTCCCCAATAATTTCCAAGTACTGCAAATACTTCATAAGTGTGATCAATATTTTTAAAATCAACAACTACTCCCGGATTAGGGTTACTGATATCAACAACCCTGTTATCACAATAAAATTCGTTCTTGTCTGTCTGGTGTATATACTTTTTAAAGAACTGGAACATACAAGGTTCATCACTCGCTTCAATATTTATCTTTTTTCCCATATGTATTTCCTCATTTATTATTAACCTCTTGACTGCCCAATTCATGCATAGAATCTCTCACCTGTTTCCAAACATATGCAGGCCAGCCTCCCATTTGGCAAGCCACATCCGCAATCCAGCATGTACACATTTTCCAAATCATTCGTCCAAATTGAATGTTGTCCATCAAGATATCTACCATGTGAATTGTTATACTGATAGCTTGAATCTGTATGGCCTACAAGTGATACATACCCTTTCACGCCCTGGCGCCAATACTCTTCCATGTCATAAAGACCTTCCAGATACAACGTATCATCCTGTTCTACAAGTGCTGGATCAAATGTCATGGCATGCGCAAGAAGATATTTCTTTGATCCAATATTGATCTCTATCTGCAGGGGCAGCCCCATTATCAAATCAGCCAAATTCAATAGGTCAACCTGAGTAAGTCTATCCTTCATCATATCAAATGAATTATATATATATGGTTGTATACTACGCCTCTCTTTCTCACACGCCCCATGATATGAGTAGATATACTCTGCTAAAAACTGGTCGTGGTTTCCTCGAATCCACCTCAAGCTAGCCTGCATACCCAGCCTGCAAATTCTAAAGTAAACACCAACTGGATCAGGAGCGTCGCCTCCTCTATCAAAAGCATCCCCAAGCAGGACGATTTCATCCTGTCTTGAGGGGGCTATCTGGTCTATTATACTATTAAACTCTTTTATCGAATTATGTATATCGCCAATAATATAATGTCGACAATGCATATATATGTCCCCTTACCACTATAATAATCTTCCAGCAATTTTTCCTTCATATCATCATACCAGGCTCTCTATGTAGATTGGGAGCAGTATAGTTCGTCTCTGCCATTTTTACGTAGTTCTTCGTTGGTCATAGGTCTGTGATGTGATTGTACAAATGCCACTGCCCTCTTTATTTCTTTCACCATTTTGATTTCCTGTTCTGAATATTCATCATATTCCGTCACGATATCTACATGTTCCGGATCTTGCAAAACCATAGCTAACACGCTATCGAATCCATGGACGTGATCCATCTCGCCATTATACATCAAATGATATATTAACCCCATTCCAGAGAACTCCGTTGCAATATAATTTACATCTCCACTTTCAAAACCATATCCCATCTGCACACACCAATTACCAGTAGCCTCATCTTGAACCGGGATATAATTACCAAGATATCTTTGCTCTAATAAATCATCTGAACCACCCGCATATTCAGGCTTATTATTATCGGTTTCACCCATAGCATCCTTTTTGCTATATAAATTCGTAAGATAATTGAGATATGCCCTTCTTTCATCTTTTTCATTTAAAGTTATACGCTCAATGTATATTGGATTAATGTGCTCGTGTTCAAACTCTCCCTGATAAGCTGCTCCGTCAAACTTAATATCTACACAAACCTGAACATCTGAATAATCCCCTTTAACATTTTTATAGAACTCATATTCTTTATCAGAATAATTGAGAATTATTCCTACTTTTTCACAAAACTCAGTTGTATTCCAGTCACCATAGAGGCATCTTACAATATCCCCATGTCGAAAGTCATGTGGAATAAATACAAAGTCAAAAAAAGATTCATTATAAGATAAATTCTCTAATGCCTTTGATATTCTATCTTTTAACGCGTCATCAGATATTTGGTGCATAAAATTATTTAGCCATTTTACTTTTTCTTCATATGAAATCATAATATGGTTTGCAACAATCGTTGCCTTCTCCAAATCCGTGAATTCATAATGAATGCTATGCAGGTAAGCTCTTGTATCTTTTGACGGTATAAATTCATCGATAAAATCTTTCCCCATTCTCTTATTCTCCTTTCGCACGTACAATATAAAAGTTCCTCCCTCTATTACTTGTGTGTCCAATTACAGCCAGCAGTATCCCATTATTTCTAGAAAAAGTCTCCCAGCCTTAATGTAATCTTCCTCGACTTCATGCTCCTTTTCTTCAGACCAATCATAATCCTCTAAATATTCTCTGATAGATGGATTTAACCTGCAAAGCATTTTCCCTTTAAACGGATGTCTGGTTACATAGTCAAAATGTGTATCCAAATAGTACTTATACCGCAAATATTCACCGGTCTTTTGTATGATCCAATCTATAGCTTCCCCGATAGAAAATTCATTTCCCTCAAATATAACAGTATGCAATTCTTCATCATGAATACTATTCTCTCTGTACATGCGCATATGTGAATAGAGCCACTCAGCAAAAGATGCATCTATGTTAAAAATATCTCGGTAATCAAATCCATATTTATATCGTTGATACATTCTATATCTTTTTTTCTCAGTAACAAAATTCCCAGCATATATCGCTCTTGAAATGCCTAATTCAGAAAGATATAAATTTTTTCTCATCTAACGCTTCCTTTCATCTTTTTCTCTCTTTAGTCTACAGAAAAAACCCTTTACTCGTATATCAACTATTAAATCTGTCAATCACTCCATACCGAATTTCTCCCGGACAAGCTGCATTGCGGTCTCAACGTCTATCTTGCCCAGCACCAAAAGAAATATAGGAGCACTAAGCTCATTCAATATCTGTGGCATTGACACCGTAACCGCATCCATAACCTCCAGCGGCGCCATATCGCATATATTATAATCGATCATCGTTGTCGCAGTTATATCATAGCTGTCATCCTCAGTAACATAAATACGTGGACATATCAGGCAATTTGCACTATATAATGTTCCATCTGCTCCATCGTGGCTCTGAGGCCAGACTCTGGCATTGATAAAGTTCATAAGTCTGTAGAGGGCATCCTTATTAGTTGATTCCTCCACCCAGGAAGCTGCGTTCTGAGTATAGAACACCCTTGCCTCATTGCATGAATCATAAAAAGACAGCTCCGCCTCTAGCCTTTTGTCCGGACAATCATAGCAATGTGGCAGTGCCACTACTATACCCGTACTGCCATTATCTGTATCTAAGCACTCATGAAATTCCAGTGTGTGCTGTTTAAGATAATCCACACACATCTTCTTCGCCTTTAATTTATTCATCATCAAATTATCAAATTCCTCCTTTTCAAATGTATCACTCAATGCTTATTCTAGCTTACAGCAATTTTATGTATTTGTATGTACGCATTTTTTAACACCTTTTCATCATTTTTCTCATTATTAATGTATCATATTTGTGTCACTAGTGATATAATCTATAAAAAGCTAATTTAAATGCATCGATATTACGCCAATAATATGCAAAATCAACGGAGAAAATTATATGGGAAAGCACAGTCTGAGTGACACACATACCAACAATTTTATTGAGTTTAAGAATCGTTTAAGTAAAGCAAGAAAGGGTATAGGTATGACGCAAGCGAAGGTATGTGAATCCATAAACCTCAGCAATCGTTCCACCCTGTCCAATTTTGAAAGTAAAAAGATGGAAAGGCTCCCTTCACTTGATGAATTTGTGGATCTATGTGATCTATACAATGTGGATCCCAACTACCTGCTCGGATTTGATGAGGTAAGAAATTTTACAGTAAAGACCTGTTGCGACGAACTAAAGCTTGATGAGAATGCTGTTATAACTATCATGAAGAACAAGATGGCTCCCATCCTGGTAAACGAGCTTTTTTCTGGTGATTCCTATGCAGAGATAGAACAATATGTAACATGGCTGAATTATTACAACAAACTGAGGGATGTGATCACGACAGCTTTCACCAGCTCTTTTATATCCAGACTGGAGCTGCTTTTCAGCAGATATTACACCTCCACTTTTCCACTGGACTACTCAGAAAATACATTTATCCGTTTTTTGAAATCAGAGGAAATATTTAAGAAATACAAGGATATATACGAATTTATGGACAAATGTTTTCTCACAGAAGCAAGAAATAATCTCACCTTTTCCTATCCAGACTTTGATAATCTGAATGAATCCGAACAACACGATGCAGTACTTTCTATCATTGCATTGCACTCATATGCCTATCTCATGAGCAGGGTTCATTTCGAAGATGTAGAAAAAAGGCTTATGGAGCAACTGACAGGCGTGATCCGCAGAGTCTCGCACGAATACCCTTTCAGGACGGTCTAAGTTTTTTCTTATGTTGCTTTTCAATCCTTAACTGCTTCCAGAAAAAGCATCGCCTCAATCGCCGGTGTCTTTGAAGCATATTCGGCATTCTCTATGCCATTGGTAAGCAACAGCCGTTCCCAAAGCTTAGGATAATTGGAGAAATCAAATGTGTTGTCATCCAGTATCACGTATTCATCTATCCCAGGATGTTCCGCCAGATAGCTCTGGATGCCCTCACCTCTGCCAACCCAGACATCGGTTGTCTTTCCAGACAGGCTTAGTCCAAATTTGCCCAGCATAGATACAAGATATGAGAAGTCGTCCCCGTCTTCTCTCATAAGCTTCCAATCCGAAGTCAGAACGATCTCCGCCTTGCCAAACTGTTTTAACGCCTTTTTCAGCAGCCTCACTCTGGACTCGTCTATCCCTGTTCTCCCACTGGGCGCCCCCACAACTGTCGTCCGGGTATTCAATACACCATCTATGTCCAGAAACAATGCAAAGCTCATATGGCTTCTCCTTTCTTGTGAATGCCAGCACATATATAATGCGCTGGCATTTACCATTTATAAATCTCTCTTATCAAGATCAACTTATATCATATACACTTCTAAGTCTCAGTTTATCCGCACTTCCACTTATAACCTTTACAGTCTTTGAATCTGCATTCAGGTCAAAATAATTGATGAACAGTCATAAACTGATCCGTCCGCGTACACCTCGCCACAATAGCAAGGTAGAACGCAGACATAGAAAAGATCAGGAACGCTTTTATAATCAGGTAAAGCTTATAAGTTAAAAATCGTAGCTATTATCATACACCTCACCTTTATCCTCTTCGTCGTACCCTCCCAGCACCTCATTATAATAATACTCTAACTCCAGAGCCTCCTCTTCCAATTCTAATTCGTCAAGGGCCTCATTTTCGTCAATATACTCTTTATTCTCTTCGCTATACTTCGTTATGAACCCCCTCAACAACACCGCAGGGATTTTCCTCTCTGCTCTACATACCCGCTTGAAGTTCCAGTATTCCTTTTCGTTTACTTTAAAAGTAATTGTGATATTATTATTCTGCATCTTATCTCCTTTATATCATATCTCCGCTCTTGATATAGTTTGTTTTTACATTTTCTTTCGACAAACTTCTCGGTGTCTCTGATGACTGTTGCCTTATTCAACTAAGAATCCGATAGATAGCAGCTCGATTTCCACTAGTTCTTTTGGGCTTACCATTCTGCAGTAATACCTGCTCTACCTTTTGGAATCTTCCAGGTAGCCCAATCTCTCTGGCAAATTTTTTACCAATCCTTGCCTTTACTACTTTAGGCTTTCCTGCATATGTCATATCGATTTGAGTATAGGTTGCAGATGCTGCGTTGATATCAAATTCAGTTCCAGCATTTGCCGAATCAGAAACATATGCGGCAATCTCATTTAGTACATCTTTTTCGATCTGAGCTTCTGTTTTGGAATTAGGGCCAACCAAACCATAAAACTTGTTAAGAACATCAATGACAATAATACTCACATTGACTCCTTGACTTGCAGCCTCGACCTTTAACTTCTCTTCAAGCTCTGGTCCTGGAAAAAACTGGATCCTCATAGACTTCACTCCTTTCTTCTATTATTTGTATATGAGTGGTAGCTACTGCACTCATATCGTATTTTCACTATACCATAAGCTGTTTATGAGTTCAATACCCTACACTCATATTTTTATTCTTTTTTTACTAGTAGTATCTTTTTCTTTATTATTACGTATTTTGACTCACAATATCCGAAGAACTCATCAGTTCCCTCGTCTAAAAATCCCTCCATGACAAGAGCTGTACCATCTTAAAGTCTTTCCGGCTTTGTTGATACCACTCCTGTCTATTCTCATTGCAAGTGTGTGGTATATGTGCATTCACAACTCGGAAATATCCGTAATCAGTATCTATATCTACGTACTCATATAAGATAGAATCCTCTAAGCCATCAAGGATCCTAGTATTATGTTCGTGATAGCCCTCCGCATTGATAAGTAGCACATTTATAGCTGATCTAAAATCATTTCTATAAGCCTTCGGCAATACCATTACATAACCTTGGAACTCGCCTCTTAGTATGTCCAGATATTTATTGTCTTTTCCAGATATCACTTCCGAAAGCCCGAAAAGCCAGGCCTCTGGCGCCTCTTTTTTATGCACTTGCAAGCCCTCTTAAGGCGATCTCCCTAAGCTTTCTTTGGTTGCATTCTAGGTATAGCCTGCTAGATTCCAAGATATAATATACTTCTCTTTGTCCATATGTTTCCTTAATTCTCTTTTTTACTCTTGATTTAACACTCTTATTGTAATATGCTCAGTTTGTTGTGTACTCGCAACAAACTTTTAATCTGTTGTCATTTTGCGACAAATTCTTGGCCAGTTCAAGTATTTTTTCACAATTTTTCGAAAGGAGTTTTACACACATGAGATTTTCAACAAAATACACCTTAGCTTTACAGATCCTCATCATATGCTATTTACACAAAGATGAAAAAATAACAAGCAACTTTATCGCTGCTCACACAGGAGCTGATGCATCTATTATCAGATATACCATGCTGGACCTAAAGAAAAAGGACTTGATCGTTTCTAAGCCCGGTCCAGGTGGGACGAACTTAAACTGTGATCTGTCCAAGCTCACCCTTTATGATGTTTATGAACTGGTAGCAGAGCCTTCTGACAATTTACTGAAATTTTACGATTTTCCTGATACTGCAACTACCATCGATAAACAAATTAAAGAATCCGCAGATGTAATATTTGAAAACATCAAGCACCAAATATTTAATACAATGAAAGAAACCTATGTATCCGATATCTACAAAGATATAAATCTCGATTGATAACCATACCACAGAGATAATAATTAGGAATTCGAACATTATCTCATTTCTATTAAACTACCAGTTGATTGACCAATCCGGGCAAAAGGATAGATAATTAGTATACTATAAAATATAGAGAAGTGAGGTGGCCTCTGGTATGGATAGTTCAATGCTCGAGCAGGAGATAAATGTATATTCAGATAAATATGATATAAAGGGCGTCATAAAGGACTACGGCATGGTGATCAAGCTGGTATTTTCATATAACGGACGCAGGATAGTGATGGGAATGTCCAGACCATTTCCGGGAAGCAGCTATGAGCTTCTAGGACAGCAGATCATCGATTCCTATGTTGACAATTTGGTAAATGATAACGAAAAGCTCATGCTTCACTACTGGTATGTTGAGTCATTTGTATCAGATGGCGAACGATACCAGATGGGACACGGCGTCGTAACCGGACATCAAAGACTCACAGATGGCACATGGATCCATACTTCGGTTGTAAATGATATACATGTAGATACCGAGGCCGAGGAGCTCGTTGTCACAACTATGAACAGCGTGTATCACTGTCCTCTTGCGTACTGCGACTGGGAACATCAGAATGAGTACTCAGATGTTATTCCAGACTATGAAGTCCTGAAGATGAAATATAAAGGAATGGACACGCTGCTCAGACCTGTTATAGAACCGGGAAAAGTTCTTCTTGTACTTGCCAATTTCTGTGAGTATTACTTTCATTCACTGTATTATGTGCCAGAAGATTCTGAAGACAACACTCCCTGCGAATATTCGGCATACCCGCACGTCGGAACATTTCAGGACAGCTTTCTGATAAGTGCATACAATAAAGGGCTGGAATGCAATGAGCTTGTTGACGTGAGATATTTCCCGCATTATCAGAATATCGAGTTCTACTCCGAATATACAGACGAAAAGCCATTATATGTAGAAAATATCGGCTACAGCGTGATCTATGTACAGTCAAGTGCCGGAACGATCAAGCTTGCCCCTGGTGAACGCAAGGAAGTTATACCTGAGAATGCCGAAAAAGAGCCACCTGTTCTTCCGGATGGCGATCTGTATCCTGCGGGGGTATACTAATTTATCTCTCATCTTCGAAACTATGAAAATTGAGAATGCCAGCGCATTTTAAGCGCTGGCATTTACTATCTGTAACTCTATCCTATCAAGGTCAATTTATATCATATACACTTCTAAGCCTCAGCTTATCCACACTTCCACTTATAACCTTTACAGTCTTTGAATCTGCATTCAGGTCAAAATAATTATCCGACAGAATCAGATCCTCATTCTGGTTCAGGATCTCCACACTCTTCGCATACGCATCCGCACTGACTGTGATATAGTCGCCATCCACTGTCGCCTGCAAATGAGGCTCCTCGTAGCAGAAATACTTCGGATATGAGAATATGACAGTCCCCTCTGATATTACCTGTCCTTTCATGCTTGCCTGATAGCTCACATACTGATGGTAAATGTCGATACCAGGAAGTTCAACCTTGTCAAGCCATACGCTCGTCAGCGCTGGCGCAGTGATCTCCTCCTCGTGGGATTCAAGAACACGAGCTGACGCATCCCTCAACTGCCAGGACACAAGTATTTTCTCTGTGTTCATGGTTTCATTTGCCACACAGAGGCGTATGGACTTCGGGAATTCAAATGGGAGTCTCACCAGCTCCTGTCCGCTTCCAAGCATGCCCTCCTCTTCACAGGAGATCATGATCGGAGCAAAGAAACGTCTTGCATAGTAGTGCAGCGCCTTTAAGCGCTGGCAGTAATCCACACTGGACCAGGATGCAACCGGCCAGCAGTCGTTGAACTGCCAGTACACTGCTCCCATGCACCTGTCATCATTTCTGTTTCTTCGAAAATGCTCGACGCCATACCTGATAGCATCCGCCTGCAGAAGTTGCGATGCGTAGATAACCGTCTCGAAATCAGATGGATATCTATATGTCTGTTGCATATAATTCATTATCTTTCCATTTGCCGAGCCATTTCTCTGATGCCGCTCCATAATGTATGAAAAGATATTCATATCACGCTCATCATCCGTAAATGTCTCAACAGTCTTCTTTGAAGGAAATGACTGGAAACCGAATTCGGAAAGATATCTGAAGTAAAACTTTCTGTACTCAGAAAATGGCTTATCACCATGCCACACAGCCCAATAATGCACATCACCACGGTTCTCGTCTCTCGGATCATCAAATGAACCACCTGAGGACGGGCTCGCTGGCCAGTAGAATACCTGTGGAGCATACTGCTTCATGATCTTAGGGAGAATTCGCTCGTACATAATAATATAGTCCCGCACCTCGCTGTCCTTGCTCACCCATTTTCTCTCCTTAACAAACTGCTCCATCTCATTATTGCCACACATAAGCCCGAGTGACGCATGATGGCGGATCCTCTTTAAGTTGTCAATAAATTCCGCGGTGATATTTGCCTCAAATTCTGGTGTGAGATCGTAGACAGCACACGCAAACATGAAATCCTGCCACACCACAAGTCCCATCTCATCGCACATATCATAGAACCAGTCGTCAGGATAATATCCACCGCCCCACACACGTATAGAATTGAAGTTCGCAAATACCGCCTTCTCGAGCAGAGCTCTTGTGGTCTCAGGTGTCACACGTCCAAGGAGATGGTCCTCCGGAATGTAATCCGCACCCATGGCAAATATATTTACACCGTTTACGCAGGTGGCAAATCTCTCACCCCATTTATCCTTTGTACGATCCATGGTTATTGTTCGAAGACCAATCTTTCTCGTCCAATTGTCAACTACAGTGCCGTCATTTTTCACAAGGTCAACAGATACAGTGTAAAGGTTCTGCTCTCCATACCCGCGCGGCCACCAGAGCTGTGGGTTGTCTATATGTATATTCTTCGTGTTATCTTCATTCAGTATCTTGTTTATAATTTCGTTTCCAGCCGGATCAATTACTCGCACCCTCACACTCAGCTGTCCCGTCTCTGATCCAGAACCAATATACTTCCGGACAAATTCTATCTCCGGCTTTATATCAAGTTCCACTGAGTCCTGACCATGATGCTGCAGGATTTCTACAGAATCTATCCGTGCGGTATCGATGCCAAGCAAGCTGACCGGCCGCCATATTCCTGCATCTGGAAGATGTGCGCCCCAGTCCCAGCCAAACATGCAGTGAGCTTTTCTGATATGTACAAATCCGTTCATGGCATCCTCGGTTCCCCGTGTTGGAGCCTTCGCAAATGCATCTGCGATGAACTTTGTCGGCGAATAAAAATATACACCTAATATATTAGCCGACTGCTTCAGGATATCCTTTACCGAATACTCCCATGTCCTGTGCATATTGTCGGCGTGTCCAAGCTTCACACCATTGAGCGTGATATCCGCAATGGTATCCAGCCCTTCAAATCGAAGGATAACTTCATCCGATCCCAGCAGCTCATCATCACACGAAAAGCTGGTGCGGTACTCATAATCGTAATCCATCAGCTTCAGTGCTTCTATCTCATTGTCCTTCCAGAACGGATCTTCCATCTTGCCCGCCTGCAGCAGATCCCCATACACCGATCCCGGCACTGTCGCCATAATCCATTCGCCATCGCCTACGCGATGCATTTCCCAACTGTTGTTTACATCAATTTTTTTCATTTTTTCTCCACGGGGACGTTCCTACTACAGCATCATCTCTGTCCACTCTTTCTCTTTAAATCCAGTCAGCACGAAACCTTCAGCAACGACAAGCGGTCTCTTCACCAACATGCCATTTGTCGCAAGAAGCTGCAACTGCTCATCCTCGCTCATGTCCGGAAGCTTGTCCTTCAGTTTCATCTCCTTATACAGCATGCCGCTCGTATTGAAGAATCTCTTGAGCGGAAGTCCGCTCTTCTCATACCATTTCTTAAGCTCATCATATGTGGGATTATCGTCCACAATGTGGCGCTCCGTGTATTCGATCTTATTCTCGTCCAGCCATTTCTTTGCCTTCTGGCAGGTTGAACATTTCGGGTAACATATAAATTCCATGATTGCCCTCCTTTTCTATTTGGCTTATTGCTGCAAACCTCAATTTAATCACATCAAGTTGCTTAATGATTTTATTTCCAATATTTTTGACAAATATCGCACATCCCCATATCATTTACTCTCAGTGGAGAAAAATATTTATTTATGTTTCTTGAAAATACAGTATTATATTCTCCATTGCCATCTCTCGAAGTAATCTTGTCTGGCATATCAGGATTATAGCTCATTGAGCCACAGCAAATGCAGGTATTCATCCATTTTGCCATCTTGGGGTATTGTTTCAGGTAGTTTAGGACTTCGGTTTTTCTGTCCATGGAGTCTCCTTATCTTCTTTATCCTTTTTAGGCAATGCTGGATGCTGCATTGGCTATATTACAGCCTCATTTTCTTTATGCTCATTTACAGAAAGATTTTCCATCAAATCTTCACCAATTTTATAGACGGATAACTTATCGATTGCCATTTGAACCTGAAACTCATTTAGTTCGATCTCAACATCGTGAATGTTTCCGCTTTGGGGCAGTCTGACATGAATAACTGCAAAATGCTGATACTCCTCAGTATTATAAATTCCATCCTCATACTTCTTAAGACGTACTATTTTTCTTGATATTCCTTCCACCAACCGATAATCTATTGCATATATTTTTTTCTCTGTGAATCCATGTAAATGTGTAGTTCCAAATGCTAACGCATTTGTTTTATAGAAAAGCATCTGACTTTTTAAATATGACGCTTCAAGCTCCTCATAATCAATATCGCCCTTCAGCCACTTCCGTACCGGCATTCCTATATACAGTGAAAACTCTAGCCAAAACAAGAATCCGAATAGGCAAAATCCTATGATAGCCATATAATAACGCCCTAAAGGAATAAGACACAAGGTACAAAACATTAGGAACAATGGCAATATCATTTTGACAAGATATTCCCGTCTTTGAAATCTTTTTAATAAATCCAGTTTCATGCTTTGATATTTAGGTTTCTCAAATGTGTGCTCATTGAGATAGGCTACATATTTCTCATGCCACTCAGGGCTTTCAAAATAACTGCCATTCATATATTGTGCTTTCATCTCACGAGCTTTCGTATCTGCTTTACTTTCCTTGCAATACGCATAGAGCAAATATGCAATGAGCATCGGACAAACAATGCATGCCGCACATTTTCCAGCCATATCTCCTATGACAAAAAACAGAAATAGTCCCAGAAGAACTGTAAAAACAATATACACAACCAATAATTTCCTAGTCATAATAAATGGAAATCCGTCTCTTTTTCTCATATAATTCTACTTTCTCCAACTACGAACTCATTTCTCAACAATGGATACAACTATTCGCGTACACATTATCCGTCAGGACCACCTAAATACCGCATAAACTCATGGTTTCTTGCTTAGCAAGCAGACGGTCTTCACATGAAAAGACAGCACTCTATGAATTACCGATTTGTGTCTGGAAGTTACTCATCCGAACCCATCCACATCATCACTGGTTTCATGCTACTTCTTCGCATTCTCTTCCAATTCCAACATGTACTTATCAAAATCAGACATGAACAGCCTATCCTGAATAACACGATATTTTTCAAATTCAGTTTCAGCTTTTGCCTTGGCAATCTCAGCAGTGATTTTGCCTGCATCCTGAAGAACATCTCTGTCGTCGGCCATCAAGAATAAATCCAAACGCTTTGCCCAATCCTCCATCGTCATTGGAATATGACGTTCCGCCCGATCCTCTGCCAAATCCAGATAAGCAGATACAATACGCTCTAATGAACGCATTTCCTTCTCTGAAAGATAATTCTTCGCAACACTCACATCACTTTTTACAATCTTGCCTTCCGGCGCTGCTGCCCAAGTAGTTAATCCCATGTGTGGCTTATCTGCATCAGCCCGCTCATAAATCAACTCTGCTGCTGTATGTCCGTGAACTGCATAATGCATCTTGTTTTGAACCTTTGCAAAGAACTGCTTTGTTGTTTTTGCTGTTCGGTCATAATCAAGAGCTGTAGCATAGATGTCCGTTATTTTCTGATAAAATCTCCGCTCAGAGAGACGGATCTCACGAATCTGCTCAAGCAGGCGGTCAAAGTATTCTACTGTAAGCACAGAGCCACCATTTTTCAGACGTTCGTCATCCATGACCCAGCCTTTAATAGTGTAGTCTTTCACGATACCATTGGCCCACTTGCGGAACTGCACCGCTCGCTCATTATTAACCTTGAATCCGACCGCAATAATCATTTGAAGATTATAATGCTTTGTATCACGAGTCACCTGACGGGAACCTTCCGTTTGAACTATCCGGAAATTCCGGATAGTTGAATCTTCCTCAAGCTCTGAGTCGGAATAAATCTTCTTAATATGCTCATTGATTGTACGAACATCCACATTATACAATGTGGCCATCATCTTCTGTGTCAGCCATATATTCTCATCCTCATAGCGCATCTCAATACTGTCCTGCTGACCACCGATAGAGGCAACATAGGTTAAATATTCTGCTGCACTGGAACGGATGGTTATTTCATCCTTTTTCTTTTTCAAATAAGAGGTCTCCTTTTGCAAATACTTATTTATTTCTCCAATATTTCTGACAAATGGCGCACATCCCCATGTCATTTACTCTCAGTGGAGAAAAATACTTCTTTATGTTTCTTGAAAATACAGTATTATATTCCCCATTGCCATCTCTCGAATTAATCTTGTCTGGCATATCCGGGTTATAACCCATTGAGCCACAGCAAATGCATATATTCATCCATTTCGCCATCTTGGGGTATTGTTTCAGGTAGTTTAGGACTTCGGTTTTTCTGTCCACTTGGTCTCATTAGTAATCTTTCTTCTTATTCTCATCAACTATAATCCAACGTCCGTTTTCCTTCTATTGCTCCATGCCTCGTGGTTGTTGCAATCTTTGCAACAACCACTTTTTCATCTAATTTACCTGTTTCAAATATTTTTTCAAATGTCTGCTTATTCTGGACTTATCCACCCCAAATATCTCAGACATACCTTTCTGAGATACCCAAATGCTTTCATCCGCTATATATGCATCAACTGATACATCACCTTCATCTGAATGATATAACACCATTTCCATTTGTTTATCAAAATCAGTCATAGAATTCCTTTCTGAATCATATACTTTTGATGTGACATTTTTACATTACCCTGATTCACCATTGCGTACTGCATGGTAGTGTCAATTTGGGAGTGACCAAGTATTTTCTGCAAGTTCAAAGTATCAGGCGCACATTAACACGGTACTAGATGCACCTACCCCCTTGTGACTTCATCTTTAAAGACATCTTAATTATAGTACATGCGGAAACAATTCTAAGATAGTTCATCCATCATAATTATGTCAACAGTGTTGACACTTTTCATTATCCTTATAATGCTAAATAAGACTACATGCCTTTTTATATCCACTATAGGGTGTTGTCAATACATTCAAACGTAAACAAAAGATGTATTATTATATTTTACTTTATCCCACCATGTTAAACCAATTTACCAAACGTCATTCTCGGAGTATCTTTTCCACATAATTTATTAACACAAAAATTTACAATCCGACTTATCGAAAACAATTTTTAAAACGTTCAAGTATGTTTGTATAATAATCTCTTTCACCTATAAAATGCATATCTCCAATTGCATCGTAGTCGCCCAACACCTTCAGCACACTTTCACATCTTCCTTCAGAATTTTCATTATTAAGCAACGTATATATTACCTTGTTGAATTTCTCCCTGTCATTCCGATATGTTGCTAATAACATTTCTAAATCCTCAATTGTCATAATATAGCATCCTTTATCATTAATAAATATATCAGGTATAGACGCCATTATAATTTGCATATTTGTTGCACTTTCATACAACAAGAAAATTTTAAGTATTTGCTTTTCTCCTTGAAACTCTTCCTCAGAATTTTTTAACTGCTCATATGCCTCTAAAATATTTCTTTTGTAGAAAGTATCAATCTGTTGAATATCCGGCACTTGCTGTTTAGCACCTATTCCAAGCAATCCCGATTTTAATTCAAATAATAGAATTGCATTATCAAATTCAACATAATAATCTGCACTTTTTTTCTTTTGTACTGGAATCTTAAACCATTGTTTTTCATCCAAATAAGTATCTGCTAACTCCTGAAAATAATCTTCAAACATTTCTCCAAATGAATTTATAAATTTCTGTCCCCAATTATTATTTCTATAATAATCTCTCATCAGCCAATAAAGTCCGTCAGCAAAAGTCATTGCCAACAAATAAAAACTTACCATTATATTTTCTTGAGTCTTATCTGTTTTTACAAAAGGTTTACTGTAAAATATCTGCTTACCTATCGGCGAATTCCTTACATCTTTATATGTAACACTATAGTATCCTACAACTTTTTCTATCGCTTCTTTTGTTATAACACCTGTTTCAGATCTATTATATAGTTTTTCTGATGCGGTCAACGGGCTAGGATTTTGACTACATAACCATAGTATCATCATTTCAACCGCTAATAACTCATCAACGTTCAATCCAAATAATTCATCTGTTATTTGATTGATATCTATAATTTTTTCTCTGTTTATATTTGGAGACCCAATCAATATGTGATAATTTCTACAAAAGTTCTGAATTGTCCATGCAAGATTCTGATACTTAAATTGCTCATATGTCATACCCATCATAATTTTGAATATATCGGCTGAATCCGCATCTTTTAGAAATTCACTCTTCGAATGTTCATTTTCATATCCTCTATACAGATTCACAATCATACCCATGTCTTGAGATAATAAATCATCATGCCTATAGTCATTTGAATTTCTAATTGATAAATATGCCATATCCTGAATATCCCATGCAGATAGCATCACATTTACCTGTTTATGTATAAACCCAGACTTTATTATGTTTAGCGGAAATTTCATACAACAATTCATGTCTTTCTCATTATATCTCAATTGTTTTTTTAAAATTTCTATAGATTTATTTGAAAATAAATATATAAAATCTCTTGTTGAATATTTCTTAATAAAGCTAATAAAATTTTTCATATCACTTCCGCCTTTATCGTACTTATTCATAGGATTATTTAATGTTTTGACAAATGCTCATATAAAATTTCATTTGCTTATACCACTCTACGTTAGTTATAAAAGAATGATGTATGTGACAAACTTCTGCCAGTTCATCTGCACCTAGCACCATTCATTATTAGGTTAATCCAACATAATTCCACTACTAATTTTTTCAGTTGTCATTATACAAACATCTGTTGTAACAGCCCCTTTTTCAATTCTTCCCACGCAGACAATGTTGCTTTCTGATTCTTGATGACTTCATCCAATGCCAAAAGACAGTCAGCAATTTTTTGTTGTTCCGCAAGGCAAGGAACTGCAAACAACTGAGAATAAAGCATATTCCAATCTACATTTCTTCTACATTCACTCGCTCCAACAGTTGTAGCATTATAAAAAAATTGTTTAGTCATATCCCATTTCATCCACTGACTCATATATTCAGCTGAACACCCTACAATATCATATGTCTTATACGCTGGTGAAATTATCCCATGCTCAAACTTCAAATTCACATTTGCATTTCCTAAATGTAAATTTTGAGCAGATAAAATAAGTGTTCCTTTTTTTATTTTTAAATATCCAATATTGCTCTGACCTCTTTGGTGACCAAACAATTCAGAATTTAAAAATACACCATTAATCGCACATGATAATAACGTATCCTCGTTCTCGACTTTTGTTTTCATTTTATATTCAGAAACTACATCCCCAAACGGCTTCTTTTCCCATTCAGGAAATGCACTTCCATCATCTGCTTTGAATCTTACTTCCCGACTAAACAGCTTCTGCATCACACCTTTTTTTCGTTCTTCCCATGCAGATACAGTTTCCTTTTGTTTCTCAATCACTGTATCAATCGTTGATAAGAAGTCTGCAATTTTCTGTTGTTCAGGGAATGATGGCATGTTTACTGTTATCTTTAACATTGAATCTTTCAATAATTTTTTTCTACTGGCTCCTGCTAACTGCGTCCATCTTCTTATGTCTTTATGTTCTAATGACGCAAATAAAAAATAAGAATTTCCATTAGCTCTTAATACATGTGCATGATTATTTACCCAACTTTTCCCGGTAACGTACTGAGCGATTGATTTTGTCTGAAAATCATCAAACGCATCCCCATCTTCAAGCAATAATACAAGTTCTTCATCAAATAAATAATCATCTATATACCCTTGAATACCACCAGCACCATAATAAGGAATTATGCCCACTCGCTTCTTACGTTCTTCAGAATTTACAGGAACACGCTTGTTATCCAAACATTCTGCTACTTCATCAATCGTTTTTTCTTCCCAATCTGGAAACTGACTTCCATCATCAGCTTTGAATCTCAATTTAGGTTCAATCATTATGATTCCACTTCCTTTCCAGTATCTTTCACATCAAGTTTGATTTGTCTACTGCCAGGAATCAATGCTTCTGTATAGGTAAATGACCGAATCTTATAGCTATACTTTCCACTGCCGGAATCATAAACAATTCTATATCTTCCTAAGCATCGAGAACAAACAATCACACGACTTATCTCTTTGTATTTATCAAAAATGTTAATCATATCACCAGTAATAGGCAATGCATTCATTTTTGTTTCTCCACCATTATCGAATTTAACCGTGAAATGGTTATTTTCAATGCCTATATCTATTAAAAACCAAACTTCATCACATTTCTTTTTGTATTCGGGTACCTTACTTGCATGATGTTGAAAAATCCCTTTTAGATTATTGATAAACGTCTTATAATCAAATTTTGATACAGCATTTAAACTTTGATTGATAGATATTTCAATATCTTTTGCGGATGCATCCGCATCAAATTCATCATTCAACAACTTTGCATGGTGCTTTTCGTACATCTTTTTTCGTTGTCCATCAAACTTCATGTTTTCAGAATCTGTATGTTCATTCAAGATGGTATCTGCCCGAAAATGTTCAACTCCAATCTTATGACCATTCTTTGTCAAAACAAAATCTGGTCGTTCTCCTTCATCAACCGCATATCCTTTCAGTTTACGATTGCTTTGGAGAAAGGCATCCAATGCATTTCTCTCTAATGATTTCTTTTCATCAGACACATTTATTCACCTGCCTTTACAGTCCAAGCTGTCTCATAAAACTTTCAGCCTTATCAATCGCAGCTTTTGTTTCAGAATCCAGTGTCTTAATCTGAGCTTTTACAGCATCCAAATCCACAGGTTCTTCTTCCTCGAATGTATCAACATATCTCGGAATGTTCAGATTGTAGCCGTTCTCGATAATCTCACTCATATCTGCTACATGAGCAAATTTATCTACGTCTACACGCCTTGCATACGCATCTACAATCTTATCAATATGCTCCTGTTCCAAGACATTCTGATTCTTTCCAGCCTTGAACTCTTTCGATGCATCAATGAACAGAATATTTCCTGAATTGCCGTTTCTCTTGCTTTTCAGCACCAGTACGCACACCGGGATTCCTGTTCCATGGAACAGATTTGCAGGCAATCCGATAACAGCATCCAGTCTATTCAAATCTTTGATGATATATTTTCTGATTGCTTCTTCTGCTCCACCACGGAACAATACACCGTGAGGTAACAGTACAGCTACACGACCATCTGAATCATCCATGTGATAAATCATATGTTCTACAAATGCAAGGTCAGCCTGTCCCTTCGGTGCCAGTTTACCAGCTCCGCTGTATCGTGGGTCATCCTCAAATTTCTTATCAGCAGACCACTTCAAGCTATACGGTGGATTGCAGACCTGTACAGTCAGCTTCAAATCATCACCGTATTTATCATCTTTCAGCGTATCACCTTTGTAGATATCAAAATTCTGCCAGTCTACACCATGCATAATCATGTTCATTCTTGATAAGTTGTATGTTGTGGCATTCAGCTCCTGTCCGTAGAAATGGCCAACTTTATGTGTAGTCAAATGCTTCTGAACTTCCAACAGCATTGATGCAGAACCGCAAGTACAGTCACCGACAGTCTTTGCTTCGTCCAGTCCAAGGGATGCAAGTGTAGCACAAAGTCTACTCGGTCCAGCAGGTGTAAAGAACTCTCCACCCTTCTTTCCAGCATCTGAAGCAAACAGGCCAATCAGAATCATATATGCTGTACCCAGTACATCAAACTGAGAATCCTGTAGATCAAAGTCAATGTCTGAAACCTTGACCATGACACGACCAATCATATCTGTACGGTCTGCTACTGTCTCTCCAAGACGTGCATCCTGTAAACGCATATCATTGAACAATCCATCAAATGCTTTGTTAGATTCATGTCCCATTGTAGAACCTACAAGATCATTGATTGCTTTTTCAAAATCTTCCACGCTGAACTTATCAGCATCATTCTCAAATTTTGTAATTTTGCGAATGAGGTTACGGAACAAATTTTCCGGCTTGATGACATATCCCAGCTTTGATAAAGACCAGTCTTCTACAACAGGTCTATAATCATCATCTGCAAATGCTTCTTCGTATGTTACTCCATCATTTTCAAGGATTTCTGCCATGTACATTTCTGTACGTTCTGACAGATAACGATAGAAAATTACTCCAAGAATATAATTCTTGAACTCGCTGGCATCCATCTGTCCTCGTAATTCATTGGCAATAGCCCAAAGTTTTTGAGAAAGCTCATTTGCCTGTGCCTGATATGTATTTGTATCTGCCATAATTATTCTCCCTCTGCCTTGTATTTGTTATATGTATCTGTTACAAATGTCTTCACCGATTTTGTCAACTTCGTCATTTTCAAAAGCCCCATCTTATATACTGCCAATCTCTTACGAATATCATCATCTGAAATCGTACTGTGGAACACATATTGTGTAAACAATTCTGATACAATCATGTAATCAATCTTGTTATCAAATGCAAACGCTTCTATGTCAGCTTTCATCTGTTCTTTCTCAAATTGTGTAAATGCTTCCATCACGTCCACATCCTCTGGCAAATCATAGAATCTACTCAAAATAAACTGTCTCATGACCTCTTTCTTCAATCGTAAGGATTCATTGTCAGATCGTTCAATCTCACGCAAAATCAAATCAACATCCTGTTGTTTTTCTTCCTCTGTCTTGTCATGAGTATTCGCATTTTTCAGCAGATTCAGGATATACACGACATTAATACGATCAGTACGGACAAGTTCAATATCGAAATCAACATCTACTGGTACTGGTACTTTCGGATTCGGATTGTGTATCTGGTCTTTGTAATACAGATACCAGCTCTTGAATCCTTCGTACTCATTCTCATCCATCACATCTGCAAGGTTAGCCCAGTCAAACTTAGAAAATGTCTTCAAAGTGGCAAGGGTCTTTGCCATTGAACGGAACGCAATGATAAACATACGTATTTCTTCTTCTGACTTAAGCTGACCAGCAGCATCCACATCCGCTGTATTCTTTCGTAGTACAGACTCCTGATTTGCCCACTGCTTCAAATAATACTCATAATTTTCTAACAGATATTCATTCGGATCTCCGTCCCCGGAGAACAGTGTCAGTGCATCATCCTGCCACTGCTTGATATTTCTATATGTTACAATCTGTCCAAACTGCTTTGTCACCTTATCTACACGGTTTGTACGGCTATATGCCTGTACAAGTGAGTGCCAGATGAGATTCTTGTCCAGATACAGCGTATTCAATGGCTTTGCATCGAATCCGGTCAGGAACATATTGACTACCAAGAGAATATCCACCTGCGGTAAATCCTTCTGTTTCAATCTCTTTGCAATATCTTTTCTATATGCATCAAATGTATCAATCGTAAATGCTGTATTGTATAAAGCATTGTAATCCTGCATACAGCGGTCAAGAAGTTCCTGCGAATGTTCATCTGCTCCATCATCCATATCTTCATTTGCCTGATAGGAAAAGATTGCAGCCACTTTCAGCTTCTTATCATCCGGTGCTGCATAATTCAACTTCTTGAACTCATCATAATACTTTCCAAGGATCTGAATCTTATCCACTGCGAACAGTGCTGTATAAATATCCTTGCCCTGTGGATGTACATGCTGTTCGTGATGCTCAAAAATATGCTGTGCAATATTCGCAATACGAGCGTCATCATGGTATAGTGGTTCCATGTCGATTTTATGACGCTTGCAGTATTCCGGGTCATCCAGCTGTTCTGGATCGATCCCCTTTACATCAAGATTCCTTGCAAAGATGGTACGCTGATATTCTACTGAGAACCTAAGCACGTTACCGTCTGCAATTGCATCCTTAATCATGTATTTATGCAAACATGAATCCAACTTATCTCCTGCATAAAATATATCCGCTGTAGTACGCCCATCCGCCCCCTTGTTTCTCTCAAAAATCGGTGTTCCAGTGAATCCGATATAATTTGCTCTTTCAAAATGCTTTTCAATCTGACCATGCATCTTTCCGAACTGGGAACGATGACACTCATCAATGATAAATACAACCTTTTTATCCCTATATGCATCCATTACAGCCGAGTACTTCTGATTCTTAACAGCATTTGCCATCTTCTGAATCGTTGTAACAATCATCTTTTTCTCAGACGATTTCAGCATATTGATAAGTACAGCGGTGCTGTCCGTATTATCTACACAGTCCTTTTCAAAACTGTTATATTCATCAACGGTCTGGTCATCGAGGTCTTTTCTGTCAATCAAGAATACGACCAAATCTACCATTGACTCATCTCGCAAAAGCTGTGCCAGCTTAAATGATGTCAGTGTCTTTCCTGAACCTGTACATGCAAATACATAACCATTCTGATTTACTTCCAGTACACGCTTCTTTGCAGCCTTTACAGCATAAATCTGGTATGGTCTCATGACCATCAATACAGGCTCCGTGGTCTTAATGACCGTGTATTTATCCATCATCTCTGTAATAGCTGATTTACGGAAAAATTCACCTGTGAATGTGTTCAGGTCATTGATACGTGTATTCTTTTCATCTGTCCAGAAGAATACAAGAGATTTCAGGATTGGATTGTACTGACCATCCATCATCTCATTCTCATTACAGAAATACTTCGTCTGTACAGAATTGCTGACTACAAACAACTGCAAATATCTGAAGATACCTTTGAAAGAAAACTTTCTGTATCTGTTAATCTGGTTGATTGCTTCGTTAATTTCCACGCCGGGGCGTTTCAGTTCAATCTGTACAAGCGGTAAACCGTTAATAAGAACAGTCACATCATAACGATTCTTATACATCACATCGTCTTTGTGTGCCTTATCCATCGTTACCTGATGTGTTACTTGATAGATATTTCTATCTATATCACCGGAGAAGAAATCAATATACACTGATTCTCCATCATCCAACTGTAACACATATTTATCACGAAGAATTTTTGCTGACTCGTACACAGAATGATTATCTACATGAATCATAATGCGATTAAACTCAGCATCTGAAAATGATGCAGCGTGTCCTTTTTCTACTAGTTTCTTTGCATTAAACTTTGCAAGTTGTTCACGGAAATTGACAAGCACATCATCATAATTATTTAACTTTATAAATTTATATCCAATACCTTCCAAACGATCTATGAAAATATCTTCAACTTCATATTCAGAAATATGCACCATACCTTGGTATGCTCCTTCCTTCGTATCTGTTTAAACATTCTATCTATCCATATACAGATAAAAATCACCAATTATGAGTGTTCATATATTCATCAGCAGCTAATCTAAAAAATGCAGACAGACTCAAACCATGCTGTTTTGCTTTGCTTGTTAGACGTTCTTTCTCTGCAGCAGTCATGGATACAAGTGCCGTTGCTCTTGTATCTTCACCATCAGATTTATTCGGTGTTTTCTCTGCTACTATCACAGCCGCATCACATTCTTTTTCTTTATCACTTTCAAAACTGTACAAAATACTTGTCATATCTTTTTTTCTCGGCATATTCAATCTTCTCCTTACTTTCTGTATTCCTACATAAAAATAGATATTCTATATCTACATTATAGATATAGAATATCTATCTTACAATCATTTTTTTACTTCTATTCCCCTCTTTTCAACTGAAAAAGCTGCAAGTACACTAACTTTATCACACAAGGTACTCACGTATTGGAATGTTAATGATTTTCAATTTCCATGAGCTACAGGATTATATAAGCTTAAGCCGTATGAGTACTTTAAACATGCACTTAACAAAATACTGATTCACTAGGATGGACCTGTTGAATCATATATAGATAATCAGCTTCCGTGGTCAGATACGCTTCCCGATTTATGCAAGAGTGTAAAATAAATTTAAAGCCTTCCACTTGAGGGGGTGGTGCTAGATGCCCACGAGTGTTTTACCATTTACCTATGAAATTTTCCTATTATTTTTCTTGATAATCGCGTCTCAAAAATTTCTTTTCTTTCGTAAAAACAGCCACTTGATGCTCATCAATATTCATTTGGATCAATTTTCTCTGCTCTTCACTTTCAATCTTATCTCGGTTCAGTGTAAGGACATATTGAAAATCCTGATATTGTTCTTCTTGTTTATAAAGATAATTCAAACACTGAACAAGTGTATCCTGATCCACATCAAAGATATTATCATGCACTAAAAACAGTGGATGCCTGTCTCTCGTATATTGATTAAATAATAATGCCATATCATAAATGAATACCTTTGTTCTATCTACACTATGACTTCCATCATCATAAATACGAAGAGTTAATTCAACTGGTGTTTTTCTGCGAGCTTTATCAATTGTCTGGATACTAAACGAACATTCCTTATTTCCCATAATAAATTCATGAATTTGCAAAATAGTATCAGTAAAATCATCGATGATTATTTTATTCTGTTCAATCTCATCATCAATTTCCATGAGTTGCTGCGTTTTCTGTAAGTTTAGCACTCTTTTCTTTTTCTCGTTCTTTTCGTATTGTTCAAACAAAAACTTTGTATGTGAAGTGGCTTCTTTCTTTGCTTCATAAATTTTTAAACTTACCTTTAAATTCTTAAGAATTCCTTTTTTATCAATTACCTTCAGCTTTTCTGAATATTCATCATCTAATATTCGAATTTGTTCCGCAATATTTTTTAATTGAACTTCCAATTCCTTTGCTTTTTGATTTACTAGCATTCTTTGAAATTCTTCTATTTTATTTTTAAACCCTACTACTTCATTCAGAGATTTTACTATAGCATTTCCTAATTCACTCTTAAACTGGTTGTAAACTAATTCAATTTCTCTGTCATCAATTTGTTCCGGTTTTGGCATTTTTCTAATTTTTTCATAATCATAGCGCAAAGCCTTTTGTCGTTTTCTCAATTGATCCAGTAAATCCTCTAATTCAATTAAATCCGCTTCCATAGCATCAAAACTCTCATTAGTTTTAAAGCTCTCAATCGCATCCTCCAATTTTTGCAATTCATCTTCTAACGCATTAAGCTCTGCTCTGACGTCTGAAATTTTCTTTTTTCCGTCCTGCGTCAGTTCTTTTTTTTCTTTCTTAAGGACAGTACTAACTGCCTCAATTTCCTTGATGTTTTCAATTGTATTCTTATATGCTTCTAAAGAAAAACCTAACAAATATAAATGAACACTTAGATCATCCGGAATCTTTTTTTTCAAATCATGGCATTTTATAATATCCGTAAACTCTGAACGTTCATCTCTCATCAAAATTGAAAAAAGATTTCTAAAACTAGGCACTTTTTTACCATTCAACTTAAAAAAAATAATTCCTGCTAGATAATCTCTTGCATCCTGAATTTTATCAAAGGAAACTGTTTTTCCCTCCCTGATAATTATAGGCTTATCTGCTTGTTTACGATTTCTTTTTATGGTAATTGCTTCTAGTCCTATATCTAAATCCAAGATTACATTTTCTTCTACCGGGAAAACTTCTTTTGGTATTTTTACAATTCTAGATTTATCATAATCATTCAGGAAACAAAAATCCAAAAATTCAATGCTCATCGATTTCCCAACACCATTTGTTTTTCGTCCTTTTACAGATCTATCATCATACTTCTCACCTAATATAATATTAACTCCATCATGAAAAATAATTTCTTCAAAAATATTATTTTCCGAATAAAGTCGATTGAGACGAATACGATTTATTTCTTTACCCATATATTCGCCTCCTCAAACTCAACAATATTAACAGAATATAAAAAAGAAAGTCCTAAAATCAATTGCCTACTACTTGTGATTCCTGCTTTCTTTAATGCTTTTGATATATCATATATTGAAACCTTTTCCGTCTCTCGCTTTTGTACCTCTTTGAGTATGAGATAACCAATATACATTGCAGAAGATTTTATTGCATTGCTACTTGCCAGCATCATACTCACTCCTTTCGTTTGGAAATACCCTACATTTAATCATTTCATTAACAAGATAGAATTTTATCGCAGAACGGTCATATTTTTTCCCATTAGTGCTTAATTTTTCTTCAAAATATGTAACCAATTTGTTTAAAGCAGCAAGCGGATTATCATGTTCCTCTTCCAAAAATTGTACGCTAATATCCTGCAGATAGAACATAATAATAATGTCCTTAGCTTCATCTATTCCAAGCGTTTCATTCACAATATTTAGCGCCTCTCCATAAATTGTATAAAGCGTTGTATACTCCGTAATTAATTTATCTGCAAAATTTTTAAATCTTTTGTATATCTTGTACTCTGGATCTACCGTTGTTTCACGATCCTTATTTACTTTTCTATTTTGTGAAATATGCTCTATCAAATCTATGATTGTATCCACTTCTCCTGCCTGAGTTTCTCTCACAGAATAATATTTGTTACACAATTCTTCTGACAGATAATCGCTAATATTTCTTATTTGCTCTGTCTCTAATTCACGAATATCTTTTATTAACTTTTCAACATCCCAAATATCTCTTGCCTTTTCAAAGGAAAACCGCCCCTGTGTATTAAATCTAGACGAATAATTTTTCTTCTGTGTCAAAATTAGTACAACCAATCTGTCATATAAATGATAGGCTTGATTTTTATTAAATTCCTCTATCGTATGTCTGATTTTTGTACTACTATTGTCTGATGTAACTTGAACTGCTATCCTATTCTTCCGATCAATTAAATCAATCGCCGGAGCATTTTTTTCCAAATGATTTGCATTTTGTAATTCATAACCATAGATAAGATTCAACAGACCAGGAAAGAAATCTTCTGCAATAATGTTAATGTCATAGAGATTTACTGCATTTAATATAGACACTTCCCGACTTAATAATGCTAAATTTTCAGCTATATTTTTTAAATAAACCTCTTTGTTCATCATGCTTCTCCACTCTCCTCATTTGTTACTTGCTTCATTTTAACATATTTTTTTCTACACGACTATTGATTTTTTCTGAAAACTGTGATACGTACTTGCGTTCCTTAGCCTATCCATTTACCTCTGCATAGCTTTCTGTCCACTGCATCTTGCAACATCTTCCTTTATCTCATTTAACTTTGCAAGGATAGATTTTTGGGGACGGTTCCTTTTTTTCTTTTGGTACTGCATTATTTTTAAGTCCGTCAATCATATTATAATTTGCTTCCTCTGTGATTTCCGCACTTCGCAGGTATTCCCATTTTCCATATATTTCTGCCAGTTATCAAGTTTCCGTTTACTGTTTCCTGTCGGCTCCTGTACTGACAGGTGCAACGAATCAATAATCTTCTTTTTTACCACATCATCAAATCCGTTATATGTTCCATCTACAAGTACACTACTTTTCTGATTTAGAACTACATAAGCAACATCTTTCCCATACTGTTCATGCGCCCTGTTCCTCTGCTTCATAATCTCCGACACTTGGTGTTCCATTGCAGTAAAGATTAAATGCCATGCTGACGATTCGTAAATTTCCACTGGTGCGCCATCCTTCCTGCAGACATTCCTTTTTTACACATTCAGTTTTAAAATTATAGATTTTATTCACATTTTCTCTTGTGTCTCTGTCGATACCCAAGCAATAAACCAAAGCCTGATGGTAGCTTATCCAGAAAGCCCAGAGCAAATAAGCCTATGACGGGATTGCTGATGAGATTTTCAGGCTTCGAGAACTCCGTCAGCAGACCACCGTCGACACCGCCGCAAGGGATGAACAGATAAAGCGGATCAATGATCTACAGGATTATATTGCGCAGCAGACTACCCACCTCACCGAATTTGACGAATCGCTGGTGCAACGCTGGATCAAACAGATCACCATCTGGGATGACCACATCATCGTCGAGCTGAAATCCGGTGTTAGCATTGATGCGGATGCATAAGTCCCATAGATGCACGAAACCCTCCCAGCCATGATGGTTGAGAGGGTTATTTTTAAGTTTGTTTACTTATTCTATCTTTTATATTCTGTTCGTATTGTGCGTATGTTGAAATGAGACCGTTTTCAACTGTTGCATTTGTGTATGTGTAATCATACCATTTTTCCGGTTTATCAAGCTGTTCTTTTAATTCAGGTAATAAACTAGTGTTCTGTAAAATCATGCATTCAATAGCTCTAAGAGGAAGAACCTTGATATGGCTACATATATAGTTCTTCTCCTCTTCAGATAAAGTAGCTGTTTCTTCAAGAAGTGCGTACACTTTTTCATAGACTTTTTTTCTAGAAACTACAGCGTCCTCTAACACGACCACAATACCATATATATTGTCTTTTGAATATACCTTGTCCAACCAGAATAATCCCTGCAGATAATTTTTAACCTGATTATAAATCTGAATTACGTCTTCAGCATAAATCCTTACATCATTTTCTATCTCAGCAGCATCAAATTTTCTAAGCTTTAAGCTCGGTGTAATTGCTTTTGTATCATAAAAAATAACCGCATCGTCTTCTGCTGCAATTACATCTGAGGTCAGCAACTTGTCTTTTCCTTTTCGATATTCTATCTCTGGCGAAACCCATGTAACTGAATCAAGTTGCGAAACAATATCATACAAATAGCCTTCAATTACTTCTTTGCCTATTGCTCTACGAAGCTTACCATCACCCAAAGTTATGCGATTTAACATTGATTCCGTTACCGCATTAATCACTAGATATGGTGACGGAACGTAGGTGAAGTCCTGCCCGGATATAAACGGATACAGATACTGGATTTTTAATCCATAATACTGGTCTATTATATTATCTTTATACAGTGAAAATAACTGTTTTTTGTATTCTTCTTTTTCAATAGATAACAAACGTAAAACATCTTTGTCAGCAAAAGCTTTTGTTAAAAGGATTTGTAATTCAGTCGGTGGAATCACATCTTGAGCTTCTTTACTAAATCCGATGAATACCAGAAAAGCAAACTCCTCTAATCGTTCATAATCGGCTCTCATCTTATCAAAGAACACTTTCTTCATATCTAATTTGTCATTTTGAAAGGTAAAGAAATAATGATATCTATATAGCTTCTGTAGAAACACCCCTTGCACAGGGAATTGCTGTAATGCAGATATCATCATAAAGGCTTCAGGGTACTCACCGCTCTCTTCAGCCGCAGTTAAGCCACTATGCCAATAATTTCTAATAAGAGTGATGGTGTCAGCGAATGTTTTACCATCAAGTTTCTCCGAGGCATCATCGTTATCATATACAATAGAATATGCAGCAAACGCTTCGATCTCCCAAGGCATTATGTTTTCTTTATAAGCCTTGACCATATCCACTTGAGAGCAGGTCATTATCCTGCTTGAAAACTGTTGACAAGCTAACAGCTTACTTTCAAGCGTAAACTTTTCAAGTACTTTTAAGAATTCCAAACTGCTATGAACTAAGTTTTCTTCCATAGACAATACTGACTCCTTCCATAACATCTATTTCACTGCCAAGTCTGCCTCATAGTATCGAGTGGCTTAAACTGCGGTCGGTTCTGACAACAATCCCAGTGCCACAACCTATGACATCTAATCCACAGCCTAAACCCTACCACTATTCTCTGGCTACTCAATTTTTCTCCAGTCAGCCCCTAAAGTAGATATGTTTCCATATAAGAAAACCTAGCTTTCCGCAAGGCTTCTTACGATGATACTAACCTTACAAAAAGCCCGGAAATACGCCACTTTTCAGCCTTTATTTATCTTTTCTTGACAGCAAACAGACCGTCTCAGCATGTGATACTTAGACTATTTCCAAACATATCCATAATTTTATAAAATCATTATTTCATGGGATTTCGATAGCTATTTTATCTTATCGGCCTTGCATTTTTGATTAGGCTATTTCATCGTAAATAAGATAAACATTTAGCTTTGATAATACGCCATAATTTCTTGTATTAAATCTTCTTCATTACGATTATCATGTACATAGTCCATATACTGCGGTCTTCCTGTTTTTAGATATAATAGCCAACCCTGCAATGATGAAATATAATCATCTTCTAATGTAGATAAACTTGAATATTTACCCACATACATATTCCCTGAATCCCATGATTCATGTCTCACTGGATATAAGTAAGAATATTCATCTCTTTTTATTATCTTTGCATATCCATTTTCATCAATTACAAGTTGATTATTCAACCTATCATCTGCATTTCTCATGGACATCTCAATTTCCTGCTTTGTGAACAAATGTGTGGGATTCCCACATCTAACTGCTTTCACCAAAAAACATGATTCGTGCTCATCCAACTCTACTAAATGATTTTGTTTAAGGATTTCTGCAACTCTTTTTTCAAGATTATATTTTAAATCAATAGCTGTTTTTCTATCATAAAGACAAAAACATTCTTCATCTGAATATGGATTCATTTTTCCTATGTGTCCATCTGTACAAATATAATAATTCATTTCCTCTAATCGTCCTAAAGAAAATTCATTTCCTGAAGGTAAAAATTCAAAGACAAACTTCATAGCTGCAGAATTCGTTAATGGACAAACTTGAAGTATATTGCATAAATTCCAATTCATAAAATTTTGTTTTATATAATCTTTAATTTTTTTACGATCTGAATATTTTTTCTTCTTATTAGATACATCATATTCCTTAAACAATTCTTTTTTAAACGGATTTTTATTAAATTCTTTCAAACTTAGTATTCTATTTTCGATTTCTTCATCAGATAAATCTTTAAGTTCATCATTATACTTTATATGCTGATATAATTTTGAATAAAGATTTAACAGATGTTCGATATAATCTCTGAATTCACTAGCACTGCAATTACCATGTCTTCCATCATATGTTCCGCTTATTCCGTTGTACGGTCCATTCTTCATTACAATTAAGAATTTTCCCCTGATATAACGGTATACTGTTTGAGATCCTTTCGGCAAAGGATTACCTGTTTCATAATCATAAACACCATATTGAGCATACTGGGCCGAGACATAATGGGCAGGATAATCCTCAACTAAATATTCATTATCAAAATAGCCCTCCGCACTGAGAATAGGATCTAATTCATTAAATTCTAACAGAAAATAATTCCACCTATAATTTTCATTAAACCCTTCAAAATATAATATTTTAGGTCTTACTATATAACAGAAGCCCAATGTATCATACAACTTTATACAGTTTTCTTCAGCTGCTATTTCTGCAAAAGAAAAGTCTAATCCACCTTTATCATGAAAAAGCATATGATTATATGCAGGAGTTTTACCAATAATATTTAAAACTTCCACAATTTTATTAATATTCCTCCATGATGATGATTCTGGAGGATTAGAGCCAAATAACTGTTTATTCAGAAAATTCCAATCACTGGCTTGAGCTTTATCTATGTCAGAATATATATCAATCCAATTAATTAATCTTTCCTTAAATTCCTTGATTGTGGGGCGAACATAAGGATCGTTATCGGTAGAATCTTTTAAAAGTTCATCTATTTCTACAAGATGAGTATTTTTATATCGTTTATAATAGCATAAACTATGACTAGGATCCAAATAATTATATGCCCCATCAAATCCTTTTTCATCATTAGTTAAAAACATCCACATTGTTTTAGCTAACGAAAAAACATCTGCTTTTTTACTATCTGCAATTTTAGGATTTCGCTTCATTTCTGGTGCAATAGTGAAAATTGCCCCAAGTCCTTTATCGGATTTAGTAAAGTCATCTGTATTATCCGGAAAATCAACCAACCCGAAATCACCGAACGCAAATTTATTGTTGTAATAATAAATATTAGAAGGCTTTATATCACGATGACAAATATCTTTTTCATGTAACTTTTCTAAAGTTTCACTCAAAGAAATCATTCCCTTAACAATTTCTACAATATCTAATTTGTTTTCAGCTATATAATCTATTGCAGATATTGCAATAGGCATTATATACCAGTATTCATCCACAGAAAATTTATAAATAGGAATAATACCATCTATTTTTTGATAATTATCTTTTATAGTATTGATTTCGTTAACAAAACGACTATGCTTCTCTTTCCCGCCAACAACTAAATCTTTTAAAGCATATTCTTCATTATCTTCCTTACATTTTACACGATAAACTTTTGCATTTCCACCTTCTCCTAATTCATCAATAATTTCATAATAATTATTCCAACTTTTCTGTTTTGCCATATGAAAAATCTCCTTTTTTGTGTCACACAATCCATGTATTATTTCTTCTTAGAACTATACTTTTTGCCTTTTCTTCGGCTTCCGTTCTCATCTTTTATTACATTACTCCGATGAGCCTTTTCCATCTGCACAGCCTCAAAAATTTCCTTAGAAATTATCACAGGATTATTATTTGATGATAAGTAATGAACCTCACTGTTTCCAGATTTCAAAATCTTAACATCCCCAGTGTATTTCTCATTACTAAGCATTACATCAATCGTTCTCTTGCACCATTTCTCTTTCCCAGTAGGCGAGAGAATATTTCGGTTTTCCAACTCTTTGATAATCCCTATAACACTTTGTCCGCTAAGAAATAAATCAAATATCAGCTTAACATTTTTAGCTGTTTCCTCATCAATAATTAGATGGCCGTCCTTATCATGTTTATAGCCATAGCACTTCCTGTCATACAGTTTTGAAGTTCCTGACATTGCTCGTTGCTTAATACCCCATTTTATATTCTCACTTCTTGATTCATTTTCAGCCTGCGCAAGACATTCAATAATCGAAATCATTAAATCGCTATCCGTATTTGCGGTATCCAGTTCTTCCTGCTCAAATATCACTCTTACACCAAGTTGCTTTAATTGATGTAGCGCATCTAAAATTTCAACAGTATCTCTGCCAAACCTACTAATGCTTTTAGTAAGAACTATTTCCAGCTTATTTGATCGACAGTCATCTAACATTCGATTAAACTCTTTGCGTGATGACCCGGTCTTGCTTGTAGTAATGTCTATATAAACGTCTGCTAACAACCACTGTGGCATAGCTGCTGTTAGTTTCGTTAAATGCGACACTTGGGCAGTCAAACTCTGTAGCTGCTCCGCACTATTTGTACTAACACGGCAGTAAATACCAACACGTTTTTCCTGTTTTGGTATCGGAGGTATAAAATGTATTTTTGAGTTTTCCTGCATATTTTATCATCCTCCCATCTGCCGCCTAATCAACATAAACCAAGAATACCACATAGTAATTAGTCAATTCAACAATCCTATCAACTCAACATATTAAATATCCATCCTGTCTACACAACATACCCAATAGCTATTCCGTCAACTCAACTCTTCGGATGGATATGTTCCCACACATTGACTTTAAGGGTATTTTCGTGAATGCATCACATTCAAACTTCATACTGTATTTCGCAGAATCCCCTGATTTCAAGCCATTTCCACCCACTTACTTCTTAACACGTGACATCAATACCACGCACTCCACATGTGTCGTCACTACAGTTGGAACACACTGGTTTTACCTCGTCACTACTATTGGAACACTTTTTATTTGTCGAGGTATTACTATAACGGGTCTTACATCCATACAAATCATCTTTATATCCTGTTCTATAAATAAAAGTTACTTTGTAGGGATCTGAATTACCTTCTTCATCGCATCCACCAAGGATTACTTTCTCTATCAAGCTTTCAAATACATCTCTGTCAAACCTTTCAAGATATCGATTTTCCTCCAAAACTTTTCTGAATTCTTTTAACCTGATACGATGAACTTTTTCTATATTTACACTATTTTTTAGATTTTCAATAGCCGCATCATTTGCTGATAACTTACGAACTAATTCTAGGTCTTTTGTTTCATATATATCTTGTGCAACACTTCCATCAAGATATTTTTCCAACAGAATACTCCTCTTGGATCTCAAATTTGTGTCAGTGGTCTTTGCTTTCGCAAGTTTTGATTCCACACTATCTTCTGATAATGCTTTATCAACTCTTTTTATGAACTCATCTATTACATCATTGTTATTATCACTTAACATTCGGTACGATTCAAGAAATGCTTTTTCCAGAACTTCTTCTGGAACCCCCTTGCTTTCTGGGCAATTCTGTTTTCCATTTTTTGTACTGTTAGAACACTGCCATATTGTTTTTGTATGGTTCGTATTACTATACCAACTACGTCTGGAAACTATCTTGCCACAATATCCACATTCAATCACACTGCTGAATGCATACTGACGACTGTACTTTATTCGGACTCCAGATTCAGCAGCCGGCTTACATCTATTTCCACCCCTTCTGTTTCTAATTTCCTGCGCCTTATCAAAAATCTCTTCTGACACAATCGCTGGATGATGATTTTTAATATAGTATCTATCTTCCTGGACCATATTTTGAAGTCTGCGTTTTGATATAGCATCTACCGTATAAGTTTTTTCCATCAGCAAATCGCCTTTGTATTTCTCATTTTTGACTATACGCATAACTGACGAAACGCTCCATCTATTCCCTTTAATGGTTCTTTTTCCCATCTCATTCAGTTCTCTTGCTATCATACATCCACCGGCTCCAGCTACATATCTATCAAAGATATACCGCACATCTTCAGCTCCATCTTCATTAATAGAAAGCGTTTTTGTGACAGGGTCATAATCATATCCCAAGCAGCCTTGGAATCCAACCATCTCACCACGTTCCATTTTCATCTTCAACCCTTTTCTAACATAAGCAGAAGTATTTTCAACTTCCTGCTGTGCTACAGAACTCAGAATCGTCAATAAAAATTCTCCATCCTTCAGACTATGTATTTTTTCCACCTCAAAGTATACATCTATATTTCTCTCTTTTAGCATTCTGACATACTTTAATGTAAGGAGGCATACTACCAAAAGCACGATCAGGAACTCAACGCTTTCCAAGATGCGAAATTTGCACTAGAAAGCCGAAATGTTGACCTATCCTCTGTCACAGCAAGTAATATTAAATTACTACAAAAGCGGCTGGAGCAAGCCGAACAGAAGCAGCTGAGTCTCCGTGAACAGATTCTAAATATCTCCGTCATTTTCTTTTGAAATGATGGAGATATTTTTATTATGACGGAGATTGTAGAACAGAAAATTGTATCAGGTTGCAAAAATCTTTCCTGAGATCAAGTAAAGAAAAAGAGCATATGGAATTGATTGAATCCATACACTCTATGATTAATAATCTACATATTTAATTTACAGCATCAAAATATCCAATGATTCCTATATATCCGTCTTTCTTCATAGGAGACCACAATGTATGCAGTTTCAGACTATACATCTGGCTATCATTTTCCACCTTCGCTTTTATCTGCACAGAGTATTGATATCCAAAAGTGTTAAATTTTGAATCATCTACAATGAGTATTTTTTGTTTCTTGTCCTTCTTATTTCTCTTTAGTGATTATTGATCAATAAATTGGGCTTCCTCCCTCCCAAGTTTTATATTTCTTATGGTTTTCTTCAGCAACTTCATATCAACTGGTTTTGAAATATGAGCATTCATTCCAGCAGCGAGAGAGTGCTGCATATCCTCTGAAAATGCATTGGCAGTCATGGCAATAATCGGGATCGTCTTTGCCTGTTCATGTGAACTTCTACGGATTGCCTCCGTTGCCTCATAACCATTCATAACAGGCATTTGTACATCCATCAAGATCATATCATACTCACCGGGCACGGACTGTTCAAATGCTTCCAAAATTCTTTTGCCATTTTCACAAATAGTACACTCTGCACCTTCAAGCTTTAATAATTCCATTAGGATTTCTGCATTCAACTCATTATCCTCTGCACAAAGGATGCGCATTCCATCCAGAATATCACTATCTGTCTCATGCATTTCTATCTGTTCTGTCGAAGAAACTACTCTGTTCTCCACAATTTTTAGATTTAAGATTACTTCAAAACTACTTCCGCGATTTGGTTCGCTTTCAACCTCAATCGTTCCCCCCATCGATTCAACCAGATTTTTAGTGATTGCCATTCCCAGACCAGTTCCCTGTATTTTGTTTGTTACGGAACTTTCTGCACGAGTAAACGCGTCAAAGATAGTTTCTTTAAAATCAGCAGACATTCCCATACCATTGTCACTGACTATAAAATGATATTTCCCATATGTAGAAGAGTTTGTCTCACTTTCTTCTGCTATAAACTGGATTATTCCACCTTCCTGTGTGTACTTTATTGCATTAGACAACAGATTACTGAAAATCTGCATCAGATGAACCTTGTCGCCATTTACCCACTCATGTTTAAGGTTTTCTTTTGTGATTATAAAACTCTGATTTTTTTCGTTTGCCTGTGAATGAAATATTGTATTGAGTTCTTCTATAGCATCCAGAATAGAAAAATCAGAATATTTGAAAACTGTTTTTCCAGCTTCAATCTTGCTCATATCCAAAACATCATTGATAATTCCTAATAGATGCTGAGAAGAAATAGCTATTTTATCTGCATACTCTATAACTTTTTCTTTGTCGCCGGCATTATATCTGATTAATGATATAATACCAATGATTGCGTTCATAGGTGTGCGAATATCATGCGACATATTGGATAAAAAATCTGTTTTTGCCTTATTTGCATTTTCAGCGGTTTGTAGAGCCTCAATAGCAATGTTCTTAGCCTTTTTCAGATTTTTATTAGCTTCTTCCATTTCGCTTATAGCCATTGCCTGAAGCTCATTGTTTCTTTTTTCAAATTTAACTTTTTGATTTGCAATACTGAATCTGGAAATACTGTAGAATAATCCAGCAAAAAGCAAGAGTATAAATCCTGTCATGAGCATTGTAGTAAGCCCAATCGTTTTCTGGTATTCTTTCAACACATTATCTACTGTCGCTTTTTTTACAATACAAATCAACATCGTATTGTTGCTTTCTATCGGACAATATCCCAAATAATAAGGCTCATCTTTCCCCATAAGTTCTACTCCCTTTTTTCCCCCCGCAATCTTTTTATTCAGAGAATCAAACTCTTTTTCTGTTATAGCATGATCACTTTTCAAATGTTTCAGTAATGAATAATTTCGAAAAAAAATGTCATCCTTCTGGTTCGTATAAGTAATATTTCCATCATCATCCAACATGAAGAGATATGCACTTCCATCATATCCTCCAAGATTTAACATGGAGTCTAATTTCGAATGATCATACACTGTTCCAATCGCTGTATAAGTTTCCCCATTAATCATATATTCCTGACATGGAATTGCTACCAAATAACCGTCTTTTTTCACTTGTTCAAATTCCAAAGCGACCAATTTCCCAATATTAGATCCGTTTCTCAAATCCAGCAAAAGCTTACTAGGCATATCAACTTTCAGTTTTGTTCCATCTGAGGTTATAGCTTTTCCATTTTCCTGTAGAAATAAAAGTGTACTCTCAGATTCTTTTTCCCATGCATTAAAAAAGATTCGGTTATTTTCTGTTTCAAGGGATATTTTCTTCTCTTTACACAGATAGCCCTCAACAAAATGTAACTGTCTATAGTATCCACTCACTTGCATATCATAGGTCTGTTGAATCTGTTCGACAACAGCTTCCATACTGATTTCTCCATTTACCTCAATATATGTATTCATCCTATTCAACAGAAACTTTACAAAAACAAAACTTGAAAGAATGAAAATTATGACAAACAATGGCATTATTATTTTTTTTCTCTTAATTATCTCTTGTTCTATTTGCACTTTATTTTTCAACCTCTATATAGTCTTCTGGTGCTGACGGTTGCTGCCCATTTGACATGGCCGCAATCCATGCACTAGATAATGTTGTATCCCCTATTTGCCCAATAGCACATTTTGGATTAATTTTTTTCAAAATAGATTTTGTCGTATCCGTAAGAAGAATGGAATATTCTTTTTCTGTGTCTATTTTTTTATCATTTATTGTTATATCCTTTAATGAGAATCCGTTTTCTTCGTTTTTGACAATTATTTTCATACCAGATGCAATCGGCAACTCACCATGCTCTTTAAAATAGCTATATAAATCAGTGTCATTATTTCCAATAATAAATTCAATATCCTGATCTGGAAACTGCTCATGGATATAAGAAGCAATATTTTTCATTAAACGATTCTCCCACAGATACACGGTAAGGTGATCGTTTTTTTTAGATTGTCCATATCCAGCCAAAATACCAGTTACTAAAAGTACACCAGACACCAATGCGGCCAGATAACATTTTGTTTTTTGCATACGTCAAATTCCTTATTCTTTCGATTAAAACACATTTCAATATTTTCGTTTTACAAGCTCTTTAGCTTTGTGTCACAGATTTTCATCTGCTTTGTCTCAATTCTTTTTATTATAGCATTTTATTTTTTCACGTCCATATTTTTCACGTTAATGTAAAAAATGAAACACTTACATATATACAGAAACAAAGAAATTAATCAAGAAATATGGAACCCG
>ENA-OPMN01000013-OPMN01000013.1-human-gut-metagenome-genome-assembly--contig:-NODE-13-length-126992-cov-9.164775_pt1 | contig 126992 bp, 128 predicted proteins | sample MGYA00241524_ERZ501745 | MGnify/ENA primary metagenome ERZ501745 (study PRJEB25962, sample SAMEA2042567) | human gut metagenome | biome: human gut; feature: human-associated habitat; material: faeces...
TCTGTGGCGATGATGACCACCGCATCTGCTGCCTTGCCATGAAGTCCCTCGAAATCGGTGATTTCTCCATTCCTGCTTATCATCTCATAGTTCTTAACTATTCCGTCTACAGTCTCGTACTGAACATCGTATCGTGTGATGAACTTTCCCTGTTCTTTCTTTTCAATTCCTACAAATTTCAAAACACTTTCTCCTCTACTTGCAAAGCTCTGCCACAACCTGATTGATGACCTTGCCGTCTGCCTTGCCCTTGAGTTCAGCCATGACAGCCTTCATGATCTGGCCTTTATTCTTTGTTGCTATCACATCTGCAAATTTTGTTGTGAGGATATCTCTCACCTCATCCTCTGACAGAAGCTTTGGCGCATACTCGTTGAACACATCATATCTTGCCTTGTACTGCTCCAGAAGATCTGTTCTGTCTGCAGGGCAGGTATCGATCTGCTCTTTTACAGACTTGATCTCCTTGAGGATAACACTATCAACTATATCCTCAGGAATGTTGTCTCTGCAGCCGTTATCGATTCCGACCTTCTTAACTGCTGATACGAGGGATGAGATGCTGTCCTTTCTCTCCTTATCCCTTGCCTTCATTGCTGCTATCATATCCTTCTGTAACTTCTCAAGTGTCATTTTTATTTCCTTCTTTCTTTATTTTTATCACTTTTTTATTTTATACCATATTGAACGCTGCTTTTGCAAAACAACATTCTCTGCCTGAAGCTGTTCCAATTTCTTCTGAATATCTGCTTTTTCTGTCTGAAGTTCTCCAAGTTTTGCCTGAAGATCAGATTTCTCCTTCTCAAGTTCTTTTATCCGGATACCCCTGTCAGCCTTTTCCTTATATGTCTGCTGTAGTTTTGCATTTATCTCCGACTTTTCCTTGTATGTTCTTTGAAGCTTGGCATTTATCTCTGACTTTTCCCTGTAGGCACGCTCATTTTCTTCAATGCGTTTCTTTAATTGTCTGGAATTTCTACCAATCTCATCCCTCAATTCTCTGCGTTCTTTTTCATGACATTCACATACCCTGATCAGTGCATCCTCTACCGGCTCTCCATCATATTCAAGAATCTTCTTCGCAAGTGCATTATCTCCATATTCAGGTTTAAGCCATTCCTCTATCTTCTGTAACTGAACGTCATTCTGGTCGGCGTCCACATTCTTATGGTAAAGGCCTATTTCCTGTGAGCCCGGTAAGTACCGAAGATCCTCACATGGCATAGCCGCCACAACCGGAACTCCTGACATGATCTCTATTAGCTTAAGCCAGATGTCATCCGCCCACAGGCACATCTCCACCATCTTGTCTTTGTCGAACCACTTATCATCATAAATTCCTGGTGGATATAAAGTTCCTGCGCCCCCGGTTGCAAATAACTGCATCTTTGGTCTGTACAGACAGGCAACCGTCTCCTTCATCCAATACCTGTACGGAATAAGCTGTCCTTTATCCGAAATGACCATCCAGTGTGTCCTCACAGCGGATACCGCCTCTGGATACTGTAAATATGACATATACAGATTCTCAAGCATGTATGGAGGATATTGCAGATCGTCATCTATCGTCACGACCACGTCGTCCGTGAACTCCTGCAGCGCATAGAAATACTTCTTGTGCGGCTTCAGATCATCACACCATCTGACCTCCAGCTTATCCTCAAACTGCAGCTTTCTGAGATCATCCGGGAGATCGTCATCCTTATTAGGGAACTGCTCCTCCGCCAGCCACAGAACAATCTTATCTGCCTTTCTGGTCTGTGAATATATCGACTCAAGCATCTGTGCTATGCCCGCAATTCTGGCGGGATAGGACGTGAGCGACACTATTATCCTTCTCGTCTTGAGCTTTTTCAGCTCCGATGAATCATGTTTCTTTATGATGGAATATTTGCGGAATAACTTGTCATCATTGAGTCCCTTCTCTGTCAATCCGTCAAATATCTCACTGTTAAATACGCTGTGCGCTTTCTCGTAAAACTCTATTCTCTCTGCAGAATCCAGTTCTCTGCAATACTTCTCATAATTGTCCACATACTGACGTATGGCAAAGTACATAACAGCATTCCACAGATCAGTCCTGTCTGCCATGCCCTTCACATGCTCCGTCACACAGTCAACGGTCTTCGGAACATCCGGCAGCTTCTCAGCCTCACTCTCAGGAACAACATTCCTTGAAAATGTCAGATTGCTTATATATGCTATCTTCTCCGCCGCTACAGCTCCAATTGCCGAATATATCGCTTCGCTGTCACAACCGGCAATGCCCAGTCCTGCATCTATTATGAACTGCTTTCTGTAGAGTTTATTGCCAACTAATGGTCGTACCACATTCATGATCCTGCCACGGCAGTCCTTCCAGTTAAACACCTGCTTTCCGCCGTGAACCCACTCAAAATGTACACCTCTTCCGAAGGTCTTCCCACCGTCACTGTCTATAAGCTCGCAGTTCGAAATCACCATGTCCGCCCCGCTCTGCTCTGCGGCGTCATGCAGCTTCTCCAGCATGTTCTCCGGATAAACCTCCGAGCCATCCACGAACAGTATATATTCTCCATGCGCGCGCTCAATCCCCGCGAATCTGTCCGCTTCTATTATCTCGTACTCCTTAAATGTCTGGCCAGCCAGCTTTGTCCGGCATGTCTCCACACCGCTTCCGGCTGTAAAAATCACTGATATAACCGGTTTCATAACCCGATACTCCTTTCATTGAACACCATCCTATTGCTGTCCCTCATGATGTCCCGACTCTAGGTCTGTCAATAAATTTTATATCTTAAGTATTTCCGATAGATTCTTCTGTATTCCTGCCGCAACCTCAGGCTTATTCATGGAATACACATGTATATGCTTCACTCCATTTGCCATGAGATCTATGATCTGGTCTGTGGCATATGCAATTCCCGCCTGCCTCATCGCAGCCTCAGTATCGCCAAATGCATCGACTATGCTCTTGAATCTCTCCGGCACGTTACAACCTGAGAGCTTGACAGCATTCTTGACCTGTACTCTTCTTGTTATAGGCATAATACCCGGTATGATCGGCACTGATATTCCCGCCTCTCTGATTCTGTACATGAAATTAAAGAATATGTTGTTGTCGAAGAACATCTGGGTCGTGAGATAATCACATCCAGCATCGACCTTTTTCTTAAGCCCAATTATGTCTTCGTGCTTATTTGCCGAGTCTGGGTGTACCTCAGGGTAACATGCTCCGCCCACGCAGAAATCTCCTGTCTCCTTGATGAGCTCCACCAGCTCTGATGCATGTGAGAACTCTGCAAATACCTGTCCATCATAGTTCTTCGGTATATCACCGCGGAGAGCAAGTATATTCTCTATACCGGCATTCTTCATGTCAGCAAGCGCAGTCTTGATGCCCTCTTTGCTGGCACACACGCATGTCAGATGTGCTATGGTCGGCACGTCGTACTTCTCCTGGATCTCCCGTGCAAGCTGGATCGTATGTCCCTTGGTGCTTCCCCCGGCACCATATGTAACGCTCATGTAATCCGGCTTAAATGCCGCTATACCAAGCGCCGCTGCCTCAACATCCGCAAAGTCTGTATCCTTCTTTGGCGGGAACACCTCAAATGAGAGTGTCGCCTTGTCCTGTGTTATCAAATCTCTTATCTTCATGTACTACCTCTGTATATTTGTCTATTCCTGTTTATTTCAATCTGGACTCATTTATATCCGGACTCATTTGTATCCGGTCCCGATAAATAATTTTGCTTTTTTGCTTACAGCTCTTCAAGCAGCGCCGGAATATCCATAAGTGTTTTCACCTCATAGTCCGGATGTATATCCGCCGCCTGCTGCCCATCCGGATTGTACCATATCGTCCTTATCCCAGCATTTATTCCGCCCTGAATATCTGATGTCAGACTGTCTCCTATGATCACAGTCTCATCTGCCTTTATCTCTGGTCTCCTGCCAAAACAATAATCAAAGAATTCTCTGGACGGTTTCTCTGCTCCAGCATCCTCAGATATGAATATATCCTCAAAATACTTGCCTATACCGCTGTCCGCAAGTCGTCCGCTCTGTACATTTGAGCCGCCATTTGACACAATGTACATTCTGTATCTTCCGTGCAAGGTTTCAAGCAGCTTTATCGTATCAGGGAATACAAATCCCTTCTGGCTGAGCTGATCCTCATAGTAGGCTGTCGCCTCTGCAGCAGAGTATTCAACTCCCAGCTCTGCAAAAAGTATCTCATATCTGCTCTCCTTCACCTGCTGCCTTGTGAGCAGTCCCTGTTCAAGCAGTTTCCATCTCGATTTGTTGATCTCGCTGTATCTGGATATGACCTTTTCTGTAGGCTCCACCCCTATATGCCTGAGCATATTGGAGAGCGCTCTGCTCTCGCTGCGCTTGAAGTCCAGCAGTGTCTCATCCAGATCAAACAATATGTTCTGTACCATATAACTTCCTTATATCTTTCTTTTCAAATTCATATGCTGACTTATCAATGTCTGCCGTTATGGTTCTGTATTTTATACATTACTCTTATGCGTAGCTGCCGGATTTTTCCAGTGCGCACATTCTTAAATATTATATTCCACTCACCTGATAATAGCAATAGAGCCGGTTACAAATCTTCTGCTGTGACCGCCCTCTCTTCGGCAATCCCGCACGATCCGCAACCGGCTCTGTTCCGTCTATTTTATTAAGTTTATTTGTATTTTCATTTACTTCATGCTCTTGCTGAGTCCGCTCATCGCGAACTCTGACAACTGTTTTCTGTAGAGAAGTGAACTGAGCAGATACTCTATAACACCACCCAAAAGGATGGCCGCATATCCAAGGATAGCAAGCTTTACAATTCCAAGGCTTATAACCTCCGATATATGATGGTGATACAACCAGGAATTTAGTGTTGACATGCAGGTCATTATCACCAGCATAAACACGATAAGACTTGCCACAAAATATTTGTAACATACGCCACAGAATATCATAGCTCCGAACAATATAAATATGATCATAAACAATGTATCCTGATAGTTTTCTGTATTCTCCGGATACATTCTGATAAGTATATATTTCTCCGCAACAAGTATTGTGAAAAGTACAAGATACACAACTGTGCTGACGATCACTGGCATTCCCACCTCCAGTTTTCTCTTCATCACGCTTGACTGCACATAGTCCGATGCATTCATGTATATTATCATCTGGTAGGCAAACATTCCAGTCAGCATAAAATAGAAACCGCCCAGAATATTCGTTCCGTGTGATGACAGTTCGAACACAAACCCTATTGCAGTGAACAAAATAAGCATCATCACATTTGTCTTTAACTTATATCCATATCTGAGAAGTTTAAAACCAAGTATCAAATCTTTCATCCCTTAATCCTCCTTGTCTAATATATATCATTCCTCCCGCCGGCAGGCGGGGCGGATAGTCTAAGCCGTTTCCAGCCTTGAACAACAATCTGTTAATCCATATCCAGATAAGACGCCTCAACCTTGCGGTACATATGTCTGCGCGTCACATATATTCCAACCGGCAGCAATACCGCCAGTGCTGCAACTATGAGCCATGTAAACTTCTGCAATCCCGAAGATATCGTTATATATATAACCGCAGCTCCCGATGCTCCTGATGACAGCATGGACAGCAGACTCATGACCTGAACATTCTGGACATATCTCGTAATGCTCAGCGCCCACACGGAAATATCTGCTGTGAGCAGTATCGACAGGCAAAGCAGTCTTACCGGGTTACCCACCATAATTTCATATGGTACGGCCACTATCACCATGCATATCGCGATCCTCGCCGGTCGGACAAGCAGATCCGCCGTAAGCGCATTCCGTAACATGGCTTTCCCCTTTGTTGACGTCTTCAGATAATCCATTCCAAGGCAGCCCTTCACACATATTGCACCGAATCCCCAATAATCAGCCATAACCTCGATCGCAGTCATGAGCGCCGCTCCCACACCGAGCATGACCGCTGTTACATAATATTTTCTCACTCCTATATCGATCAATGCCAGTATCACCCCCAGTATGATCGGTATCAACACATTACACACTAGCCGGTATTTTCCATTCGTAATGGCTCTGTAATCCTTTATCATCCTCATAATTACGCTCCTATAAATACGTGAAACACTCTAAGCTGTTTTACTTTAATACCATTTTTGTATTATTCTTCATGACCGCTACACTTATCTGAAACAGCGATGGTATCTCCTTGCTCACATTCATGCCGGCTAGCTTGTCCAGATTCTCTGCAAGACAGATTCCCTCAAAACCATATGGATTCTTAGTCATGGTATAAAGAATCTTTGATGCCGCCTCTGCATCCTGGGCATCTCCCTTTATCAGTATGTATTTCTCCTTCAGGTCCTCCACAAATCCGCACTCGACCACATTTCCATGTTCCATGATGATCGCATAATCAGTGATGCTCTCCATATCGGATATATTGTGTGTTGAGAACAATACACTCTTCTCCCCCGCTCCGTCGCTTATATAATCGCCGATCATCTGGCACAGCTTGTCTCGCATAAGCGGATCAAGAGGCGATGCCGGCTCATCGAGCAGCAGCAGGTCTGTATCCCTCGCCATGACTCCTGCAAGCATCAGCTTAGTTCTGGTTCCATCAGAGAGTGCTGAACACTTTTTCTTCAGAGCAACACCGTCCGGGGAATCAGGAAATATCGCAAGTTCTCGGCAATATCTTTCGAACTCGTCCCTGTCAAAATTGTCAAAGAGCAGACTGCTTATCTCCTCCACATCAGATACAGTCCACTGTGGAAGGTAATATCTGCCTGTTCCCGTATAGCCTATCCTGTTCTTTACATCCGCCCTTCTCTCCTTCTCCTCCGATGAATACTTGTCAAAGAAAGTCAGCTCACCTTTGTAATCAAGCCTTATTCCTGAAAGCATATTGAGAAGTGTCGTCTTTCCCGCTCCATTTTCTCCGATGAGTGCTGTCGCAAATCCCTTCGGCACCCTCAAATCCGGTATATCCAGTGTAAATGTCTTAAACTTTTTGGAAATATTCTCCCCTTTTACAGCGCAGTCATAATTCATCATCCAATCCTCCATTAAACCTTAAACTCTCTTCACGTCTTCCTTTTTCCCTGTTCTCTGTCTGCTTTGTTCTCTGTCCGCTTTGTTCTCTGTCTGTTTTGTTCCCTGCCTGTCAGATTGTCAATCCTGTACCATAAGCAAGGCATCAAGCATATTCTTTAATTCATCGTCCGACAACCCCGCAATACGTGCCGCAGCTATGGCCTCCGTCAAAGATGCCTCTACCTTTCGAAGATGCTGCTCTATCAGCATCTCACTGTCCTGTGCATTCACATAAAAGCCCTTGCCCTGTTCAGCCGTGACCAGACCTTCCTGCTCCAGCAGCTCATAAGCTTTCATGGTGGTGATAACACTTATCTTCAGATCCCGTGCCAGCCCCCTGATAGACGGCAGATATTCGCCCTGGGCATATTTGCCCGCCAGAATGTCCGACTTGAAGCTGTCTGCTATCTGCTGATATATAGGCACTCCTGAGTTCTGAGAAAGTCTCATATGTACACCTCCTTAAACTGTTCTCAACTGTTTATATGTTATATATACACTATGTACAGATATGTGTCAACAACTTTTTACTCTAAACCCTAAAATAATAATATCTTCATCTCCTTGTCCACGCAAAAAATCCCCGCCGGCACTGATCTGTTCGGTACCGGCGGGGATTTATCTGTCATATTATTCTATTGTTCAAGCGGGCATGTTATCTGGAACATCTCCTCACACACCTTGTGTACAAGTCTGGCTGTCTCCGTGTCTGCCAGCTTGTAATATACCTCCTTGCCCTCTCTGCGGCTCACGATCAGGCCGCTGCCCTTGAGCTGCTTCAGGTGGTGCGATACGGCCGGATCACTCATCTCCATGGCCGCCGCTATGTTGCTGACACATTCCTCGAGGTGGCACAGCATCCAGAGTATCCTGAGCCTTGTGCCATCGCTGAGCTGTTTGAATATATCTGCCATGCTGCTGCAATCTTCCACAGACGGCATGCATTTTATGATCTTGTTCTCATTGTCGCAGTGACAATGCGGCAAATGTATCTCTCCCATGTGGTATCCTCCTATTCTTTGAAGCTCAGTGCTCTTGTCGCATTTAATACCGCAAGAATCATAACTCCTACATCTGCGAATATTGCCCACCACATGTTGACAAATCCAACTGCGCCCAGTGCAAGGCATGCAAACTTGATCACAAGTGCAAATACTATGTTCTGGTGTACGATCCTGAGTGTCTTCTTGGATATCTTCATGGCTGTCGCTATCTTTGCAGGATCATCATCCATGAGGACGATATCCGCAGCTTCGATAGCTGCATCGGAACCAAGGGCTCCCATGGCGATTCCTATATCTGCTCTCGAAAGTACAGGGGCGTCATTGATTCCATCTCCGACAAATGCAAGCTTCTCCTTCTCTCCCTTGGCTGCGATGAGCTTCTCGACCTCATCCACCTTGTCTCCAGGGAGAAGTTCACTTCTCACCTCATCCACGCCAAGCTCGCTTCCGACTGCGTCTGCAACCTTCTTCGCATCACCTGTGAGCATGACTACCTTCTCCACGCCTGCTGCCTTGAGACCATTTATAGCCTCCTTTGCATTTGGCTTGACAACATCTGATATGAGAATATATCCTGCATACTTTCCATCCACGACAACATGTATCTCTGTTCCAACCGATGTAGGAACCGCTGCCTGTATGTTCATCTGCTTCATGAGCTTGACATTTCCTGCGGCAACCTCATGACCATCAACAACCGCTGACACACCGTGTCCACTGATCTCCTTTGCATTTGTAACTCTGTTATTGTCGATCTCCTTGCCGTATGCCTCCTTCAGGCTCTTGCTGATAGGATGGTTGGAATAGCTCTCCACCAATGCGGCCTTCTCAAGCAGATCAGCCTCGCTCATTCCTCCCTCAGGATGGATCTCTGTAACCTGAAACACACCCTTTGTGAGTGTTCCTGTCTTATCGCACACGACATACTTTGTGTATGAGAGAGCCTCAAGATAGTTGGAACCTTTGACCAGAATACCCTTTGCCGAAGCTCCGCCGATTCCTCCAAAGAAGCTCAGTGGAATAGATATTACCAGTGCACATGGACAGCTTATAACAAGTGTTGTCAGTGCTCTGATGATCCACTTGGACCATGCTGCAGGATTACCCATGATAATGTTTACCAATGGCGGAAGCACTGCAAGCGCAAGTGCTGCTATACATACAGCCGGTGTATAATACTTTGCAAATCTTGTGATGAATTTCTCTGATCTGGACTTCTTCATGCTTGAGTTCTCAACGAGATCAAGGATCTTTGATACAGTTGACTCTCCAAATTCCTTGGATGTCTCGATCTTGATAAGTCCTGTGAGGTTGACACATCCACTGATGATCTCATCGCCGACATGAACCTCTCTAGGTACGCTCTCACCTGTGAGGGCACTTGTGTTAAGTGAGGATGAGCCCTCCACAACCTTACCATCGATAGGCACCTTCTCGCCCGGCTGTACAACTATGACTGTTCCGATTTGAACGTCATCCGGATCAACCTGTTCCAGCTTGCCATCCTTCTCTATGTTCGCATAGTCAGGACGGATATCCATGAGTGCTGTGATATTCTTCCTGCTCTTGCCTACGGCGTAGCTCTGGAACAGCTCGCCTATCTGGTAGAACAGCATAACCGCTGATGCCTCCTTGTACTCACCGAGCACCATGGCGCCAACCGTAGCTATAGCCATAAGGAAATTCTCGTCAAATACCTCTCCGTGTATGATTCCGAGAAATGCCTTTTTAAGTATATCGTAACCTATGACGAGATATGGGATCAGGTAAGCCACGATCTCTATGCATCGCCACATAACTGACGGATTCTCAAGATCCACCATCCCGGTCTTGTCAAGCACCGTAAATGTGACAGCCATGGCAACCAGAAGAACCGCCGATATTATAATTCTTCTGAGCACTTTTTTCTGTTTCTTTGTCATAACATCCTCCTATCTAATAGAGCACAGATCTTTCACAGTTAGCCGTGACTAAACAACCTGCTATACCATAATCCGGCAGTCATCATGCACATGCATAACCGCCTTTGGTTACATAAAGATCTCGCAGTCAGGCTCAACCTTCTTACAAGCCTTAAGTACATTCTTCATAACCTCAGCCTCGTCAGCTCCGTCGTCGAACTCAACGCTCATCTTTTGTGCCATGAATGCCACTGTTGCATCCTTAACACCTGCTACCTTCTTTGTAGCCTCCTCCATCTTTGCTGCACAGTTTGCACAATCAACTTCAATCTTATACTTCTTCATAATAGTTATCTCCTTTTCATTGTTCTCATTGAATCTATGAACATTTAAACATGTATTTAATTATATGTCAACAGTAAAATGCTATTCTTTTTAAAATTTATTTATATGAACATCTGTGCATTTAAAAAAACCTGTGTATATAACATATATTCACAGGACACGCGGAACGTGTCTTATCATATGCCATATACACAGGTTTTTGTTCCAGATATATCTGATTCCACTTTCAGATCATGTTTCAGATCCTACTTCAGATCCTCCACAAGCTCATAGAGAGCGATCGCTGAGTTGAAGTTATCAGGTATGATCTCATCACTTGGGATGACAACTCCGTACTTATCTGCTATCTCTGAAATGATAGAGATGATATCGAGTGACTCCAGGATTCCGTCGTCAACGAGTGCCTCCTCATTTTCAAAATCAACATTTGGCTTGATCTTCTTGAGCATCTCAATAAATTCTTTCATTGTTCAATTCTCCTTTGTATGATCTTCTCTGCAAACCATCTATACGTTCTGCTCTGCAAGCTTTCTTACTTCCTTTCGCAGAACTGAACCCTTGAACGTCTTTGGTATACTTTCAACATAGATATACTTTCTTGGAAGCTTGTAGCTCTCAAGTCTGTCAGCAAGAAAGCTTTCAAAATCAGCTTCCTCATAGCCATCCTTCTGCACGACCAGTATGACCGGAAGCTCTCCGGTGATCGGGTCTTTGATTGAAGTGTAAGCCACATCATCTATATGCTCATATCCAAGTGCAAGGTCTTCTATCTCTGCAGGAGATATCTTGCTTCCACCATAGTTTATCACATCATCGGCCCTGCCTACAAGTATGCAGTCGCCATCCTCATCCAGATATGCCAGATCCTTTGTCCTAACATATCCATCCACAATGGTCTCAGCAGTGAGTTCGGGGTCATTGTAATAGCCTTCCATGACTATAGAACCGCCCCAGGACAGAAGTGCCGGTGACTCCGGGCTGCCATTTGTAACCACGTTACCCTCGTCGTCAGAGAATCTTACGACCGAGTTCACGGTAGGTCTTCCTATACATCCTGTCTTGTTGCCATTGCCACTGAACTCCAGTATGCATGCGCATCCGGCTTCAGATGAACCATAGAAATTATACAGTCTTGTATGTGGAAGCAATCTGAGCAGCTTCTCCTTGTCTGACTCGGCAAGAGGTGCTGAGCCTATCTGTATATAATCAAGCTGATCTGCATAATCCGCGATCCTGTCATCAGACAAATGGAATATCATTCCGAGTGATGCCGGTGATATCGCCATGGATGTCACTCTGTATTTCTCTATGAGCTTCCACAGCGTTCCGATAAATACCATTCCGTCCATCAGACATACTGTGCCGCCATTTACCATGTCTGACTGGTATCTTCTTATTCCAAATGAATGGTTGAGAGGCATTGGTATTATCTCCACATTGCCCTTCTTCATGGCTGTTCCCTCGATGACATTGCCGGCTATTCCCACATCACCTCTGTGGTGCATGACAACGCCCTTTGAAGATCCGGTTGTTCCCGTTGTGAAGAGCAGCATCGATCTGTCCTCCTCACCCGGAAGCTCAAGCTCTGCCTCGCTCTCATCCTTCATCCTGGTTATTATTTCCTTCTGGCTTATACACTTTATTCCATCCACAGGCTTGTCTGATATGAGACATGCCGCGTCAACTCTCTGGCCTATCTCAACTGCCCTCTCTGCGGATGTGGATTTCTCTATCGGCACGACAAGCACCTGCATGTACTGCAGTGCAGTGAACACTGTCAGATAATCTATGTTCTGTGTGCATCTGATCATTACATGATCGCCCTTGCATATGCCCATATCCTGCAAAGCGTGTGCAGTCTTTCTTATATTGCTCCAATACTCTGCGTATGTGACTGTCTTTCTTAGCTCACACACCGCCAGAGTGTCCGGCTGCGTCTGGGCATACTCCTGAATATAATGTAATACCGTCTGCTTATACATTATTCGTTCTCCTTCTTGTACTTCTCCCATTCTGCCATGAGACTGCTTTCCTCATCTGCCCAGGCATCACAGGCATCAGTCCAGCTCTGCTTCTGCTCATCTGTAAGCTTACTCTGCAGGCCGTAATTGTCCTCTATATATTGTGCGAGATATGTGGTAACCTTCTTGGCACCCGCAATATTTACATGCTTGCTGTTGTAGAAATCTGTTGAATAATCCAGATTCAGTTCATCAAGAACATTGTTCATGTTCAGATAATCATATCCCTTTGAGGCTATGTACTCGTCAAGCTGAAGCTGCTTGGACGCCTGGCCCTTTGATGGATAGTAAGGTGTTGCAACCAGCAGGACCTTCACTCCGAGCTCCTCTGCCTTTGCCTCTATGTCATCGATATATCCGAGTGTCTCATCCGACAGATGAAGCTGTCCGTCAGACTCGAACACAGGCTCCTTGATCTTCGTGATCTTCGACCTCTGCCTACCTGTCTTGAACTCGTCCGTTCCCTGATTGAGTCTGTCTATAAGCACCTGTCTGTCAAATGTCAGCAGATTATCGTGATACTTCAGAATAGGGAACATGAGCTCGAACTTTGACTTCTCATCCGCTCTGTAATACTTCTGTATCATCTCAAACTTCGTCGATGATGGTCTCATGCCCGATGTCATGACCTCCATACGATAATTGTAATGCTCATCCTTTATCTTTGTGACATCGCCTCGTATGATAATACTTCTGACCTCAACCACAAACAGATCCAGATCCTGGGTCTTTGCAGCCTCTTCCATGAGATACGGCGCAAGTCTTATATCCTGAGCCGCAGTACCTATGAGCATCGATGTGTACCCCTGCTCCTCATACGCCTGAGTCGGTATCCAGTATCTGTACATCGAGCTGGAGCCGATGAGCACCGTATTGATGGTGTTATCCTCCTCCGCATAGTAGTTTGTCCACACATCTGAGTCAAAATCCTGTGGTCTTGCCAGTTCTCCCGCCTTGTTCAAGCCAAGAAAAAGCACTGTACATATCGAAAATACTGATATTGTATATTTTATCCACGCTGGCATATCTTTCTCCCTTCTCATTAGAACTGTTCATATATAAATGATGCGCCCGCACCAGAGCCGTATACTCCGCAAATGGCAATGAATGCCAGACCTGCTGCCATAACCAGCCATTTAAATACTATGTTCTGCTTTGCAAGCCATTCTCTGACATCGCCTGTGCTGCCTCTTCTCTCCATGATCTCCTGCGCGATGGACACAGCAAGAAGGAGAAGGCATCCAAATATCAAAACTCTCCACTCTCTTCCTGAAAGCGAAAATTCATCCACAATATTATACACCTTTGAGTGATCAAACACCATGGAACGGATCATCCAGATCGAGCTTCGGATTCCCTGTCCCATAAATATGAGACGTCCTATGACACAGAGGATGAATGTTCTGAGCATTCTGAATATCTCCCAGCTTATGCAGTCAGTCTTTATCCTGAGCGCCTTTGTAAGCTTTGCCAGCGGTTCCTCAAAAAGTGTCGACATGCATATCAGCACTCCGTGATACAAGCCCCATGCTATATAATTCCACTTTGCGCCGTGCCAGAGACCGGTCAGCACCCACACACACAGGATAGGTATGCTCGCTGCAAATACCTTTCCTATCACATTTCCTAAGTGATCTCTTATCTTGACATTGAGCTTGAGGAACAGCTTTGATGTTGACACCGGGTAGAATACATATTCTCTGAAGAATGCACCCAGTGACAAATGCCATCTTCTCCAGAACTCAGGAAGTGTCTGTGAAAAGTATGGTCTTCTGAAGTTCTCTCCCAGAACGATGCCGAAGCACTCTGAAGTGCCCCTTACTATGTCCATACATCCTGAGAAATCGCAGTATATCTGGATGGAATATGCGATTCCCACTGCCAGGAATATTCCGCCATGATAATCAAATGTATGCCCAAATATCTCTTTTGTAAAAGCTCCTATCCTGTCAGCTATAACGATCTTCTTCACAAATCCCCAAAGCATGAGCCAGACACCTCTCATGATAGTGTCCATATTGAAGCTGTGCTCCTCCCAGAGCTGATATCCTACTTCCTCATATCTGGCTATAGGTCCCTGGGTAACATGTGGGAAATAAAGCACATATGACAGGTATCTGAAGAAATTCTTCTGCGCTGATATTCGTCCGTTATACAGATCCACGAGATATGAGATCATCATGAATGAGTAAAATGATATTCCCAAAGGTGCTATGAGATTCCAGTCAGGAATGCTCTGCAATCCGTCGTATGGTATGAATCTCTTTATATTGTCGAGCACAAAGCCAAATGCCTTGAATGCCGCCAGAACACCGATAACTATGACAAGTGCCCACACAAGGAACTTCTTTCTCTTCGCCTTCTCAGCAGCCTTGATCTTTCGTGCGGTTCTTCTGTCCGCATCCTTTGCCAGCTCCTCCTGCTCGTCCAGACTCTTCTGCAGCCTCAGTGAGAACAGATACACGACAACAGCCGTGGCAATGACCAGAAACAGGTACTCTATCCCGGCATATCCGTAGAACACAAGACTCGCAAGGAGCAGTATCACCCACTGTATCTTCTTTGGAACTATGTAGTATAGCACTATTGTACACAATAAAAAAACTATAAATGTATAAGTTACTACTGACATGTCCTCTCCCTCTTCTACAAGTAAAAATTATTTATACACTGCTAAACGCCGGCCAGTATTTTAACAGCAGCGCACATGCTACTGACATGACCGCCAGAACCAGCAGAGTTATCTTCCAGCCCTCTTTGAACATATACTTTGGCGACAGGCCGTATCCAACCGGTATCGCCCTGATGGATGTCGGAAGCATGTATGACAGGTTGACTCCCACAGATGCCACATATATGTACGGTATCGGATTGAGTCCGCAGCCCTGTGTGATGGATATTACCAGCGGCATGGCTACCGCAGCCGTGGCTGTGTTGGATGTCACATCCGACATGAGAAGTGTAACGGCAAGTATCACGAACACTGTGATAAATCCGCCCTTCATATCAAGCTTTGATATACACTCACCAAGTGCCTCTGCAGCACCGGATTTGTTGATGAGTGTTCCGGCGGCAAGTCCACCGGCAAATATATACATAAGTCCCCAGATGATCTTACCCTGAACATTCTTCCACACCATAATACGCTCTCCGTTCTTGTTGGTGAGAAGGAATGATACTATGGCGCATATGATAAATACATACGCCGGCTTGAGTCCCGGAAGTATGCTCTGGTAGAGCTGTCTGGTAAATGCAAGCACCGTGGCAAGAACAAATAACACAAGTGCTATCTTCTCCTCGTAGCTCATAGGAGGAAGCTCCTTGTATTTTGCTACAAAGTATTCCCTTGAACCGCCAAGCATCTCTGTCTTCTTCACATCACGGATCATGAACAGGATATTTACAAGCACAAGTATGAGCATGATAGGCAGGAATCTCACGACCCACGAAGAGTACATGTACTCCTCGCCTGTTATCTGCTGTATATATTCGACCGTCACAAGATTCATCGCACCTCCGAGCGGCGATGCCAGACCACCGAGTCCGGTTGCATATGCTATCGTGAGAAGTATCTTTGATGCAGTCTTGTTTGTCTTGATGTCGTCCATTCCTATATACTTGAGCATGGCGATCGCTATAGGTGTGATCGTCGCACATACCACTGCATTTGGAAGCACCGCTGACAGAACTGCAGACAACACAAACCAGAACACAAGCTGTATCCTCAAACTGCTGCCGATAAGTCTCAGGAATGTAATGGCTATCCTCTTGTCAAGCCCGGTATTCTCCCACATCACGCTTATGATGGAAGCTCCCAGAAGAAGCAGTATCGTCTCGTCTGCGTAGTTGGAAATGACCGCCGACATGTCAGTCATCTGAAATATCGCATTTAAGGCTATCGGGAGGAATGCAGTTACCGCATAGTCCACCGGGCCTGTTACCCACCAGTACGCCATCCACATGATGGTTCCTATCGCTGCTCTTGACTCAAATGTCGTGAATACTCCGTGTGGCAAAAGTGCCGTAAACAGCCCGAATAACAATGGGCCGATCAGTAAATGTACTATTCTCTTTCGTTCTTTCATAAATATAGCTCCTATTTTCAATAAAACACTGATTTTAAATTATACACATTTAAGATTAATCTTTCATTAAAAAAATTAATATATATTAAAATCCACAGACATTATTCTGCATTTACCGGGATTTTAAATGTAAACAGGCTTCCTTTTCCGGGCTCACTGTCAACATCCACGATTCCGCCGTAATATCTGGCGATCTGCATTACCTGTGACAGACCCAGGCCAAAACCCTCCGCACTTCTGTCTGGCTCACCTCTGTAAAAACTCTCAAATATCTTTTCCTTTGTGCTCTTATCCATTCCCCGGCCCTCATCCCTGACCGAGATAAAATAGCTGTCATTTTTCACACCGCAGGACACATGGATACTACCTCCATCATTGCTGTACTTCACCGCATTTGACATCAGATTGTTCACGACGATAACTATATGGTTCATATTCGCTTTGACCATCGTCGGCTTCAGGTCGTAGGTAAACTTAAGATTCTTCTTACAGATGTACTCCACATCATCGCACACAGACTCCACCACATCCAGCAGATCTACATCCTCAACCGCTATGACTGCGTTTTCATTGTCCATGACCGACATCTGAAGAAGCTGTTCTATGAGCCCCTTCATACGTGAGGTCTGTCTCTCGAATACCTCTATGCTCTCAAGCATCTCCTCATCGCCATTCTTCTCCGCGATCTCCCTGGAAAGCTGACACTGGGCATGCATGACTGCTACAGGTGTTCTCAGCTCATGGGATACATTTGCATTGAACTCGGTCTGTCTCTCAAGCTCATGATGGACTTTTCTGTACAGGTTGTTATTCGCATCGGTCAGCATATCAAGCTCTTTGAACGGACCGTCATACTCCAGATTCTCTGTAAAATCAAGATTGTCCACGCTCTTATCTATCGAACGGTTCAGGCTTCCCATTGGAACTGCTATCAGTTTCCTCAAAGCAAATGCATATATCACAAATGCTATCAGCACGGTTCCAATAACACAGTATGATTTATATAAAAGTTCACTGTAATTGCTCTCTATATCCCTGACGGATACCATGACACAGATCTTGTATTTAGAAGTCTTCTTCAGCGGCTCTTTGTCTGTTCTTCCCTGCCTGACGACCGCAAAATACTTGACCTTCCCTGCATCTATATGCATAAGATCTCTTATGCTTATATCCGGATTATCCGCATATTCCTCAGGCACCTCGCCGTCAAGGATCTCGCCGTCATTTCCCTGAAGGAACACATATATCTGCTCATTACTGTCCGGATCGTCTTCACGGTCGTAAAATCCATCATCTATATGTGGCTTCTTCTGTGAATCATACACTATGTATCGTCTGATCTGGGCTACCTCCTGTGTCAGCTTCTTATAAGCCATCAGGTTCATATCATCCTTCATAAGATTGTTCTGGATGACCAGCAGACAAGATATACCCACCACCAGAATAAGCGCTGTAATTATAATAGTGTATGTTACAAATGATATTTTTCTCTTTAACATTCCAGTTTATAGCCGACACCTCTTATAGTATGGATCAGCTTCTCCTCATAATTATCGTCTATCTTCCTTCTCAGATAACGGATATACACATCTATCACATTTGAATTGACATCGTCATCTATGTTCCAGATGTTCACCCGTATCTGTTCCCTAGTTACTACCACATTTCTGTTTCTGGCTAGGTACTCAAGGATAGCATACTCCCTGACCGTGAGATCAATTACCTTTCCATCCCTGATCGCCTGTCTGTTGTTCATGTCGACCACCAGTGAACCACAGGTTATCACATTCTCATTTACCGGATTCTGGGTTCTCAGCATGACCCTGAGTCTTGCCATAAGCTCCGAGAACTCAAATGGCTTTGTCATATAATCGCTGGCTCCGGCATCCAGTCCCCTGACTATATCCTGTGTCTCCGTCTTGGCCGTGAGGAAAAGCACAGGAACCTGTATCCCCGCATTTCTCATCTCGCGCAGGACTGTTATTCCGTCCTTGTTCGGGATCATTATATCCATGATCGCCCCGTCGTAATTCTCCGCTTCCATATAATCAAGTGCCGCCTGTCCGTCATAACAGGCATCCACATTATAGCCCTCTTTGACCAGCTTACTGCATATTATGCTGTTCAGATCCTTCTCATCTTCAACTACAAGTACACGCATACATCCATCCTCCCTGTCATTTTCATCTGTTGGCCACTACAGTATATCGCTGCACGATCGCTGAACAGATATATATTGCCATGCTTTTATGAAAATAACATTAAAAGCCGTCACTTACATCTGCAAAATGTAAATAACGGCTCTCAAATGCTGTTTTTATCTATTCTGTCTTACCGCTCTTCTCATCGTAGGTATCAAGGAAGCTGTGTCGCACGCCTCCCTGCTTATACTCTATAAGGGTATCGATATTGACATTCTCCACACTCTTGAATATATTGCCCTCCACAAACGGATTCGTCTTCTTGAGCGTTGCTATGAGCTGTTTGATCTCCTGACGCTTGGACTTTGTCTCCTCATTATTGCAGGTGGTACATGTATCCGTGAACTTACATGCACACTGTATGAAATGAAGCTCATTGTAATCTCTCCACGCTTTGATGTCGTCCTCCCTTACCATATAAAGAGGTCTGATGAGCTCCATGCCCTCAAAGTTGGTGCTGTGGAGCTTCGGCATCATGGTCTGCATCTGCGCTCCGTAGAGCATACCCATGAGTATGGTCTCTATGACATCATCGTAGTGGTGTCCAAGAGCTATCTTGTTACAGCCAAGCTCCTTCGCATAGCTGTACAGATGGCCTCGTCTCATTCTTGCACAGAGATAACACGGCGACTTCTCTACGTTATACACTGAATCAAATATATCCGACTCAAATATCTGGATAGGGATGTTCAGCATCCTGGCATTATCCTCTATGACCTTGCGGTTTGCCGGGCTGTAACCCGGATCCATAACTATGAACTTGAGCTCAAATGGGAACTTGTTGTGCCTTTTCAGCTCCTGAAAACACTTTGCCATGAGGAAGGAATCCTTGCCGCCCGATATACATACGGCTATCCTGTCGCCCTCCTTCACCAGCTCATATCTGTTGATGGCCTTTGTGAAGTTGCACCATATCTTCTTGTGGAACTTCTTGCGGAGGCTCTTCTCAACGTCGGCACATATATCAGTCTGTTCCTGCTTGCCCATGGTGTAGAGCAGCCATGATATATAGCCACCTTTTAGGCTCACCGCATCGTATCCCAGCTCTGTAAGTCTCTCCGCCAGCGGAATGCTGTTGGTTCCGTGGGTGCAGCAGATGATGAGTTTCTTTCCCTTTGAGTTGTCCCCGGGCATATATTCCTCTGCAGGAAACAGTTCACCTGCGGTTTCTGCCAGATGCTCCGGCATCAGCCTGTCCGTCTGGACTGCTATCGCACCCAGGATGGCTCCGTGGGATATCTCTACCTCATCCCTGATGTCAACCATCAGATATGAATCCTTATCCAGTTCCTGTATCTCTTCTATTGTGATTTCATTTGAAGTTTCTTTTGAGTTTTCTAATGCCATATCCCTGTCACCATTTTTCTTAGTATTACAAATAAGCTATTTTTATATATGCTACTGTCTGCTGCATATGGCATCGCCGTCATCCGCAGCTTACTCCTTGCCATCCCAGCAGTATGTACAAAGCTTGCACTTCTCAACTCCGCACGCCTCAAGCATATCATCAAGTCTGTTGAATCTGAGTGATGTAAAATGCAGTTCCTTGCAGATCTCGTCAACCATCTTCTCGTACTTCTCAGAATCAGGATCTGTGTACTCCTGAAGTACCTCATCTGTCACGTTGCCGTTCTCAAGTCTTTCGATAACTCTTCTTGTTATAAGATCCATCTCTGATGATGATCTTGAGAAGTTAAGGTATTTGCATCCGTATACAAGTGGTGGACATGCTGGTCTGATGTGCACTTCCTTGGCACCGCTGTCAAACAGATACTCGGTTGTCTCTCTGAGCTGTGTTCCACGCACGATGGAATCGTCTATGAGTAGAAGGCTCTTATCCTTTATAAGATCCTCAACTGCCAGAAGTTTCATCTTGGCTATGAGGTTTCGCTGGCTCTGTATGGTCGGCATAAATGAACGTGGCCATGTCGGTGTGTACTTGATGAATGGTCTTGAGAAAGGTATTCCTGACTCATTGGCATAGCCGACTGCATGCGCTGTTCCTGAATCCGGAACTCCGGCTACGATATCCGGCTTAACGTTATCTCGCTTTGCCATACTGGCTCCGCAGTTGTATCTCATCTGCTCTACACTCATCCCCTCGTATGAACTTGCAGGGTAACCATAGTATACCCACAGGAAGGTACATATCTTCATGTCCTTGCCCGGCTGAACAAGCGTCACGCAGTTGGACGGTGTGAGTACAACAACCTCACCAGGACCGAGTTCTTTATAGTCATGATAGCCAAGGTTCTTGTAGGCAAAGTTCTCAAATGACGCACAGAATGCACCATCTTTCTTGCCTATGACCACAGGAGTTCTTCCATACATATCCCTGGCTGCATATATTCCATTCTGGTTCATGAGCAGGAGTGACAGAGAACCATCTATCTTCTCCAGCGCATATCTTATTCCATCTATCAGATTATCCTTCTGGTTGATAAGAGCTGCCACCAGCTCTGTGCTGTTGATATCCCCTCCGCTCATCTCAAGGAAATGTGAATGTCCCTGATCAAATATCTCCTTGGATATCTCGTCAACGTTGTTGATCTTGCTGACTGTCGTCAGGGCATATGTTCCGTGATGTGAACGCACTATGAGTGGCTGTGGCTCATAATCGGATATACATCCTATTCCATAATAGCCCTTCATGTTCTGCATATCTTTGTCGAACTTTGTTCTAAATGGAGCATTCTCGATATTGTGTATGGATCTGTCAAATCCCTTATCTCCATACACTGTCATGCCTCCGCGTCTTGTTCCAAGATGTGAATGATAGTCTATTCCAAAGAACAGATCAAACACACAGTCATCTTTTGCCGCTACTCCAAAAAATCCACCCATTGTTTTCCTCCTGAAGTGATAAAAATTTGTCATTTTCGCAAACATATCTATATTAGCATAGTATCGGCGGTGATTACAATACCTTCATCGCCAACTTCACTATCCCCGCAATGAAGATCAGCACAGCCAGTCCGAAAAAGCAAACCTCCATCTCTCTGTACACCTTGTTTGACTTCTTCTCATAGGCCGTTCTCTTTTCCCTAGAGTATAAAAGTTTATACTCGCTACCGATAGGATGTTTCTTTCTGTTTATCTCCTGATTTACCATATAAGAATCCGGCTCACCGCTGTATGGATCGATGTATTCCACTGTGGGTTGTGCATATCCCGGCAATTTTGTCCTGCCGGTCAGGGTATCGTATCCTATGATCTTTCCGGTTATTTCCTATATTTAACACATTCTCACTGTATATAAACATTCTATCATTTAACCAACTACTGAAAAAGATCTGTATTCATCCCAAAGACATCAATAACTTTCAAAATATCGGAAAGTTCATCCCTAAATTTCTGACGATACTCCTCCATGTCACCATTATCCCTGCCATTGTTACTAAGTTCAAATAAATCTCTGTCATTCTTTATCGCTACTGCCACCATATTGCCAGCGATCTGTATCTCCATAAATCCTTCAAGTCCCATAAGTCCCTGCATAAGCTGTGGCGTCAATACCCTCAAAGCAAGCTGGCTGTCAGAGGCATATATATCGAACCTGTTATCAAATGACGCGTTGCCCGTCATAAAACTGTTACATGAATCCCCAGAACTCAATACACTTGATAATATGCCACTTTTCTTTTCATTTTTCATTCTTCGACTAATTCTCTCCTGGATATGTACAAAACCATTAACATTCTTATGGGAAGTAGCCGTTATGAGCTGACCTTTAAAATTGACAACATTATCGCCAGGAAACTCGCCGTCCGGTGAACCCTTTGTTTCCGTTCTGAGTGTGAGATCACTGAATGTAAATTCTACTCCCCTGTATATTCCATGTATAAAGTCAGAACCATCCATATTATTAAATGAAGGAAGAATCGGACAATTATGTAAAAATGCCTCATTTGTATATCCATTTGGCATGTATTCAATCACATGCAAGCGCTCTCCAAGGACGCTCCGTACAACATACTGTCCCATGAGTTCCTTGAGGTCTTTAAGTTTATTTGTCTCCATATATGAGAACAGGAAAAATCCGCCTACAAACAAAGCCGGAATCAGCAGCCAAGCAGAGTCTAATTCATAGCCATTTCTAGATACCACCATAAACGCAACAAATGGCGCAAATATTCCTATAAAAGAAACAATCTTAAACACCTTAAGCACTTTACATAGTTTGCGTTTTTCTAATATTTCCGATTCTATATTCTGATCCATCTTCTCATCTCCAAACTGTGATAAATACGCTATACGAATCTCAGAGCCTTACCGAACTTTTATCTCATAAAAAAATTGCCCTATACTGATATATAATATACCAGTATAAGACGAATTCAAACTTAATTAAAAAGGTTTTCCCTGAATCCTAGCCGATGCTCTTAACGCTTTCTCCCTCTATCAGGGAATATGGCACTATCTCATGTTCACCAGCTGCTGCATAATTTATATGCTTGAGCATGATGTCAACACTTCTCGATGCCATGATCTCTGTATTCTGGTTTATTGTTGTAAGTCTTGGTACACAGTATCCTGCCAGCTCTATTCCATCAAATCCAGTAACTGACAGCTCCTCCGGAATATGTTTGCCCAGATCAGCAGCCGCTCTCATGACGCCGATCGCTATCGTATCACTGAGAGCCATGATTGCTGTAACCTCCGGCTGTTCCTCCAAGAGACGCTTCGTGGCCTCATAACCTGCCTTCATAGAATACCTGCACGGAATATATGTAAACTCCGCCCGGTCATCATGCTGCCACTCATCTATAGCCCTCTTGCAGCCTTCATATCTATTGAAACTTATCTGTTTCTCGGACACCTGCCCTCCTATGACTCCGATGCGTCTGTGGCCTTTTTCAAGAAGATACCTTGTCATATCGTATGTCGCTGCCGTGTCATCTATCGTTATGGAGGATATGTTGTCATTTGCAAGAATCTCTCCGCCGGTCGTGATTATGACTCCCGGGATCTCAAACTCTTTCACACGCTCATCAAAAAGTGCAAGATTGGCACCCAAAAACATGATTCCCTTCGGATTCACGCTATGAGTGAGTTTGATGGCATACTCGATCTCGTCACCATCCTCGTCTATGTACTCCACTATGACATCCTCATCATATCCAGCAAGCAGGTTCTGTATCCGCTCTACTATATCCGCAAACAACATATTCTGGTTTCCTTTTATGATGACAACCACCGCCGATTTCGCTGACATTTTGAGGAGCTTTGCGTTGACGTTCGGCTCAAAGCCGTTTTCCTCTATAACCCTGAGTATCTTCTCTCTGGCTGCATCGCTGACTCCGGTCTGATTGTTGATCACCCTGGACACGGTTCCGATACCATAACCTGATATACGTGCAATATCCTTTATTGTCATAAGCTGTATCCCACTTTTCTCTTTTATTCCCAATAATTATATTATCCCAATATGTGGAGGTCAAGAAAATACTCTACTTATCATTTCCCGGTAAATATTTTTAGAGAGTACTTTTTCACATCTTGCTTCTCCCGGTCATCAGTGTAAGTCTGCCTATTTCCTCTGCAAGATCATCATCCGTATCGTCGGATATCATGCGCCACCTCCAGTTATCGCCAACTGTGGATGGCTTATTCATCCTCGATTTATTGTCTAGCCCCAAATAATCCTGCATCGGTATAATACAAAGATCTGCAATACTTCTCATAGCAAGCGTGATAAATGGGACATTGATCAGACGGTCCGGTGTATAATGAGCTGCCATATAATCCCTTGCCATGTCTCTGGATCTCTGATCTATACTGCTCCACCAGCCAATAAGGGTCTCATTGTCATGGGTTCCCGTATATACAACACAATTTCGTATGTAATTATGTGGAAGATAATCAGATGCCGCCCCGGTGTCTCTCACATCAAAGGCAAACTCCACAACCTTCATTCCCGGAAATCCGGAATCATGCACAAGCTTTCTGACCGAATCAGTCACAAAACCAAGATCCTCGGCAATGACATCTCTCTTACCCAGAGCCTTTTCTATATTCCTGAACAGATCCATCCCAGGGCCCTTTTTCCACTTGCCATTCACAGCTGTTTCCTCACCATATGGAATGGCATAATATTCATCAAAGCCTCTGAAATGATCAATCCGGACTACATCATAAAGTTTATAGCTATGTCTCATTCTGGCTATCCACCAGCTGTAACCGGTCTGCCTGTTCAGCTCCCAGTCATATATTGGGTTTCCCCACAGCTGTCCGGTCTCCGAAAACCCATCAGGCGGGCATCCAGCAACCTCGTATGGTCGCCTATCCTCATCAAGCCTGAAAAGCTCCGGGTGTGCCCATACATCTGCGCTGTCCATAGCTACATAGATTGGGATATCTCCTATGATCCTTATATGGTTCTTGTTGGCATAGCTCTTTAGCGCATTCCACTGAGTATAAAACAAATACTGCATGTACTGCTGAAAATGTATCTCATCCGCAAGCTCAACCTGCATTTTCTGCACCGCATCAGGCTGCCTGTTTCTTATATCCTGCGGCCACTCTGTCCACGAAATTCCACCAAGCGAATCCTTTACAGCCATAAATAGTGAATAATCATATATCCATTCTTTGTTCTCATCCATGAACATGGAAAACTCCATGCTGTCAGTCATTTTCCATCTTTCATATGCTTTCCTGAGGAGACTGTATCTTCCATTATAAATTTTGCTATAATCAACGTATCTGTCATCATCTCCCCAGTCTATCTCTCTGCACTCGCGGTCTGTGAGCAGTCCCTGATCCACAAGTGTATCAAGATCTATAAAATATGGATTTCCAGCAAATGTCGAAAATGACTGATACGGCGAATCCCCATACCCGGTGGGACCCATGGGAAGTATCTGCCAGTAACTCTGGTGTGCAGACCTAAGCCAGTCAACGAAACGATATGCCTCTTTTGAGAAGCTGCCAATTCCATACTTTGACGGGAGGCTTGATATAGCAAGCAGTATTCCTGCTGATCTTTCCATCTGAAATCTCTCCTTTTAACCAATTTCAGGCGGCTGCGAATCTCACAACCGCCTGTTTTTTATAATAATATTATATTACTATCCCTTTACAGCACCAGCTGCAACACCCTTGATGATGTACTTCTGTGCACAGAGGTAGAATACAACAACCGGAATGATAGCCATAACAAGGCACGCCATGATCGCTCCCATATCTACTCTTCCGTAGCTGCCCTTCATATACTGGACAACTATAGATATCGTCTTGTATTTCTTGATGTCGAGTACCAAATATGGCAGAAGGAAATCATTCCATATCCACATAGCCTCAAGTATTCCTACAGATATGTACGTAGGTTTCATGATAGGGATAACAACCCTGAAAAATGTCTTGAGTGGCGTACATCCATCTATCATCGCAGCCTCCTCGACCTCCAAAGGAATGGACTTGATAAATCCGCAGAACATGAATACTGCAAGACCTGTTCCAAATCCAAGATACACGATCACGATTCCCCATGGAGTAGTAAGGTGAAGTGCATCCGCAGTTCCAGCCAAAGTAAACATAACCATCTGGAAAGGTATTACCATAGAGAACACGCAGAGCAGATATATGATCTTTGTCGCTATATTCTTGACTCTGGTTATATACCAGGCTGTCATAGAGCAGAACAGCAGAATTGCTGCTACTGAGAGAACCGTTATCACAACTGTCCAGCCCACTGCCTTAATGAAATCATACTGTGTTATAGCCGTTTTATAATTGTCCAGGCCTATGTAGCTGTGCTCATTTGGCAGTTCAAATGTCTCCAGACTGATAAACGTCTTGGCTTTCAGAGAGTTTATAATTACGATTATTATCGGTGAAACAAATATTATGGAAATAATGGTAAAGAATAAAGTAGCCAGAATTCCCATAGCCGTCGGTTTTTCTTTCACTCTGTATACAGGCTTTTTATCCGCTGTATTTGCTGTTTTCTGTATCTTCGCCATTACTGCTGCACCTCCTTTGATCTTGTAAGCTTAAGCTGTATGAGTCCTATCACTACTACCAGTATAAAGAATATGACTGCCTTGGCCTGACCTACTCCCTCATATCCTACTCTTCCATAAAACGTCTCATATATATTGAGCGCAAGCATCTCTGTCTTATGAAGAGGCTCGCCTCCTGTGAGTGCCAGGTTCTGGTCAAACAGTTTGAACGAGTTGGTTATTGTGAGAAATGTACATATAGTTATGGATGGCATCATGTTCGGGATCGTAACTCTGAAAAGTCTCTGTGTTCTATTTGCGCCATCAATCATGGCCGCTTCCTGAATGTCTTCAGGTATTGCCTGAAGTCCTGCAATATAAACGATCATCATATATCCTATCTGCTGCCAGCACACAAGTATAACCAGTCCCCAGAAACCGAGGACTTCATTGAGTTTCAGGGCTGTGTCAAACTTTGAGAATATGGCATCAAATATAAGCTGCCATACATATCCAAGTACGATACCACCTATAAGATTCGGCATAAAGAATATCGTTCTGAATATATTAGTTCCTTTGATCTTCTGTGTAAGTGCCAGTGCCACAAGAAATGCAAGAACATTTATAAGCACAAGTGTGACAATCGCAAATAATGTTGTAAACTTAAATGCATCCGGGAATGTTGCGTCCTTGAATGCGTCTATATAATTCTGTAATCCTACAAATTCAGCGTCCCTTATGGTCGTGAACTTACAGAAGGACAGATATATTCCCTCGGCAAATGGCACGATAAATCCTATAACAAACGCAGCCATTGTCGGTATCAGAAACACCGGCCAATATCTTTTTATCGTTTTCTCCATAATTTTTTTGATAACCTCCACTCTGTTGCATATCAATTTTCTTTCCAATATCTTTTGAGTCTAAAAATGGATATGTAGACATATTTGCATATGAATACATATCCATCTCTAGTCTGGCACCTCCGGGTATGAGCTGCCTTTGCAAAGCTGTTAGCCTTCCTGGTGTCCTGCAGCTTGCAGGACTTTATTCATATTTTAAGTTGGGTTTATTTTGTGATGTTTTTTTATTTTGGGGTTGTGTACTATTGTTTATTTGTTAATATGTTTTATTTTGACTTTGCTGCAGCAGCCTCTTTAGCCCATCCGTCTACAAATGCGCTCTTTACAAGATCCCAGTTGGCATCTGTCTGATCTGCCGCATATGTTGTAAGTGCTGATCCGAGGTCGTTCTTCCACTGCTCTGATGGCATTGTTGTGAAGTTCCAGCTTACAGGTGTCTTGCCCTCTGCTACATACTCATTTGCAATGTTTACAAGAAGGTTTGTTGACTCAATGTTCTTCTTGAATGGTGTTACAAATCCCATTCCATCAGCTCCTGATGGCATAGCACCCTCTGAACCACAGATTGCCTTAAGTGCGACATCATCTGTAGCACACCACTCCATGAAGTCAAGAGTTGCCTGGATATCTTCCTCTGAAGCCTTAGCATTTACACACCAGTAATTCTCACTTCCTGTACAGAGTCCCTGATTCTCCTCACCATCTACTCCGATATAGATAGGGAGCATTCCGAGGTTGTCATCGCCAAGTGATGATACATCTGAGTATGCCCATGTACCATTCTGATAAAATACTGCCTGTCCTGAAACAAACTCTGCAACCGCATCATCACCAGTCTTTGTGCTGAGCTGCTTTGGATCGGTTGTTGAGTTGTTGATGTACAGATCCCATACATTTCTGTAATTATCAAGATATGTACCCTTGATCGCATCTGTAGTATCGATTCCATCAGCCTTGTATTCATAGTAGATTGGAAGATTTGCAAGATGTGTCTTGAATCTCCAATCTGATGATCCGTCCATTCCAGCTGATGTAAATGCTGAGAATCCTAATTTGTCTGAGTTAGCTGTTATATCCTCTGCCACCTTCTTGAGGTCTGCAAATGATTTGATATCATCCTCTGTGTATCCAGCTTTGCTTAAAAGCTCTTTGTTGTAAATGATTCCGTATGACTCTATAACATATCCGATTCCTGCGACCTTATCGCCATCCTTAAGTGCAAAGTCCTCAGATGTGAGTTCTTTATACACCTGTGATGATCCAAGATCATAACAATAGTCCTTCCAGGAAGCAAGACCAACCGGTCCATTTACCTGGAACAGGGTAGGTGATTCTGACTTACCCATCTCACTCTTAAGAGTAGTCTCATACTGACCAGAAGCCGCTGTAACTACCGTCACATCAACGCCAGTCTCTTCTGTGTATACCTTAGCAAGCTCCTGCCACTGTGCATCCTGCTCCGGTTTGAAATTCAGATAATATACAGAGCCCTTTGCATCTGCCTTCTTTCCTGCTCCATCTGAATCTCCTGAGCCACATCCTGTCAACATGGTACCTGCCATCATAAGTGACAGTCCAAGTGCCGCAATACCTTTCTTGTTCATATTGGTTCCTCCCATAAAATAATAAAAATTTTTCCTTCAGTCATCTCTTATACGAGATGCTTAATGGTTACTTAAGTTTTAGCGGAAACGTTTCTGGAACCGTTTCCATTTGATATATCTTATATTAGTTGTTTATGTACAAAATGTCAATACTATTTTCAATTTTTTTATCACTTTTTGCATTTTTTCACATAGCTCACAATCCAGGTTACATAAAAATGTATAATTTTTGTCATATTCTATCCTTTCTGAATACTATAAATAGAACTATTTAATCTGAAAGGACTATCCTATGAAATGCAACAACCATTGTTCTCCGAACCGACCTGACTGTCGTGACAACATCTGCACTATAGACCTCCGGGATAAAGCGTTACAGAACCACAATTACCGCGAAACCGTGTGGACCGGCTGTTTCATGCAGATGACAGTCATGTGTATACCTGCCTGCTCAGACGTAGGTTTGGAAATCCATGATAATACCGATCAGATCATCCGGATCGAACAGGGACAGTGTTCAGTCAGAATGGGCTGCTGCCCAAACGAACTGTGCTTCCGTCAGAATCTTTGTGCAGGAGAATGCGTCTGTATACCAGCCGGCACATGGCACAACATCATCAACATCGGCAATAATCCACTGAAGCTCTCATCCATCTATGCCCCACCACATCATCCCAGGGGAGAGACACAGGCCACCAAAGCCATGGCTATGGGAATGGATTGCTGATATGTTTTCATGTGACATGAGGTAGAACGCATTGCCGAATTTATTGTCCCATTGTTTTAAGCATGCTTCTGTCCTCCATCAAAAAAGACACCAAATTCTGCCTGCCCGTCTGATATTGGGCAAGCGGCATTTAGTGTCTTTGCTGTTTCTGTATTAATTTTTCATACACATGCCATAATACATTGCCATGACCAAGTTATTTTTAATCTCGGTCAGTCGACATAGATATATTTATAGTAAATACCTCGCCGGCAACCTCCGCGCTCACCTCATGTCCCAGCTTGTCTGCAAGGCACCTTACTATGTAAAGTCCCAGCCCTGCGCCCTCCTTCTGTCTGGACTTTCCACGGCAGAACGCATCGAATATCATATCCACATCTATCTCATCGTCCGAATCTATGTCAGAGTGCCGCCACGTCCACGTCTACAGTCTCTATCGCATCGTCCAAGAACGGATTCCACCCTGACAAGCAGCTCATCCAGATCAAACGGCTTTGTGATATAGTCATCAACTCCATAAAAAAAATCCCGAAATATCGACTCCTGTCGATACTCCGGGATCATATACATTCTTTATGAATACGATGAAAGGAACTGTTTTGTCCTCTCCATCTTCGGATTGTCAAATACCTGGTCAGGTCTTCCCTGCTCAAGTATGTATCCATCATCCATGAATATGACCTGACTTGCAACATCCTTTGCAAATGCCATCTCATGGGTAACAATTATCATGGTTGTCTTTTTGTCTGCAAGGTTTCTGAGAACCTTAAGTACCTCTCCTGTGAGCTCCGGATCAAGAGCCGATGTAGGTTCATCGAAACACAGGATGTCCGGCTGCAACGCAAGCGCCCTTGCTATAGCAACTCGCTGGCACTGTCCGCCTGAAAGCTGGTGAGGATAGTTGTTCATTCTGTCCTCAAGTCCCATCTGGCGTAGAAGTTCCTCTGCCTGAACTCTTATCTCATCGAGTATATTCTTCTTATTTACTTTGAAATCCGGTCTCTCCTTTGCAAGAAGCTCTCTTGCAAGCATTACGTTCTGAAGCGCAGTGTACTGTGGAAAGAGATTAAATGACTGGAACACAAGTCCAAAATGCAGTCTCTTCTTGCGCACCTCCGACTCCTTGAGTGTCTCCGGCTTGTCAGTGTCAAGCAGGATCTCATCATTTACACGGATAACTCCATTGTCCGGCATCTCCAGAAAGTTCAGACAGCGAAGAAGTGTTGTCTTTCCACTTCCTGATGATCCTATGATAGAAAGGACCTCGCCCTGCTCCAGAGAAAAGCTTATATCCTTGAGCACATCTGTCTTGCCAAACTTCTTTTTTATATGTTCAACCTCTAATATAGCCATTTGCGGCTCCTCCTATTTAATATGTATCGCCCCTCTGCTCCGCAGCGGGGCAGGTCGTCGGAGCCGATTCCGAGTATGAACTGCGTTCATTGCGGCTCCTCCTATCTAAAAAAATCAAGTTTCTTCTCTAATTTGCCAAGTAAAACTGTGAGTACGCCATTCCATATCAGATAGTAGAATGCGCAGAAGAAGAGTGGCCATATCGCACCAGAGATTCCCTGTGAACCCTTCATGAATGCCTGTCCTGCCCAGATTATCTCCTGAAGTGCGATGATACGGGCAAGGGACGTATCCTTGACCAGAGTTATGATCTCGTTGGACATCGCCGGAACTATCTTCTTTATCATCTGCAAAAGCTTGACCTTGAAGAATATCTGCTTTGGAGTCATGCCGAGCACGAGTCCGGCTTCCTCCTGTCCTACAGGAATACCCTGGATACCTCCACGGTAAATCTCTGAGAAATAGCAGGCATAGTTCACTATGAATGACACCGATGCCGCAACAAATCTTCCGCCTTCGCCGCCGCCCCATACCGGATTGTGAAATACAAGTCCCGGAAAATAATATATGATGAGCAGCTGTATCATAAGTGGTGTACCTCTCACTATCCATACGATGAACTTCATAAGATAGCTGAGTGGTTTAAACTTTGACATGGAGCCGAGTGCTATAAGAAGTCCAAGCGGAAATGCACCGAGCAATGTCACGAAGAACAATTTTAATGTCTGTATAAATCCTGTATTAAGAGCTCCAAGTACGACCGGGAGCTGTTCAAAAAACAAATCCATAATAATTTTTCTCTCTAAGTGATGGTAAAAATACTAATTACATCTTATCTATTACTTTGCAAGTGCAGCCTGTACCTTATATGTCTCAGCACACTTCTCCATTGAACCGTCAGCCTTACTGTCTGCAAAGAACTTGTTGAGCTCAGCTACAAGATCTGAGTCCTTTCTGAAACCAACGCCATACTCCTCACTGTTAAGACCTACGGTATATGTGAGCTTGTCATAACCTGTTCCCTCGCCAACCATAGCTGCTGCCATGAGTGAATCAATGATCGCTGCATCCGATGTTCCAGCTGCAACCTCCATGAGTGCATCTGCCTGTGCCTTTACTGCTGTATAGTTGAGTCCAAGCGCCTTGGCCTGATCCTCGCCTGCGCTTCCTGCCTCTACAGCAAATGTAAGCTCCTTGATGCTGTCTACTGTCTGATACTTGTCTGCCTTATCTTTTGGCACGATAACTACCTGAGCATTGTTGCAGTATGCATCTGAACATGCCATTGAGCTTGTAACCTCATCTGTAAGTGTCATACCATTCCATACACAGTCGATGGTCTTGCCATCAAGCTCCATGATCTTGTTGTCCCAGTCTATCTCTACGAACTCTGCCTTTACGCCAAGGCTCTCTGCAAATGCTGATGCCATATCTGCGTCAAATCCGATCCAGTTGCCTGACTCATCCTTGTAATCCATCGGTGCGAAGTCTGTAACGCCGACAACGAGAGTTCCCTTATCCTTTACATACTCCAGATCACTCTTTGACTCACTCTTAGATCCGTTATCAGATCCGCCACATCCAACCAGTGAAAGTCCCATTGCTGCCACTAAGAGCAGTGATAATAACTTTTTCATACTTTTTTCCTCCTGAAATATACTTGGCAGATGCATGAAACACACTACACCGGGCATCTGCACGATATATAAGCCCTATTAGGGCACAACACGGTAACATAGTAACAGTTTATCACAGTAAAGTCAAACCTAAGATTGAGGAAATGCCTGTAAATGTATTATGTATTATGTAATAATAATAATAATAACCACAGAAGATCTTACTCTTCTGTGGTCAGGATGCTCACCATCTGGAATTATTTTACATACGCTCTGTCAATATGTATCACACAATAGTAATTTTTATTGTACTCACTAACTTTTTCCTTGATATAGGCTATTATCTGTTCTTCTGACATTTGATATCCATGTGGCAAAACCACATCAAAAATCAAATTGGAATGTGTTGAACCCTTTACCATTCTAAAGTCGTGAAACTGAACATTTTCATTTTTTCTGCTATCCTTATTAAGTGATTCTATAATTTCAGTGATCCGCGCTTTCACAGCATTTGTCTCCTCATCGTCATCTACTATCGGATCCATGTGAATGACAGGCTCACAATTTAATTCTTTTCTGAGAGAGAATTCTATCTGATCGATCAGATCATGCAGTTCAAGAATGTCTTCCTTATAAGGAACTTCTGCGTGCAGGCTGACCATAAGTCTGCCAGGTCCATAATCATGGACCACAAGATCATGAATACCAAGGATCCTTTTATCACACCTCACGATCTTCTCGATCTCGTCCACAAGCTCTGGTTCCGGTGCCTGACCAAGCAAGGGGCTGACCGTATCCTTCATTGCAGTGATGCCAGCTATGAGTATCATTACGCCCACCAATAACCCGCAATATCCATCTATAGGTATTTTCCAGAAATGAGCAGCAAGTGCAGATGCAAGAACAACCATTGTGGAAAATGTATCAGATAAACTGTCTTTCGCCGTCGCTATCATGGTCGCACTCTCTATCTTTCTGCCTATACTCCTGTTGTAGAAATACATATATATCTTTACTCCAATTGAAACAACGAGTATAACGGCAACTAGACTGCTGAATTTTGGAAGTTCCGGATGTAGGATCTTTCCGATTGAATCTTTAATAAGCTCGTAGGCCATCAATATGATCATGACTGCTACAAATAAGCCTGATATGTACTCTATTCTTCCATGTCCAAACGGATGATCCGGGTCCGGTTTTCTGCCAGATAACTTAAAACCTATCATAGATATAAACGAGCTTCCTGCATCTGATAAATTGTTGAACGCATCCGCCGTGATCGAGATAGCCCCCGAAAGTAATCCAGCAAAGAATTTTCCCAGGAACAATAATACATTCAAAAATATACCAACAGCTCCGCAAAGAACACCATATTTCTCCCTCACCTTGCTATCCTTATAATTATCTGATTTGATCCACAGCTTCGACAATAATGTCACCATATCTTTTGTTCCTCCTAATCTGAATCTCAAAAGTTCTGAAAAAAAGAACCCACAAAAGCGTTGGACTTCTGCGGGTTCTTGATATATCTGAAATGATATATAATTATCTCTTTGAGAACTGTGGAGCACGACGAGCGGCCTTGAGACCGTACTTCTTTCTCTCCTTCATTCTTGGATCTCTTGTAAGGTATCCAGCCTTCTTAAGGATTGGTCTGTACTCAGCATCAACCTCAAGGAGTGCTCTTGAAATACCATGTCTGATAGCTCCAGCCTGACCTGTGAAACCACCACCACATACGTTAACGAGTACATCGTACTTACCCTCTGTGCCTGTAGCAACGAGTGGCTGCTTTACGATAACCTTGAGTGTATCAAGGCCAAAGTACTCATCCATATCCTTCTTGTTTATAACGATCTTACCAGTACCTGGAGTGATGTAAACTCTGGCGATACTGCTTTTTCTTCTTCCTGTTCCATAGAACTTTGTTGTCTTAGCCATCTGTTAATCTCCTCCTTCTTAGTACTTAATCTCTAATACTTCTGGCTTCTGTGCCTGATGCTTGTGATCTGCACCAGCGTATACGTGAAGCTTTGTGATCATCTCTCTGCCAAGTGGTCCCTTTGGAAGCATTCCCTTAACTGCAAGGTAGATAACATCCTCTGGCTTCTTAGCCATCTTCTCACGAAGAGTTGTCTCTTTCATACCACCTACATAATCTGAGTGGTTGTAGTATACCTTCTGATCTAACTTCTTACCAGTTACCTGGATCTTGTCAGCGTTTACTACTATTACATAATCACCTGTATCAATGTGTGGTGTATATGTTGGCTTGTTCTTTCCTCTTAAAATGCTTGCGATCTCTGATGCAAGACGACCTAAAGTATGTCCTGTAGCGTCAACTACATACCACTTTCTCTCTATTGTTGATGGGCTTGCCATAAAGCTCTTCATCGTGGTACCTCCTAAATTATTCTTTTATAATCTTCTTTACTAATGTATATTCAGCACATTTCTTACCGGGGCATTGGTTCGAAACACACTTATAAACTTCGCATACTTTGCAAGTATATTATAATTACATTTTGTTGTCAACTATTTTTTCCAACAAAAATATCCGGCGATACATGTGCACCGCCGGATACCATATTATCATTCATTCTTCTGTCTGTAAATACTATCTTTTATTTAGAAATCCACCTCTGTGTCATAGTAGCAGCACTTCAGCAGCTTCTCCATCTCCTCCTGGCTTGGCTGTCTTGGGTTGGAGCCTGTACATGCATCAAGTATCGCATTTGCAGCGATCTCAGGAAGTCTCTCAAGGAATACGTCCTCCGGAACAAAGCCCTGCTCACATGGATAGCTGTCAGGTCCATAATTCTTGATACAGTGAGGTATGTTCAGCTCATCATTCATCTTGCGCAGATATGCGATGAGAAGAGCTACCTTCTCGTCGAGTGTCTCTCCGCCAAGGCCCATGAAGTCTGCTATCTCGCCGTAACGAATCTTTGCTGTCTCATCCTTTGCATTAAAAGCGATAACCTTCGGGAGATACATCGCATTTGCTGCTCCGTGGATGATATGTGCACCGTAATCGGCAAATGCTGCTCCGGTCTTGTGTGCCATTGAATGTACGATTCCAAGCAGTGCATTTGAAAATGCCATACCTGCCAGGCACTGCGCATTATGCATTGCGTCACGCTTCTCCATGTCTCCGTTATATGATCCAACCAGATCATTCTGGATCATCTTGATCGCATGAAGTGCCAGTGGATCTGTAAAATCGCAGTTTGCTGTCGATACATAAGCCTCGATTGCATGTGTCATAGCATCCATACCTGTGTGAGCAACCAGCTTCTGAGGCATGGTCTCTGCCAGCTCAGGATCTACGATCGCAACATCCGGTGTGATCTCAAAATCAGCTATCGGATACTTGATTCCCTTCTCATAATCTGTGATGATCGAGAATGCTGTAACCTCTGTTGCAGTTCCTGATGTTGAAGAAATAGCACAGAAATGAGCTTTCTTTCTGAGCTCCGGAATTCCAAACACCTTGCACATGTCCTCAAATGTCGCATCTGGATACTCATACTTTATCCACATAGCCTTTGCTGCATCTATAGGTGAACCACCGCCGATGGCCACTATCCAGTCTGGCTCAAATTCAAGCATGGCTGCTGCACCCTTCATAACCGTCTCTACTGAAGGATCTGGCTCAATTCCCTCAAATAACTTAACTTCCATTCCAGCTTCCTCAAGGTACTGAACTGCCCTGTCAAGGAATCCAAATCTTTTCATGGATCCGCCTCCAACACAGACCATAGCTCTCTTACCCTTGAATGTTTTGAGTGCCTCCAAAGCACCTTTTCCGTGATATAAATCTCTTGGTAATGTAAATCTTGCCATCGTTTGCCCTCCTAAAATCGAAATAAAAAAAGCCAATCATGTTATCTTCACTGAAACACCTTGAAATATTCCGAACACTTCGAAACAATTCCTGACATATCCGTCATGTATCAGCATTTCAATGTAATTATAACATGATTGGCTCTTGTTTTCATTATTTTTTGTGCATTTCACACAATGTTTTTCATCTATTTTCCACTGTTTTGCTAGATGTTTTCCACTTTTCATTCTTATTTCTAGATTATTTCAAGTCCACTTTTCCAAATTATTATATACAAAATATAACCACGCTGTTTTATGAACTGCCAATATATTATTAGCAATTTTATCTTATCCTGGCAAATATTATACGTCTACAGATATTTTATCTCCACAAGAGTAAGCCCCTTGGCCTCGGCTTTCGGACCAGCTTTCGTTCTATCCTTAGCCTCAAGTATTGACTCCATACAGTCCTCCGGCCAGATTCCAAGACCTATCTTCATCAAAGTTCCCACTATGATGCGGACCATATTGTACAAGAAACCATTGCCGCTGATCCTTATATGTATCATGTCGCCCGCCTTGTCTATGGTTATATCTGTTATTGTACGGACTGTATTCTCCACCTGAGACCTTGATGAACAGAAGCTCTTGAAATCATGCTCCCCAACCAGTACTGCCGCAGCCCGCTTCATCTTATCTATATCAAGTGGATAATAGACGAATGTCGAGTAAAGACGCTCCGTCGGCATATCAAATCTTCTGTTTAATATCTTGTATTCATATGTCTTGATCGTGTCACAATATCTCGGATGAAAATCGTCAGCCACCTGGCATGACTCCTGTATCCTTATGTCTTCTGGGAGCCGCTGATTAAGCGCAAATGAAAACTTCTCTCCAGGTATTCCTGATTCAGTGTCGAACACCGCCACATTTCCCAGTGCATGTACACCGGAATCCGTTCTGCTGGCTCCTATAACCTTTATATCCTCATGACAAAGCTCGCTGAGTGTCTTATTCAGGACTTCCTCAACCGTTATTCCATTTATCTGAACCTGCCATCCACAATAATTTGTTCCATCGTAGGCTACGATCAATTTTACTCTCTTCATATTCATACTAGGGATGTATCTGACACATCCGTATCCTTTTCTATATTATCGATGTATCTGAATTACGCTCCAATTCTTAATCAAGCCCGATCGTCATTGACTCTGTAATGTTTAAAACAAATCTATATACAAACGACTTTTGATCCAGAAGTGCGCATGTATCCCGAAATAAGATTGCAGGATTTCCTACATCACACATCTGTATACTATCATGCATCCCAGATACACCAACACTATAGCATAACTTACATAGTCTGTTCCACTGTATTTTAACGGATTCATGCGGCTCCTGCCTTCGCTGCCGTCAAAACATCTGGCATCCATGGCCTGGGCAAGATCTGTGGCCCTCCTTATCGCCGATACAAATAATGGTACAAATACAGGTACATAACTCTTTATCCTCTTGAATATATTGCCACTCTCGAAGTCCGCACCTCTGGAAAGCTGTGCCTTCATGATCTTATCCAGCTCCTCCATAAATATCGGGATAAATCGCAATGCGATCATAAGCATCATGGCCATATCAGACACCGGAACCTTTATTTTCTTCAAGAATCCCAGACTGCTCTCCAGTCCATTTGCCAGATTCATCGGTCTTGTAGTGTACGTCATGACAGATGAGCCTATTATGAGGTATACAAGGCGTATAACCACAAGCACCGTAGTCATCACACTGTTATCTGTTATGCGAAGTCTGTGCCAGCTCCAAAGTACCCGTCCGTCCCCGTTGAACACGCTGAATATTGCTGTAAACAGAATAAACATCCATATGACCTTCAGTCCCCTGCAAATGTATGTTATCGGCACCCTGCTCACCGCCACATATATACAGAGGAATGCCGTTGCGGCAAGTATCATGATCCAGTCCTTGCAAAGAAACAGCGATATGGCATATAGAAATGTTATTGCAAGCTTTGTTCTCGGATCCATTCTATGTATCACAGAATTGCCACTGTAATATTGTCCTATTGTAATATCTCGTATCATAGTAAATCTCCTATTCCGGGCACCCGGAAACATCTATACCGTACCGCTCAAGTAAGCTCCTGTCCTCAAAAAACTCACCTGTCCCTCCATCATACACTATCCTTCCATGCTCCATAAGAAGAATCCTCTCTGACATCTCATACACATCCTCCATGTCGTGGGATACCAGTATGATCGTCACATTTTTCTCTCTGTTGAGCTTTCTGACGAGATTCCATAACTGCTCCCGGCTCTCTCCGTCAAGCCCGCATGCAGGCTCATCAAGGATCAATACGTCTGGCTCATATGCCAGTATTCCCGCTATTGCCACCCTCTTTTTCAAACCACCGGACAATTCGAATGGAGAATACTCCGCATATTTCTCCGGTACTCCCACCAACTCAAGCGCCTTTCTGGCAGCATCCTCAGCCTCTCTCTTTGACATTCCAAAGTTTATCGGGCCATACATTACATCCTTGAGCACCGTATTCTCAAACAACTGGGACTCAGGGAACTGAAATACATACCCTATCCTCCTGCGGATATCCTTGATATTTCTTACACTCTGCACATCCGTATCATACAGATATACCTTGCCACTCTGTGGAACTATCAGCTTATTTATCATTTGAAGCAGTGTACTCTTTCCCGAGCCGGTCTGCCCTATTACAGCGACAACCTGTCCTTCATATATCTTGATGTTTATATCAGAAAGCGCCTGAAATGACTCATTTCCATTCACATACGAATATGATACATTCTGAATCTCAACTATACATTTTTCTGAATTATCTGCAGTCTTCTCATCCTCAGCATGATTACTCTGCGCATTGTTCATATCGCTGCTTATATCCATATGCCTGTTCTTATATTTATAGCAGATATCGATCGGTATTCCGGCCCTACGCTTCATATCAACCGGTATCTCCAGTCCATAGCTCTTAAGCCGGTCAACATCTGTAAATACATCTCCAGGTGTACCCTCTGCCACGATCCTGCTATTATCCAATATGTATACTTTATCCGCCATAAGTGCCTCAGTTATCCTGTGAGTCACCATTATTACGGTTATTTTCTTTTCTTTGTTCAATCTCTGCACAAGCTCCAACATATCCTTTGCTCCCTGCGGGTCAAGCATGGATGTCGCCTCGTCTAGCACTATACAATCCGGAGTCATTGCCATGGACGATGCGATTGCAAGCCGCTGTTTCTGTCCACCGCTTATTCTTGACGTATTGGCATACTTATAGGCTGTGAGCCCTGTGAGCTCCAGCATCTCATCTATCTTCTTCCATATATCTTCACTGGAGACGCCAAGATTCTCCAGCCCAAATCCTATATCCTCAGCGAGGGTGTTGCCAACTATCTGGTTATCGGGATTTTGAAACACCATTCCTACCTGTCGTCTGATGGATGTAAGCTCTCCCATCTCCGCCATGTCTTTTCCACCTATGACTATCGAACCCTCATGCGGTGCAAGCAGTCCATTCAAATGTCTTGCAAACGTAGACTTCCCTGAACCGTTTCTGCCAAGGATCGCGATTATCTCCCCCTTGTCGGCAAGAAAATCTACATCCTTTATTGCCCAGTTCTCCCCTATCTTATTGCCGTCTTTATCCTTTATATTAAATTTATGAGATAGTCCTTTTACATTTATGAAGCTCATAATCTTTCCAATCTATATCAATGAAATCTCTATATTTCACTAAATTTTATTAAAAAACAGGGCCGCCGTACACGAACGTAAACTAATACGTCTATGTACTGCAGCCCTGTTTATTTATCTGTATAATATCAATCGATTATACTAACTCGAGAATAACCTCAAGAGCCTGATCACCCTTACGCTGACCGATCTTGATGATTCTTGTGTAACCACCCTTACGTCCTGCGTACTTTGTACCATACTCATCGAATAACTTCTGTGTTAAGTCGATCTTCTTAGTACCGGCCTTCTTACCAGCAGCATCTGTAGGAACTTCAACAACTGGATATAAAACCTTGAGCATCTCTCTTCTGGCATGAAGTCTTGAAGGCTGATCCTTCTTAACTGTCTTCTCAACTGTGTCGTATACTGTAACCTTCTTACCGTCTACAACTTCCTTGATTCTCTTGCCATCTTTATCCTTCTTAGCAACCTTAGCCTGAACTGTAACCTCATCGTAGTTGTCCTTCTCAGCAACTGCTAAAGTGATGAGCTTCTCTGCGATCTTAACAACTTCCTTAGCTCTTGCCTCTGTTGTCTTGATCTTTCCATGATACAGTAACTGAGTTACCTGGTTACGAAGTAATGCGTTTCTCTGTGCGCTTGCTTTTCCAAGCTTTCTATACTTTGCCATTTTAATTATCCTCCTATACCCTTTGCGGGTCTTCACTGTGCTTACTATTATTCAGCTTGAGTGGTATACGGGAACTGCTATTAGTCCTCGTTCTGATTAAGTGATAAGCCTAACTCCTTAAGCTTAGCTAATACTTCATCCAGTGACTTACGACCAAGGTTACGAACCTTCATCATATCCTCTGGTGTCTTGTTTATAAGTTCCTGAACTGTGTTGATGCCAGCTCTCTTCAAACAGTTGTATGAACGAACTGATAACTCGAGCTCATCGATATTCATCTCAAGAACCTTTTCCTTCTCGTCTGTTGTGCTCTCAACCATAACATCTACAAGACGTGCGTTCTCTGATAAATCTACGAACAGCTTCAAGTGCTCTACCAGAAGATTTGCAGCAAGACTTACTGCCTCATCTGGAGCAAGAGCTCCGTTTGTATATACATCAAGAGTTAACTTATCATAGTCAGTAACCTGACCAACACGTGTATTCTGAACTGTAAGGTTTACTCTTTCAACAGGGGTGAAGATTGAGTCAATAGCGATGACATCAATTGGTGCATCTGCTTCCTTGTTCTTGTCAAGGCTTACATATCCACGTCCGTTGACAATTGTAAGCTCCATCTCAAGCTTTGCGTCCGGACCACTAAGGTTTGCGATTACAAGATCAGGATTTACGATCTCTATATCTCCGTCAACCTTGATATCTCCTGCCTTAACAACGCGCTCACCAACAACATCGATGTATGCCTGCTTTGGCTCAAATGTATCTGAGTTATTCTTGATAACGACATTCTTGATGTTCATTATTATCTCAGTAACATCCTCTTTTACACCTGGTATTGAGCTGAACTCGTGTAAAACACCCTTTATCTTAACGTGGCTTACAGCGGTACCTGGTAATGAAGAAAGCATTATTCTTCTAAGTGAGTTACCAAGTGTTATACCGTAACCTCTCTCTAAAGGCTCGATTACAAACTTGCCATATTTGTTGTCATCTGAAGTCTCAACGATCTCGATTTTTGGTTTTTCAAACTCAAACATCTAAGCCCCTCCTTTACGGGTTTTAAAATGCTACACTCCAAGTTACAAAATGTATAAATAAAGAACAAATCTTACTTAGAATATAACTCGACGATGAGAGTCTCATTTACAGGAACATCGATCTGCTCTCTGCTTGGCTTCTCTACAACTTCACCTGCGAGGTTATCTCTGTCTGCTGTTAACCAACCTGGTACGAGAACACCCTCTGTTGCAGCCATGATATCCTTGTATCTCTGAAGAGACTTGCTCTTCTCTCTGATCTCGATCTTATCGCCTGGCTTAACTGAGTATGAAGGGATGTTTACACACTTGCCATTTACAAGTACGTGCTTGTGATCTACGATCTGTCTAGCCTCTCTTCTTGTTCTTGCAAAGCCTAATCTGAAGATGATGTTGTCAAGTCTAAGCTCAAGTAATGTCATGAGGTTAGGACCTGTTAATCCCTTCTGCTGCTCAGCCTTTGCATAAAGGTTACGGAAAGGCTTCTCAAGTACACCATAAATGAACTTAGCCTTCTGCTTCTCGCGGAGCTGAAGTCCATACTCGCTCTGCTTTCTATTTGATCTGTTTGGTCTTCTATTTGACTTCTTGTCTATTCCGAGATACATTGGCTCCATGCCTAAAGATCTGCATCTCTTAAGAACTGGGGTTCTATCTACTGCCATCTTGTTTGTACCTCCTCTAATTAAACTCTTCTTCTCTTTGGTGGACGACATCCGTTATGTGGAACCGGAGTAACATCCTTGATACTAACTACATCTATACCACATGCTGAGAGTGCACGAATTGCAGCCTCTCTTCCTGAACCTGGTCCCTTGACAAATACGTCGATTGTCTTGAGTCCGTAAGGTGCAGCAGCCTTTGCGGCTGTCTCTGCAGCCATCTGAGCAGCATATGGAGTTGACTTCTTAGAACCCTTAAATCCTAATCCACCAGCGCTTGCCCATGAAAGCGCATTGCCTTCAGCGTCTGTTAATGTAACAATTGTATTATTGAAAGATGACTGAATATGAGCCTGTCCGTGCTGTACGCTCTTTCTGACACGCTTCTTAGCCACTTTTTTAGTTGCCTGCTTAGCCATTAGCCTAAACCTCCTATGGTTTTTTACAAATATATTCTATAAATATTACTTCTTCTTATTAGCAACAGTCTTCTTAGGACCCTTACGAGTTCTAGCGTTAGTCTTAGTCTTCTGTCCACGAACAGGAAGTCCCTGTCTATGACGCTTACCACGATAGCAAGCAATCTCCTGTAAACGCTTAATATTGAAGCCTATCTCTCTACGTAAATCTCCCTCTACTACCTGAGTTGCCTTGATAACCTCGCTGAGTCTTCTAACCTCATCGTCAGTCAGATCTGCGCAACGTGTATCAGGATTAACGTTTGCTTCCTTAAGAATACGCTGTGATGAAGGAAGTCCGATACCATAGATATAAGTAAGACCAATTTCAACACGTTTCTCTCTTGGTAAATCAACACCTGAAATACGAGCCATTATAATAACCTCCGTAAAATCTTCTTTTAAGCTGAATCCACAAATGTATCCCATAGCACACGCTATGGGGTGAAATGCATACACCGCAAACTTCAACTAAGTTGTATATTTCTATAATTGTATTGGCATATCTACGTATGCCACAGCCGCTTTTAAATAATACAGTACATTAGATATATGTACTGACGCACGAAAATAAGTATACTTCCGGATGGGCTATCATCCATATACTTCTTTTCCTTTTTTGATTAACCCTGACGCTGCTTGTGCTTTGGATTCTCGCAGATAACTCTAACGATTCCCTTTCTCTTGATAACTTTGCACTTATCGCAGATAGGTTTTACTGATGCTCTAACCTTCATTAGAAACTCTCCTTTCAAAAAAAGTCCGCTACGAATTAGCATTCTATCATTTTCATTGATAAAATGCAATAGGGAAATTCATTTTTTTATTATTTATCTCTCCAAACGATTCTTCCCTTGGTAAGATCGTATGGTGATAACTCTATTGTAACTTTGTCGCCAGGAAGAATCTTTATATAATTCATTCTCAGCTTTCCACTTATATGAGCAAGAACCTTGTGTCCATTCTCAAGTTCTACCTGAAACATGGCATTTGGAAGTTTCTCAACTACTGTTCCTTCTACTTCAATTACATCTGCTTTTGACATTTTCAAAAATCCTCCTATATATATAAATCAACTTATGAGTTCTCCATGATATAATGAATATGTCATCGTGCTTACGAACGACGACATATGATATCACATCTACAGCTCAATTCCATCGGCCCTTGAAAGTATCTCAGGCTCTCCATCTGTTATAAGTATTGTATTCTCATAATGTGCCGCCAGTGATTTGTCTGCGGTGACGACCGTCCATCCATCCGGCATCCACTTCACTTCGTAATCGCCAAGTGTGATCATCGGTTCTATCGCTATCGTCATTCCTGCTTTCAGCTTCGGTCCTCTTCTTCTTGTTGCGAAGTTTGGAACCTCCGGCTCTTCATGAAGATTTTTTCCAACTCCATGTCCCACCAGATCGACAACAACTCCAAGTCCACACTCATCGGCATAGGACTCGACCGCTATTCCTATATCCCGCACATGATTTCCCGCACGGGCCGCTGACAGTCCTTCAAAGAAGCTTTGCTTCGTTGCCTCTATGAGATACTTTGCCATATCAGATATCTCGCCAACTCCATATGTTCTGGCTGAGTCTGAATGGTAACCCTTATAGATAACACCGGCATCAAGACTTACTATATCTCCATCCTGAAGCACTCTGTTCTTTGATGGAATTCCGTGTACCACCTCATCATTTACAGATACACACACCGACGCCGGATATCCCTGATAGTTCAGAAATGATGGTTCACAGTGATAACTTCTGATAACCTCTTCACCGAGCTTATCTATATCATATGTGGTCATTCCCGGCTTCAATGCTTTTCTCATCTCCTCATGAGTTATCGCCAGAATTCTTCCAGCCTCTCTCATAAGCTCAATCTCTTCCTGGGATTTTATGGAAATACCCTTCATATTTACTCACCTAATATATCAGTGATAGCAGCGAATACATCCTTCATATCTACGGTTCCGTCAACCTCTTTCAGGATGCCCTTTGCCTTGTAGTAATCGATGAGAGGCTGTGTCTGCTCATGATATACATTAAGTCTCTTCTCTACTGTCTCTGGCTTATCATCGTCTCTAAGGATGAGATCAGCTCCACATGCATCACACTTGCCCTCAACTTTTGTTGGGTTGTATACGATATGGTATGTTGCTCCACAACCTACACATGCGCGTCTGCCTGACATTCTCTCGATGATATTCTCATCAGGTACCTCAACATTGATAGCGTAATCAACTGAATCGCCGATTGCTGAGAGTGCCTTGTCAAGTGCCTCTGCCTGTGGGATAGTTCTTGGGAATCCGTCAAGGATATATCCCTTTGCACAGTCATCAGCCTTGAATCTATCTATTACCAAGTCGACAACGAGCTCATCTGGTACAAGAAGTCCCTTATCCATGTACTCCTTTGCCTTTGCACCAAGCTCTGTGCCGTTCTTTATGTTCGCTCTGAATATATCTCCTGTTGAGATATGTGGTACGCCGTACTTTGCAGCGATCATCTTTGCCTGTGTTCCCTTGCCTGCGCCCGGTGCGCCTAACATGATTATCTTCATATATTCAACCTCCATTTTTTTGAACGTTTCCCATTCTTATCAAATACTATTCTCTCTATAATACACGAATAGGAAGTGTACTATACGGCACACTCCCATTCGTGTTTATTGCCACGTCATATTTTAGTCTAAAAGGAATCCCTGATAGTTCCTTACCAGCATACGTGACTCAATATTCTTAATTGTCTCTATAACAACACCTACAACGATGATAAGTGATGTTCCTCCAAATGAAACATTTGCTCCAAAGAAACCACTGAAGAACATTGGTATACATGCTACTATGATAAGTCCTACAGCACCTATAAATATGATGTAGTTTAAAATCTTATTAAGGTAATCCTGTGTTGACTGTCCAGGTCTTATACCAGGGACAAAACCGCCACTCTTCTTCATATTGTTGGCAATCTCCATTGGATTGAATGTGATCGCTGTGTAGAAATATGCGAAGAAGAACACAAGTAAAATATATACGATCAAACCGATCGATGCCCAAGGATAAGATCTGTTAAACCAGTAGCCCTGACTCATACCCTGGATTATCTTTGCTCCTACACCAGATGTCTTGATGTTGAACAGATTCACTACGATCTGTGGAACAGACAGTATGGATGATGCAAAGATGACCGGAATAACACCTGCAGTATTGACCTTAAGTGGAATATGAGAGGACTGTCCGCCCATCGTCTTTCTTCCTCTTACTGTCTTGGCATACTGTACAGGAATTCTTCTCTCTGCGCCCTGAAGTGCACATACAAATACTACTGTAATAACTACAACTGCAAGGATAATGAGTCCTACAAGTGTAAATCTTACAAAGTCTCTGCCCTTCATGAACTGTGTGTATAAATTCTTGAAGTCATTTGGCATTGTTGAAACAATGTTGATCAAAAGGATTACTGATATACCATTGCCAACACCCTTCTCTGTTGCTCTCTCGCCAAGCCACATTACTATAGCACTTCCTGCCGTAAGAATGACTACGATGCAAAGAACTGTCCAGAAGTTATAATTCTCAATGACTCCCTTGTTTCCAAATCCTACTACAAGACCAGCACTCTCAAGAATAGCAAGACCTACTGTCATATATCTTGTGATAGCGGTGATCTTCTTTCTACCATCTTCTCCGTCTTTCTGCAGTTCTTCCAAAGCCGGTATAGCAATGGTGAGAAGCTGTATGATGATGGAAGCTGTAATGTAAGGTGTTACCGACAATGCAAAGATCGACATCTGCTCGAACGATCCTCCGGTGAATGAACTGAAGATGTTCAGTGAATCACCGAGTGCATTCTGCATGTACTCTCTTATTGCATCCGCACTTATTCCCGGAACGGTAATCAGACTACCAAGTCTGACTACCACGAGAATGAAGAACGTATATAAAAGTCTTCTTCGTATATCCTGTACCTTAAATGCATTGATTAAGGTTTTGAACATATTACATCACCTCTGCTTTTCCGCCAAGAGCTTCAATTTTCTCAGCTGCTGACTTTGAAAAAGCATTAGCCTTAACATTGAGCTTTTTAGTTAACTCTCCATTTCCAAGAATCTTAACTCCATCACGAGGATTCTTAATGATACCTGCCTCTACTAATGTCTCAACAGTTACGTCTGAGCCATCCTCGAATCTCTCAAGAGCTGATACATTGATTGCAACGATCTCTTTGTGATTGATGCAATTAAAGCCTCTCTTAGGAAGACGTCTATATAATGGCATCTGTCCACCTTCGAAACCTGGTCTAGGTGATCCAGAACGTGCCTTCTGACCCTTATGTCCCTTACCTGCAGTCTTGCCATTTCCTGAACCATGTCCACGGCCTACACGGAAATTAGCACTGTGCTTTGAGCCTTCAGCCGGCTTTAATGTAGATAAATCCATGATCTGCGTATCCTCCTTCTCTTATACTTCCTCAACCTTTACCATATAACTTACCTGCTTAACCATTCCAAGTGTTGCAGCGTTATTTGGGAGCTCTACTGACTTATTAACCTTCTTAAGTCCAAGAGCCTCTACTGTCTTTCTATGCTTTGGTACAGCACCGATAGGGGACTTTACCAAAGTTACCTTTAACTTATCTGCCATCTTCTAATACCTCCTTAGTTAAGTATCTCATCAACAGATTTTCCACGAAGTCTTGCGATATCCTCTGGGTTCTTGATCTCTGTAAGGCCCTTGATTGTTGCAAGAACTACGTTCTGCTTGTTGTTTGATCCTAAGGACTTTGTACGGATGTTCTTATATCCTGCAAGCTCAAGTACGCTACGAGCAGGACCACCAGCGATGATACCAGTACCTTCTGGAGCTGTCTTCAGAAGAACTGAAGCACTGCCGAACTGTCCATTCCAGTCGTAAGGGATACTACCAACTTCATTTACAGGAACTGTAACTAAATGCTTTGCAGCATCCTCCTTACCCTTACGGATAGCTTCTGGAGTCTCAACTGCCTTGCCAACACCAACGCCAACGTGGCCATTTCTATCACCAACAACTACGAGAGCTGCAACTCTAGAATTACGTCCACCCTTAACAACCTTTGTTACACGCTTGATGGCAACAACTTTATCTTCTAACTCTAACTTACTTGCATCAATTATTTCACGCTTCATACGTTGTTCTTCCTCCTTACTAGAATTCCAGACCAGCTTCTCTCGCTGCATCTGCTAATGCCTGAACCTTACCGTGGTATACGAAACCGCCTCTATCATAGATAACAGTCTTGATACCCTTCTCAAGTGCTCTCTCAGCAATAACCTTACCAACGTAAGCTGCTGCATCAACATCATTTGTCTTCTCAAGCTCATCCTTAATAGCCTTCTCTGTTGTAGATGCTGCTACTAATGTCTTACCAACTGAATCATCAATAATCTGAGCGTACATATGATTATTACTTCTGAATACAGCTAAACGTGGTCTCTCTGTTGTTCCAGCTAAACGATTACGAACACGCATATGCTTCTTTACACGAATTGCGCTTCTTGATTCTTTATTAATCATCTTATCTCACTCCTTTATTATTTCTTACCAGTCTTACCAACTTTACGTCTGATAGTCTCATCCACATACTTGATACCCTTGCCCTTGTATGGCTCTGGTGCTCTCTTCTCTCTGATCTCAGCAGCGTACTGACCAACCTTTTCCTTGCTGATTCCGCTTACTATGATCTTGTTTCCATCAACTGATGTTTCGATACCATCTGGATCAACCATCTCAACTGGGTGTGAATAACCAAGAGCAAGAACAAGCTTATTACCCTGCTTCTGAGCTCTGTAACCTACACCGTTAACCTCAAGCTCCTTCTTGTAACCCTCTGTAACACCTACTACCATGTTGTGGATAAGTGTTCTTGTGAGTCCGTGAAGTGATTTCATCTTCTTTAAGTCGTTAGGTCTTGATACTGTGATTGTATCGCCGTCTAACTTTATATCCATTTCCGCAGGGAGAACTCTCTCAAGAGTTCCCTTTGGTCCTTTAACAGTCACTTTATTATTTTCTGCTATATCTACAGTTACGCCTGCAGGTACAGCGATAGGCATTCTTCCGATACGTGACATTTTGCCGTCCTCCTTTTACCAAATAAACGCAAGTACTTCTCCACCTACGTTCTGTTTTCTAGCTTCCTTATCTGTTAATACACCCTTGTTTGTGGAGATAATAGCAGTTCCAAGTCCACCAAGTACTCTTGGAAGCTCATCCTTGCTTGCGTATACTCGAAGACCAGGCTTTGAAATTCTCTTAAGACCTGTGATGATCTTCTCGTTCTTATCTGCACCATACTTCAATGTGATCTTGATTGTCTCGAACTTACCGTCCTCAACGATATCTACAGCCTTAACATATCCTTCTGATAAAAGTATGTCGGCAATAGCTTTCTTCATCTTTGAAGCAGGGATTTCTACTGTATCATGCTTTGCTGTATTAGCATTACGAATTCTTGTAAGCATATCTGCAATTGGATCGCTCATTGACATAATAAATTTCCTCCTTCTTACTCTTACCAGCTTGATTTCTTAACGCCAGGAATCTGTCCCTTATATGCTAACTCACGGAAGCAGATTCTACAAATTCCATACTTCTTTAAAACTGAGTGTGGACGTCCACAAATGCTGCAACGTGTGTACTCTCTTGTTGAGAACTTCTGCTTGCGCTGCTGCTTAACTTTCATTGATGTCTTAGCCATTTCTCGAATCTCCTCCTTTATTATTTGCTATAAGGCATGCCGAACAGTGTAAGTAACTCACGAGCTTCCTCGTCAGTCTGTGCTGTTGTTACGCAAATTATATCCATACCTCTAACCTTATCTACCTTATCGTACTCGATCTCAGGGAAGATAAGCTGCTCCTTAATACCGAATGCGTAGTTACCTCTTCCATCAAATCCGTTTGGATTGATACCTCTGAAGTCACGTACACGTGGGAGTGCAAGATTTACAAGACGATCAAGGAACTCATACATCTTCTCGCCACGAAGAGTTACCTTACATCCGATAGGCATTCCCTCTCTCAGCTTGAAGTTAGCTACTGACTTCTTTGCTCTTGTTACAACTGCCTTCTGACCTGTGATTGTCTCAAGATCCTTGATAGCAGCGTCGAGAACCTTAGCGTTCTCTCTAGCTTCACCAACGCCCATATTGATAACGATCTTATCGAGCTTTGGTATCTGCATTACATTCTTATATCCAAATTTCTCAACCATGGCGCTCTTAATTTCAGCGTCATACTTTTCTTTAAGTCTACTCACCTAAGACGACCTCCTTCCAATTAATCTATCTTCTCTGTCTTGCCATCAACTTTGGCTACACGAACCTTATCCTTACCAGTTCCTTCAAAACCAACTCTAACTGGCTTGCCCTTGTAAAGATACATTACATTAGAGATGTCAAGTGGGGCTTCCATCTCGATGATTCCGCCCTGCTGGTTAGCCATGCTTGGCTTGCTATGCTTAAATACTTTGTTGATTCCTTCAACTACTACGGTACCATTCTTCTTATCTACTGAAACGACCTTTCCGCTCTTGCCCTTGTCCTTACCAGCGATAACCTGTACCATATCATCTTTCTTAATCTTCATTGTTGCCATAGTCACACCTCCTTATAATACTTCAGGTGCAAGTGATACGATCTTCATGAATTTCTTATCACGGAGCTCTCTTGCAACTGGTCCAAAGATACGTGTACCTCTTGGATTCATATCGTCTTTTATAATTACAGCAGCGTTCTCGTCAAACTTGATGTATGAACCATCCTTACGACGAGCGCCATGCTTTGTTCTAACTACAACGGCCTTAACTACATCGCCCTTCTTTACAACTCCGCCTGGTGTTGCATCCTTAACAGAGGCAACGATGATATCGCCGATATTCGCATATCTTCTAACTGATCCGCCTAACACTCTGATACAAAGTAACTCTTTTGCACCTGTGTTATCAGCAACTTTAAGTCTTGTTTCCTGCTGAACCATTTAATTTGCCTCCTTACTTTGCCTTCTCGATGATCTCAACAAGTCTCCATCTCTTATCCTTTGATAATGGTCTTGTCTCCATAACCTTTACTCTATCGCCAATCTTGCACTCGTTATTCTCGTCATGAGCCTTCAGCTTTACTGTTCTCTTTACAATCTTACCATAAAGAGGATGCTTAACATTATCTACGATAGAAACAACGATTGTCTTATCCATCTTGTCACTTGTAACTATACCAACACGTGTTTTTCTCAGATTTCTTTCCACAATAATTCCTCCTTCCAAGATAATTAAGCATTAGCCTTCTGGGCTATAACTGTCTGTATTCTTGCTATATTCTTTCTAACGTCCTTGATTCTGCTTGTGTTGTCAAGCTGATTTGTAGCATTCTGGAATCTCAGGTTGAATAATTCCTTCTTTGCAGCTACTAAATCTTTCTGGAGATCGTCAACGGACTTGCTATTTAATTCGTTCATAAAATCCTTAGTTTTCACTGCCTGCTACCTCCTCTAACTCTTCCTTTGATGCGATCTTACACTTAAGTGGAAGCTTGTGCATAGCGAGTCTGAGAGCCTCTTTAGCTACCTCCTCAGGTACGCCCTGAACCTCAAACATAACTCTGCCTGGCTTAACTACTGCTACCCAATACTCAAGTGCTCCCTTTCCAGAACCCATTCGGGTCTCAGCTGGCTTTGCTGTAACTGGCTTGTCAGGGAAAATCTTGATAAATACCTTACCACTACGCTTCATATATCTTGTCATTGCAATTCTGGCTGCCTCGATCTGGTTTGACTTGATCCAAGCTGGCTCTAATGCTACGAGACCATACTCACCGTTTGTAATCTTATTGCCTCTAAGTGCCTTACCAGCCATTGTTCCTCTGAACTGCTTACGACGCTTTACTCTCTTTGGCATTAACATTATTTATTTCCCCCTTCCTTTACTGTCTTTGTTGGAAGTACTTCACCATGGTAGATCCATGTCTTTACGCCAACCTTACCATATGTTGTATCTGCTTCAGCAAATCCGTAATCGATATCAGCACGGAGTGTCTGAAGAGGAATTGTTCCCTCGCTGTAGAACTCTGTTCTAGCCATATCAGCACCGCCAAGACGACCTGAACATGCACACTTGATACCCTGTGCGCCTGACTTCATTGTTCTACCCATGCAAGACTTCATAGCCTTTCTGAATGCGATACGATTCTCAAGCTGTGCTGCGATGTTCTCTGCAACGAGCTGAGCGTCAGCATCCGGCTTCTTGATCTCCTTAACGTCGATAAAGAGCTTCTTATCTGTTAACTTCTGAGCGTCAGCCTTGATCTTCTCGATTCCGGCTCCACCCTTTCCGATTACTACTCCAGGCTTAGCTGTGTATAATACGATCTTTACATTCTTTGCTGATCTCTCGATCTCGATCTTTGAGATGTTTGACTTGTAAAGAGTTGTCTTTAAATATTTTCTAAGGATCTGATCTTCTGCTAAGTTCTTAGCAAACTCGTCATTTCTCTTGTCAGCATACCAGTTTGAATCCCAATCTTTGATAATGCCGACTCTTAAACCATGAGGATTAACTTTCTGTCCCATATTTTACCTCCTATTTCTCGTCAAGCACGATTGTGATGTGGCTTGTTCTCTTCTCGATTCTATATGCTCTACCCTGTGCTCTTGGATGAACTCTCTTCATTGTAGGTCCCTTGTTAGCGTAACACTCTGCTACGTAAAGGTCCTCCTTCTTCATGCCATTGTTGTTCTCAGCGTTAGCAATAGCAGACTTCAAAAGCTTCTCTATAACGCTTGAGCCATATCTTGGGTTGTATTCTACGATAGCAAGTGCTGTCTGAACATCCTTACCTCTGATAGCGTCAAGCACAAAACATGCCTTGGTTACTGATACTCTTGCGTATGAAACCTTAGCTGATGGTCTTGTATCTTTGTTCTCATTTCTGAGTCTCTTGTCATGGGATCTATGTCCTTTAGCCATTTTGAAAAGTCCTCCTTTCAAATATTCCTAATATTATCTTCTACCCTTCTTTTCGTCCTTACCATGACCTCTGTATGTTCTGGTAACTACGAACTCACCGAGCTTATGTCCTACCATATCTTCTGTTACATATACTGGTACGTGCTTTCTTCCATCATGAACGGCAAATGTGTGGCCAACGAATGATGGGAAGATTGTTGAACGTCTTGACCAGGTCTTTATAACTTCTGTCTTATTAGCAGCGTTTAAAGCATCTACCTTCTTAAGCAGATGTGCATCTGCGAATGGTCCTTTTTTTAATGAACGAGCCATATTTCTTCCTCCTTAACTATTTAACATTCTTACCGTCTCTACGTCTTACGATCAACTTATTAGACTGCTTGTTCTTCTTTCTTGTCTTGAGACCCATTGCTGGCTTGCCCCATGGAGTAGAAGGACCTGGACGACCGATAGGTGCTCTACCTTCTCCACCACCATGTGGATGGTCATTAGGGTTCATGACAGAACCACGAACTGTTGGTCTAACGCCCATATGACGCTTACGACCGGCTTTACCAATGTTAACAAGGCCATGCTCGATATTTCCTACCTGTCCAACTGTTGCTCTACAGATAATCGGAACCATTCTCATCTCGCCTGATGGAAGTCTAAGTGTTGCATACTTTCCTTCCTTAGCCATGAGCTGTGCAGCGTTTCCTGCTGAACGAACTAACTGTCCGCCCTTACCTGGGTAAAGCTCGATGTTGTGTACCTGAGTACCAACTGGAATATTCTGAAGTGGAAGACAGTTACCAACCTTGATCTCTGCCTCTGCGCCATTCATCAGCACATCGCCAACTGCAAGCTTGAAAGGAGCAAGGATGTATCTCTTCTCTCCATCTGCATAGAACAGAAGTGCAATATTTGCTGATCTGTTTGGATCATACTCGATTGCAGCTACTGTTGCTGGAATACCATCTTTGTCATTTCTCTTGAAATCTATTATTCTATACTTTCTCTTAGCACCACCACCGTGATGTCTTACTGTTATCTTACCCTGATTGTTACGACCGGCTGTCTTGCTTGTTGAAACAACGAGTGACTTCTCTGGAGTTGTCTTTGTGATCTCTGAGAAATCAAGGCCAGTCATATTTCTTCTGGAAGGTGTATATGGGTTATATGTCTTAATTCCCATTGTTGTTCTCCTTTCGGTTCAATTTATTCTCACGCTTTGATTGCGTATACAACTAATGTGATGAGCGGCTATACTGTGCAGCCACCCACGGCTATATCTTAAAGTCCCTCGAAGATCTCGATGTCCTTGCTGTCAGCTGTAAGCTGAACGATAGCCTTCTTGTACTTTGCTGTGTTACCAAGAGTCATACCACGTCTCTTGACCTTACCGTCATTGTTCATTGTGTTGACCTTTGCAACCTTTGTTCCCTCGAACATCTTCTCTACAGCTTCCTTAACCTGTGACTTGTTTGCTTCTGGATGAACAAGGAATGTATATTTCTTCTCAGCCATAGCGTTCATGCTCTTCTCTGTGATCACTGGCTTAAGTATAACGTCATAATATTTGATATCTGCCATTATGCGTACACCTCCTCAATTGCTGCAACTGCTTCCTTAGTAAGAACAAGCTTCTCATACTTGAGAATATCGTATACGCTAAGTGAATTAGCTACTGTTGTCTTAACTGTTGGAATGTTGTTTGCTGAAAGAACAACGTTATTGTTCTTATCCTTTGTTACTACAAGAGCCTTAGGAGCTGAAAGCTTTGCAAGGATCTTTGCAAATACGCTTGTCTTAGCCTCCTGAAGATCAAGCTTGTCAACTACTACCAGCTTGTTCTCAGCAACCTTTGATGAAAGTGCTGACTTCATAGCAAGCTGCTTCTCTTTCTTATTCATCTTAACTGAATAATCTCTTGGCTTTGGTGCGAATACAACTCCGCCGCCTGTCCACTGTGGAGATCTTGTTGAACCCTGTCTAGCATGACCAGTTCCCTTCTGTCTCCAAGGCTTTCTTCCACCACCAGAAACTTCTGAACGTGTCTTAGCGCTCTGTGTTCCCTGACGGTTGTTGGCTAACTGACCAACTACAGCCTTATGCATTATATGCTCATTTATTTCTACACCGAAAACTGCATCATTGAGCTCTAATGTCTCAACTTCTTTGCCTTCAATGTCATAAACCTTAACTGATGCCATTGTTGTCTCTCCTTTCCAAAGCCCTACTTACCAGACTTTACTGTATCTTTAATCATAACCAATGACTTCTTTGGTCCTGGAACAGCGCCCTTAACCAAGATTACATTGTTCTCAACATCTATTTTAACTACCTCAAGGTTCTGGATTGTAACTCTTACGCTACCCATATGTCCAGGCATCTTCTTGCCCTTGAATACTCTACCTGGAGTAGTTGCAGAACCGTTTGAACCTGCATGTCTGTGATACTTTGAACCATGTCCTGAAGGACCTGACTTAAGGCCGTGTCTCTTAAGACCGCCTGCGTATCCCTTACCCTTTGACTTAGCAGTAACATCAATCTTGTCGCCAGCAGCAAATACGTCTGCCTTGATCTCTGCGCCAAGCTCGTACTCAGCAGTGTTCTCAAGTCTGAACTCTCTATAGAAAGCCTTTGGAGTTGTTCCTGCCTTCTTAGCATGACCAACCTCTGCCTTACCAGCACCATGTGGATTTCTGATAACTTTCTTTCCTGATACGTCCTTTGTTGTTACTCTTTCCTTCTTCTCGCCGAATCCTACCTGAATTGCATCGTAACCGTCATTCTCAACTGTTTTGATCTGGGTTACAACACATGGACCAGCCTGCAATACTGTAACTGGTGTTAATACACCGTTCTCGTCGAAAATCTGTGTCATTCCGACTTTTGTAGCTAATATAGCCTTCTTCATTTCTGTTTCCTCCTAATTTAATTCACAGCGGATTGCATCTGCAATCATACTAAATTACATCCGAAAATGCATTAGGTACTGTTATTTAATTGTTTCTGCGGTTTGTTTTAAATTAGTCCGCATCTAATTGGGTTTCTTTTGAATTGCTGTCTGACTTTGATTATTTCATCTTAACATCGATGAACACGCCAGCGGACAGATCGATCTTCTGTAATGCATCAATTGTCTTCTGAGTTGGTGCTACAACATCGATAAGTCTCTTATGAGTTCTCTGCTCAAACTGCTCTCTTGAGTCCTTGTACTTATGAACTGCTCTTAAGATTGTGATCTTCTCAATCTTAGTAGGCATTGGAACTGGTCCGCTTACCTTTGCGCCAGTCTTCTTAACTGTATCAACAATCTGTGCTGCTGCCTTGTCGATAAGTTTGTGGTCATAAGCCTTAAGTGTAATTCTCATAATCTGATTTGCCATAAAAAAAGCCGCCTCCTTTTCGCACTTAATCTTAGTACAACAAGCGGTGACTGTACACTCTCCCGTGTGTGTCCTAAGTTAAAACCCAGAACCATCACGTCGTTTCTGTCCTCTTGACAGACGGTTATATTGTACAGTGACTTGTCGCCAGTTTTGTAAATTGACATTCGCTCCACGAAAAACCTGCGTCATATATGTACGCAGCAACCTCCGCTTCTCAGCTATCATGCCACAGCACGTTTGATTATATACTAGGGATTTCTTTAAATCAAGAGTTTTTTTTAATTTTTTTATGTTTTTTTGAATTTTTTTAACGGGTATTTACAGGGTATCACTCGCCAGATTCACTCAGCTTGAATGTCCTCTTCATCTTGATCCCCTTGTTCTCCCATATCTCAAACTTCGAAAAGCTTAAGATGAACCCGTAATCTGTATGGTAACCATAATTCTCCATCGCAAACCCAGGGAATCTGCTTCGAATCGCATCGAGCAGCTCTGCCATATCATCTATCTTATATCCCCTGCCCGTCATATACTCATATGCAAATGTGTCTATCTCCTCCCTGTCATCGACCAACGTCAGCTTTGTCACGCCATTCTCATCGGTATAAACCTTCACTCCACTCACATTATTCTCCACAAATGTATCAAGATGAGTATAGCCATAATTTCTGACATCAAAATCCGGGTATCTTCTCACAACGCCTTCATACACCTGTTCCATGACAGCATCTCTTCCCTGTCCTTTATAATAGGAAGAAACCGAATATATCTCCTTTGCTATATCACCTATATCCGGTATATCAGCAGTGCATTTTCCTCCGGCAAGAACATCTATATACATATATCTCTGGGCGCTGTTCACAAGGATTTTGTCTGCGTCACATGGACCGGCAACCACAACCTCTATATCCGTGAGCCTCAGCTTGTCGAGAAGCGGTACTGTCAGACTGTCCCCCGTTGCTATATATATGCGCTCTGGCTTTGAAAGCGCAGCATCCGCCATAACCTCCACGGCCAGCGCAACCATCGCCGATGACACCTTATACTCTCCGTGCATGCAGTCCTGTATTCTGAACCTCCCTGCACTCTCCACAAAGCTGTCATCGTCTTTGTCGGAATTAAACATCTTGCAGATCACAAGCTTGTCCGTTCTGATTATATCCTCATATATAACAGGCACAGCCTTTGCCTCTATGCTATCACAATCTATATACAGCGCAGCCCTCATGATATCCTCCTTAATAATATGCCACAACCATCACACACACAACAAACCACAGGTTTAATCCAATTATATCCTGCCATCTGCCTTAATCATCTCCATCAGAGTCTGTTTGAATCCAAACTCCTCACAAAGTGCTTCCGCATCCTTAAGAGCCTTCTTTCTCCTGTCCGGAGATACATTTTTCTTCACAGCTCTTATGAGCAGATTTTTAGGCGAATGTGCAATGTCTATAAATTCCATTATATCAGTCTTATATCCACACGCCTCAAGCATATGTCCACGGATGGAATCTGTTGCCAGCGCAGCTATCCTCTCCTTGATGATACCGTATCTTGTCAGCGCAGCCAGTTCATCAGAATGCATCTGTTTATTCAGCTCATGCTGGCAGCAAGGCACGGACAATATATACTGTGCGTTCCAGCAAATGGCATTGTACAGCGCATAGTCCGTGGCAACATCACACGCATGCAGCGTCATGACCATATCCACATCCACATCCGTCTTATACCCATTTATATCCCCAAGTTCGAATTTTAGTCCGGTATATCCAAACTGTTCCGCCAGCGCATTGCAGTCTTTTATCACCTGCTCCTTGAGATCCAGGCCGGTTATATGGACATCAAGCCCCTTAACCTCATGCAGATAATAGTAAACTATAAATGTCAGATACGATTTGCCGCATCCAAAATCTACTATATTAATAGAAGGTTTGTTGTAGCTCTTCATGACATTGTCCACGATCTCCGCAAATCTGTTGATCTGCTTAAACTTGTCATACATGGAGTGCACAACCTTGCCATCCTTTGTAAATATGCCCAGATGGGTAAATACAGGGATATCCATTCCCTCTTCAAGTATGTATTTCTTTCTTCGGTTGTTCCCCTGAACAGTTATGAGTTTATTCTCCGTGTGCCTCTTATTCACAGCTACTTTGCCCTTCTTTGAGATCTTCACATCCCACTCCTCCCGGGCCGAGAACATGTTTATCTGTCTGAATCCATCCTGCAGATCTCCGGCCAGTGCTTCTTCAAGCTCGTCCTCATCTATATTCTGGTGGAACACCTGCTTCTCCGTATACCTTTCTATCTGAAAGCACCTTTTACCGCCTATGATTTTTCTCTCAAATACCACTTTTCTGTATTCACCGCGTCCGCCACTGAGGATAATCTTGTGGGGATCACTCTGTACCATCTCTTCCATTAATTCTTTTATACTTATATCTGCCATTATTCCAACTTCTCCATTACCAACAATCTGTATCGTAATTAATCTCTGTCATCAATCTATGCACACAGCAGCCTTGACGCAGTGCTTTGATACAAGTATAATCTATAGGATATATTTTTTGAAGTTATTTTTATAAGGAAGGATTACATATATGTGGATAGCAGATGGATGGAAGGATTATGAAGTTATTGACTGCTCTGACGGAGAAAAGCTTGAGCGTTGGGACAAATACACTCTACTCAGACCAGATCCCCAGGTTCTGTGGAGCACTCCAAAGAAAAATCCTGCATGGAATAAACTGAACGGACATTATCATAGAAGCAACAAAGGCGGCGGAGAATGGGAGTTTTTCAGCCTGCCTAAGCAGTGGACGATAAATTACAGGGATCTGACTTTCAATCTGAAGCCATTCAGCTTCAAGCACACTGGTCTGTTCCCTGAGCAGGCTGCCAACTGGGACTGGTTCAGCGAACTGATAAAGAACTCACCTAAAAAGGATATTAAGGTGTTGAACCTGTTCGCATACACAGGGGGTGCAACATGCGCAGCCGCCAAAGCCGGAGCTGCAGTCACCCATGTTGATGCATCCAAGGGAATGGTTACCTGGGCAAAGGAAAACGCAGCATCATCAGGGCTCGCCGACGCACCGATCAGATGGATAGTTGACGACTGTGTGAAATTTGTTGAAAGAGAGATCAGACGAGGCAACAAATATGACGCGATCATCATGGATCCTCCTTCATACGGCAGAGGACCAAAGGGTGAGATATGGAAGATCGAAGAGAAGATCCATCCTTTCATCAAGCTCTGCAGCCAGCTTCTCTGTGACAAGCCGCTTTTCTTCCTTGTAAATTCATATACAACAGGTCTCGCGCCTGCGGTGCTCACATATATGATATCCACAGAGGTAAAGAGCAGATTTGGCGGACATGTTGTGGCAGATGAGATCGGACTTCCTGTCACAGAGACAGGTCTTGTTCTTCCTTGCGGTGCCGCCGGAAGATGGCAGAGATAACAACGGATCGGCCGAGGCAGATACATTTTGCAGATAAACTAAAAGCAGGAATATGAAACCCAGCAAACTTCGTTATAGGGGCTCATATTCCTGCTTTTTTAATTTTTCAGCTTCTTAATTTCAGCTTTTTTGTCACGTAATTTAGTCCTTTACACCGTCACATCCACATACTCCAGACGTATGACCTTCTCCAGATCCGCAGGGGCTATCTCTATCTGATACCCAACCTTACCCGCACTCACATACATCTTATCAAGATCTTCAGCACTTGCATCTATCGTGGTCCTGAAAAACTTCTTCATACCGATAGGTGAGCAGCCGCCATGTATATATCCGGTAAGAGGGAGGAGTTCCTTTGCCTTGAGCATATCTATCGACTTCTCTCCCACAGCCTTCGCCGCTTTCTTAAGATCAAGCTCTTCTTTTACAGGAATTACAAACACGTAATTTGCGCCGGACTTCGCAACGGTCACCAGGGTCTTATACACATACGCAGGATCCTGTCCAAGTATGGCAGCAACCTTCTCTCCATTCGTCTCGCCCGTCTCCACATAACAATAATGGTTGTACTTTATCTTCTTGCTGTCAAGTATGCGCATGACATTTGTCTTTTCCTCAGCCTTTGCGTTCTTATTCTTATCTTTCATGTTCCAGGTCATCTCCTTGTCATCAAATGCACTAAGCGCCCCAACCTTGTCTATTGAAGATTGAAGCGCTGTATGCATGTCTATTGTATTCTCCGACTTTATCTTAATCTGCCGTACATAACTTTATCTGTCTTCCATCGGCAGATACTCTCTGTGTGTTCCCACATACTTGTATGCAGGTCTGATGATCTTGCCGGCATTGACAAGCTCCTCTATTCTATGCGCTGACCATCCTGCAATACGTGCGATGGCAAATATAGGAGTAAACAGCTCGATAGGGATACCGAGCATCGTATATACAAATCCACTGTAGAAGTCTACATTTGCCGATATAGGCTTGCCGCTGCGTCTTCTGGCCGCAAGCAGTCTTCCTGATATCTCCTCAACCTTCTTGTACAGCTCAAATTCCTTTGTCCTGCCCTTCTCCTGGGCAAGTCTCTCTGCATATCCCTTGAGTATCCTAGCTCTAGGATCTGAGTTGGTGTATACCGCATGACCCATTCCATATATAAGGCCTGAATGGTCAAAGCCCTTCTTGTCAATAAGCCCTGTGAGATATTTCTCCAGTGCAGCCTCATCATCCCAGTTCTTGACATGGCTCTTGAGGTCATCAAACATCTGCTGAACCTTGAGGTTCGCACCACCATGCTTAGGTCCCTTCAGCGATCCAAGTGAACTTGCAACTGCAGAATATGTGTCTGTTCCTGTCGACGATACTACATGAGTTGTAAATGTGGAGTTATTACCACCACCATGCTCAGCGTGTATAACCAGACATATGTCAAGCACCTGCGCCTCAAGCTCTGTATATTTCTTATCCGATCTGATAAGCCTCAGGAAATTCTCCGCAGTGGAAAGCCCCGGCTTCGGATTGTGTATTACAAGACTCATGTCGTGGAAATAGTGCTTGTAGCCCTGATAACCATATGCGGCAATCACAGGGAACTGTGCTATCAATTCCATACACTGTCTGAGAACATTCTCTATGCTTATATCATCCGGATTATCATCATATGAATAGAGTGTGAGAACACATCTCTGCAGAACGTTCATCATATTCTTGCTTGGTGCTTTGAGGATAACATCTCTTGTAAACTTTCTAGGAAGCTCCCTGTAGCACTCCATCATCTCAACAAATCTCTTAAACTGCTGCTCATTTGGAAGCTTTCCAAACAACAGAAGATACATAGTCTCCTCAAATCCGAATTTACTTCCGTGAAAACCTCTCTCGAGATCCTCAACATTGTACCCCTGATAATACAGACGACCATCAGTCGGCACTCTCTCTCCATCTATTACATCATATCCTATGACATCAGATATCTCTGTGAGTCCCGTGAGTACACCTTTTCCTGTGGAATCTCTGAGGCCTCTCTTGACATCATAATTGACATAGAGGTTCTGGTCTATCTTGCCAGATTCTGTACAATAACCTGTAAGCTCATCCAGTATTCTGTTATATTCCTCGCTGTTTCTTTCCAAACCTCATGTCTCCTTCCTTTATCCAATCCCTGTTCATCATCCCGGAGCTTCTCCGGATCTTATCAATAAACTATATCAACTCACCACAGTTTATCAAAAAAACTCCATTTTCGCAAGAAAGACAGCAATAAATTTGATTTATTCCTGTCTTTTCGCCAAAATTATTTAATTTCAAAATATTTCTGCCTAAATTTCAATAATATATCTCTCATAGGCATTTATGATCGTCGTGTCCTCGTATTTTGATTCGCGGACAAAATCTCTTCCATAATTTATATGCACATGGCCATGGACAAAATACTTAGGTCTGTACTCCTCCATAAGCGTTCTGAAACACTTAAAACCTGTATGTGGGAGATCCTCGGAATCATTTATCCTGTATGCAGGCGAATGGGCAACAAGTATGTCAAAGCCCTTGTTCCTCATGATCTTAAACCTGAGTTTCCGTACTCTTTTGGCCATCGCACGCTCGGAATACTGATGATCCGCACCACCAAACTTGTATTCCATCGAACCGCCAAGTCCCAGAATTCTGACACCCTTATACACATAAAGCTTGTCGTCTATGCACTCGCAGCCCCCCGGCGGTGTATCCTTGTAGCACACGTCGTGATTGCCATGGACATAGAGAACGGGCGCATGACTGAATGTCGCAAGGAACGACAAATACTGTGGCGATAAATCGCCACAGGATATTATCAGGTCTATTCCCTCGACCTTACTCTTATCAAAATAATCCCACAAATACTTGGATTCTTCATCCGCCAACAACAAAATCTTCACGTATCTATTCCCCTGTACTACAGTATACCTTCTCCGTAGGAGATTTATCTTATTTCACTTCCGGAACCGACTTGAGCTCCAGACTCTCCGGTGTGTCTATACCCTGAAGTGCAACTACCGTCTTTGCCTCATCGACAAGATCGTCCTCTGTAGGGAGCATGCCCACTACATTCTCAGCAAGCCAATCCATCTTGAGTATATCTTCATGGAGCATCGCTCCGTCATCTTCATTTCTCACTATTCCGTTCTGGGATGTAAGCTTTCCGCTGAACGGTGTGATAGCGCCCTCTCTTATGAGGTTTGTCATAACCGATATGAGCTTCTGTGTTCCGGCCGGAAGGTGCTTTGAGCATATGACGTCAACTATTCCCGCTGACATACCCCACCAGTAGCTTATCGCATTGCTGGTCTCGTTCTTCTCCTCCTGCTTCCAGTTGCCCTCCAGTATGGATCTAAGGATCCTCTCATAGAATGCACCCCAGTTGTAGAAAGGCATGGCAAGGTTGACGACCTCTCCATTCTGATCATAGTGATAAAGTCCGAAGTTTCGTGACGCATCATCCGGCATGATCATGTCTCTATCGGATATATATGTTATTCCATTTCTCTCGAAGAACTTCTGTGGATCAGCATTCTTAACCTTCGTCCACTGCAGATATATCTTTGCCCTAGGGTTGACCATCCTTGCTCCGATGGCAAATGCATTGATGTTCGCTGTTGTTCCGAATATCGGATAATCAGCTACATATCCTATCTGTCCGTCAGCACAAAGGCTTCCCGCTATCATACCGGTGAGGAACTTCACCTCGTACATTCTTGCATAATAGGTACGCACATGGCTGTTCGCAAGGCTGAGGGAACAGTTAAGTATCTTTATCTCCGGGTGGAGCACTGCAGTCTTAAGAGCCTCAGGAAGCATCTCAGGCCCTGTCGTAAATATCACATCATACTTCTCATCCACAAGTCTTCCAAGGCACTCTGTCAGCTTGGCAGGTGTATCCACATTACAGAAGGTTCTGCTGTCGACAGAACCTCCGAGTTTATTCTCCATGTCCATTCTACCCAGTTCATGGCTGTATGTCCAGACCGAGTTGGCTGGCGACTTATCATACACAAATGCCACCTTCAGGTTCGAAGGGCCTGATGGCTTTATAACCCTGTCGAGTATGGACTTCTTAGGCTCCACAGGATCAAGCTTTGGAAGAACCGTCTTATCCTTCTTCTCATTTGTGAGGACTATCTCATTCCATACCTTGTCAACACTGTCCTTCACCTGGGATGTAGTCATGTTCTTAAGAGCTTCATAGCCATACACATTGAGGAATACAAGCATGGCATCGTCCACTGTTATAGTAAGCTCCTCATTGCCCTTCTTAGCAAGATAAGCCTTCTCAAATGCGAGATGTGCCGAGTTGAAATCCAGTCTCTCATCCTCTGTGAAAACCGCATCCTTAGTGATCCCTATGAACTCCCTGAGCTTATCATATCCACCGAGCTGTGAGAAATATACATAGTTGATCCCCGTCTGCTTGTGGAAATCTATAAATTCAAAATATATCTTATTCTCAAGTGAGTCGGTCCTTCTAGGTATCTTTCTTGTAACCATGGCAGGAACTGAGTCCGCACCAAAGTATTTGAGCACACTCACTCTCTTATTTCCTTCTACTACATAGAATTTGTTCATATACTCATATACCTTTATCGGGTCATGTATACCTTCCTCTATGTGGGACTCACACAATGCGGTCCATTTCATTCCAAATTCAGTATGATAATCCAATATAGGCATAAAATTACTAGCAAACGCCGTCGTCCTTGCAGCGGTAGCGGTTCCAACCACGCGGTCAAGCGATATGGTCTGGAGACCAAGATTCACCTCACCCACAGTGTCGGATGGTGATATTATTTCATCCAAAACCGGAAGATATGGATATTCATTTTTTGCTACGGCTGCCTGATATCTCTTCTCACCAAGCTTCTGAGCCCTTAAATATTCGTTTGCTGACATACTATCACTCTCCTTATTCAAGACCATATAGTAATACTATAAAATTCAATAATCAAGAATTTGTTTCCTTCCGATCCGCCAAAATTATCTGCCTTTCAACTGCATGTTTTGTGAATTATGTATAAACCGCATTGTATGTTATGCATAATTACCACTTGATTTTTTTCGTAACATGCTGTATTATATTATTAAATTCAGAAGATTTCACATATTTTCGAACTTAATGTCGGTGTGTGTGAATACCAATATACTTAAGGAGTCTGGCTAATACACTTCCACCAGGCTCCTTTTTATTGTAGCATCTATTCTGTTCTTTTACAGCATTCCCCATCAAAATTCATTGATTTCGACTGCATCATTGTTCATCTTCCCTATATGCGTCAAATGTAACCTTTATGTCAGTTCCCTTACCTGGTTCACTGTCCATATCAAGCTGTGCATTGTTGCGGGCAACTATATGCTTTACTATGGCCAGGCCAAGTCCTGTGCCACCTGTGGACTTCGATCTGCTCTTGTCCACTCTGTAGAATCGTTCAAATATCCTCTCCTGATGCTCCTTCGGGATTCCTATTCCCGTATCCTTCACCCTGAGTATAACCTTGCCATCCTCTGCCTTTACAGATACATCCACACTTCCATTCTTATTGTTATATCTGATGGCGTTGTCTGTGAGGTTATACACAAGCTCCTCCATCATCATCTTGTTCGCATATATATATCCGTGACTGCCATCATAGCTGAGTGTCACACTGTTCTTCTCTGCGTTTATCGCCAGCATATCCGTGGCTGTTCTGGCTATGACCGCCAGATCGATCTTCTCCATCAGTGGCGCATCCTCAGATACATCCAGCTCTGACAGTCTGATTATGTCATTGATGAGGGTGAGAAGTCTGTTGGAGTTCTTGTGGATCTCAGTTGCAAAATGATGTACATCCGCCTCGGTGGCCATACCTGTCTCGATAAGCTCCGAATACCCCGATATGGATGTGAGCGGCGTCTTGAGCTCATGTGATACATTTGCCGTGAACTCCTGTCTCATCTGTGAGCTCTTCACTATATCCGCATGCTGCTTCTGTATCATATCTATAAATGGCCGCATCTCCTTGTACGCAACTATGTGGGTATCGTCGTCCAGACTGTTTGCCATCTGCTCTATTGGTTTCAATATGTTTCTGGTCAGATAGTGTGTCACTATGATGGTGACACAGACCAGGATCGCCATCACCACCAGCATGACCGGCACAGCCGCAAGGAACATACTGATTACATTGTTGGTCTCCCTCGCTATTCTCAGCACCCTTCCAGACTTGAGCAGTATCGCATAGTAATATGTGCTCTTATTGAGGGTTTCCGACTTTCTTATAACCTGTCCATCACCATTTTCAAATGCCTCTGCTATCTCTGGTCTGTCAAGATGGTTCTGCATGGAAATCTCATCGGCCTGATTGTCATACAGAACACTGCCGTCGGGCGCTATAAGCGTCAATCTGAGGTCATTGGTATCCACGCTTGCATACACACCGGGGTCATCCGCATCGAAATCTCCGGTATTCTTAAGCACCTCAGCATACCCCTTCAGATCCCTTATGATCTCCGCCTTGTACACCTCATAGAATATAAACGTCGACAGGACCATGGTCACCGCTATGGCCACCAGTGAAAAGATAATAAACTCCAGATTGATAACCTTTTTCAGTCTTTTATCGTCTCTCTTACCCATATGCTACTCCATCTTATACCCTACATTTCTAACCGTCTTTATCATATTACCTGCTTCGCCAAGCTTCTGTCTCAAAGTCTTGATATGCATATCAAGGGTTCTGGATTCGCCCTCGTAATCCGTTCCCCACACATCCGACATAATCGTGTCTCTGTGAAGGACTATTCCTGCATTAACCATGAGAAGCTTTAAGAGTTCAAACTCCTTGAAGGTAAGCTCACACAACTCACCGCCCACATGCACCTCGCGTCTCTCTGAATCAAGGGTTATATCCCCGAGTACCATCTGCTTGTCATCCTGCAGCGCCCTGCTTCTTCTGAGCAGCGCCTTGACTCTGGATATGAGCTCCATCACGCCAAATGGCTTGGTGAGGTAATCATCCGCTCCTATATCCAAGCCCTTGACCTTGTCAAGCTCTGTAGTCTTGGCTGTCACAAGGATAATCGGAACTCTGACAGTATCAGGTCTGCTCCTGAGCTTCTTCACAATTTCAAGACCATCCATGTCTGGGAGCATGATATCCAGGAGTACCAGATCAGGGACCTTCTCCGCAGACCTTGAGAAGAAGGATTTCGCATTCTCAAACTCCTCCACCGCATATCCGCTGTTTTTCAGAGCAAACATCTCTATCTCTCTTATATTCTTATCGTCTTCTACAATATAAATATGTACTGCCATTTTGTCTCCTTTCCCTGTGTAATACCACTTTCATTTACATGCGTATTGCAATTTTATTTTTATCATTATTTTTTTATTTATACGTGCCAGATATCACTTCAGCTTGTACATCTCTCTGTAATATGTGTACATGCTCTGGAAATCTATGTTGGAATCCTTCTTCATGTTATCCAGATATTCATGTGTATCAAAGTTATCTGATTTTAACTGAAGCATTGCCACCGCCACGTTGGAACAGTGATCTGCAACTCTCTCATAGTTGTTGATAAGATTCTCCAGTGATATTCCGAGCTCAATGGTACATTTCCCCTTCTGAAGTCTCTTGATATGCTGCTTCTTAACCGCGCTGTTGAGCTCATTGATGGCTTCCTCAAGCGGCTCCACATGGGATGCCTCCTGAAGGTCTTCTTTGTCGTAAGCCTCCACAGTCATGCTGACTATGTTCTGAACTGCATCCTTGTATACACCCAGCTCTGACTTTGCCTTTTCTGAGAAGGACGCGCCCGCCTCATTCATCTTCCTGCATATATCCGCTATGGTTATGGCGTGATCCGACATTCTCTCAAGATCACCTATGACATGAAGTCCGATCGATACCTTCTGGCTATCCTCATGGGAGAGCTCCTTGCTGCTGAGCTTTACCATATAAGAACCGGCCTCATCCTCATAGGTATCTATGATGCCCTCAAGATCCTCAACCTTATCCCTGACCGCTTCATCATAATTATCAACCAGTGACAGTGCCATATCAACACTGTTCTTTGAAAGCTGAGCCATGTATTTTACGACCTCTATACAGTGTCCAACAGCAAATGCTGGTTTCTCAAGGAATCTGGCATCCAGACGCTTGAGCATCTCCAGCTCTGCAGGAGTATTTTTCTCCACCTCATCCTTATCTCTGACAGTGAGCGTTGCAAGCTTCTCAAGTCCGCCTGAGAACGGAAGCAGAAGAAGTGTCGCTGCAACGTTGAACACACTGTGTACAACAGCTATACCAGCTGCATTCGCTGAATCATTCAGGAACTGGAAGTGTACAAATGAATTGACCGTGTAGAACACCACCATGAACACGACTGTTCCTATGATGTTGAAGTACAGATGCACAAACGCAGCTCTCTTGGCATTCTTCTTGGTTCCTATACATGATATCAGTGCCGTTACACAGGTTCCTATGTTCTGACCCATGATGATTGGGATCGCCGTCCCAAATGACACAGCCCCGGTTGCACACAGCGCCTGGAGTATACCTACAGACGCCGAAGAACTCTGTATGATAGCTGTTATCAACATTCCCACAAGCATTCCAAGGAATGGATTGGAGAACATGGTGAGTATATTCGTAAATTCCGGTACATCCTTAAGCGGAGCAACCGCACCGCTCATCATCTCCATACCAAACATGAGCACTGTAAATCCAAGAAGGATTCCACCTATATCGTGCTTCTTCTCAGACTTGGTGAACATGAGGAATATTATTCCTATTACTGCGAGTATAGGTGAAAAGGATGAGGGTTTCAACATATTAATAAATATATTGTCACTCTGTATTCCTGTAAGGCTGAGTATCCATGATGTTACTGTTGTTCCTATATTTGCACCCATGATGATACCCACTGCCTGTCTCAGCTTCATGATGCCTGAGTTTACAAGTCCAACCACCATAACTGTGGTCGCCGATGATGACTGGATCACTCCTGTCACCGCGGCGCCCAGCAGAACACCCTTTATAGGTGTGGATGTGAGTTTTTCCAGTATCTTCTCCAGCTTACCGCCAGCCGTCTTGGCAAGGCCATCTCCCATCACGTTCATTCCATACAGGAACATTGCAAGTCCGCCCAGAAGGGATAACACATTGAAAATATCCATATTTTTTGTCTCCTTATTACATTTCCAATTACTTCTGTATAAGGACTTGTATACACAATATCCCTTTTACAGCGTCTGTTTTATCAGAGTCTATTGTAAAAGGGATATGTAAAATGTGAGATATGTGTATGTAAAATCTGTGTAAATTTAAAATCTATGTAAAATCCTGCAAAATATTTGGCACAGTTTTGTGGTATCACATAGACCTTTTTTCTGTTTTCATCTGTTTATTTGCTTCCCAGAGGCTCATTTATGAGCAGATACACCGCACTTCCAAGCATTCCTACCAGGAACATGCCATAGCCGCCACATATGAACATCAGCTTTGCTAATGATACATCTCCCAGCACAGGGATCATGTGGAGCAGCAATGCTGCAGCACATCCCGCAAGTCCGCACACCACCATGCTGACTGTTATGAAAAGTTTCATATTGCCTATACCTGTTATGTGTGACAGTTCATTTATCTTCGTACATACCCACTTCATAGAAATCACCTCTTTTCGTCCATGACTCAATCATCAGTCTATATGTTCTCCTGTTATCGAGAAGAGTACCCACTCTGATATATTCGTTGCGTGATCGCCAATCCTCTCAAGATACTTGGCAACCATAAGAAGGTCACAAGCCTGCTCTCCATCATCCGAATTCTCATGTATCATTGTGATGAGTTCATTCTTGACCTTGTCAAAAAGATCATCGACGACATCGTCATGCTCTATTACACTCTTTGCCTTTTTCTCATCTGCGTTGACATATGCCTCTATGCTTGATACCAGCATGACGATCGTCTCTTTTGCCATCTGCTGTATGTGCTCAAGCTTCTTTATATATGGTGTGCCAGCCATGCACAGTGTGAGTTCTGATATATCTGAGGCGTGATCTCCGATCCTCTCCATATCCGTTATCATCTTGAGTGCTGCGGATATATTTCTCATATCCCCGGCAACCGGCTGCTGGGTAAGGAACAGCTTGAGGCACAGATTCTCAATCTCTCTCTCCTGATGGTCGATGGCGTCATCCGCCTCGATCGCCTTCTTTGCGAGCTCTGTGTCCTGGGCCACGAGAGCCTTGATCGCTGTCTCGATCGCCTGCTCAATCATAGTTCCCATCTCTATCATCTCTGCGTGAAGCTTTCTAAGCTGCATCTCATATTTGTCTCTCATCGTGTCCCTCCTAACCAAATCTACCGGTGATGTAATCCTCTGTACGCTTGTCAGCCGGCTTGCTGAACATCTTTTCTGTCTCTGCGTACTCAACGACCTCTCCGAGAAGGAAGAACGCTGTGTTGTCCGCAACTCTGGTTGCCTGCTGCATGTTATGCGTAACCATGATAATGGTGTAATTGTCCTTCAGTTCAAGTACCAGGTCCTCTATCTTGGATGTCGATATAGGATCAAGGGCCGATGTAGGCTCATCCATGAGAAGTACCTCAGGCTCCACTGCCAGTGCTCTGGCTATACAGAGCCTCTGCTGCTGTCCTCCTGAAAGGCCAAGTGCTGACTTCTTCAGTCTGTCCTTAAGCTCATCCCATATAGCTGCCTGTCTGAGAGATCTCTCAACTATCTCATCAAGCTTTGCACGGTTTCTTATTCCATGGGTTCTTGGGCCATATGCTATATTGTCATACACGCTCATCGGAAATGGATTTGGCTGCTGGAATACCATTCCAACTCTTTTTCTCAAAAGGTTAATATCCATTCCGCTGTATATGTCCTCTCCATCAAGCCTCACATCACCTGTTATCTTACAGCCCTCTACCAGATCATTCATTCTGTTGAGTGACTTGAGAAATGTTGACTTTCCACAACCTGATGGTCCAATAAATGCTGTAACCTCATTTGACGGAATATCCATATCAATACCCTTAAGGGCATGGAACTTTCCGTAATAGAGATTCAAATTTTTAACGCTGAACTTAACGTTATTATTCATCTATTTTTCTCCATTCTTAACATCAAATGCGAATCGTTACATCATTTGTATTGTTATGATGTCTTTCTTTCACATCGCACCTTAATATTTTCTTTTCTAATTGCAGAAGCTCAATCGCTTCTGCCGGATATTGTAAGCACCTGCCAAGACTCTGATTCCAAAGCCCCAACACGTGTTAATTGGCCTTATCTGCGGCAACCCTGCCTGCAATCTTGTCGGACGCAAAGTTGATAAGCACTACAAGTACAAGAAGCACTACCGCTGTTGCATAACCCTGATCCGTGTGAAGTCCTTCTTTTGACAGAAGGTACATATGAACCGCCAGAGTTCTTGTTGAATCGGTAAGCTTTGTCGCCATCTTTGCAACCGATCCTGCTGTGTATATGAGTGCTGCCGTCTCGCCCACGATACGTCCTGTCGCAAGTATGATTCCTGACAGTATTCCAGGAACGGCACTTGGAAGCACTACCTTGAATACTGTTCTGAGCTTTCCGGCTCCCAGTCCAAAACTTCCTTCTCTATAAGACTTAGGCACTGCCATGAGTGCCTCCTCTGTGGTTCTCATTATGACCGGAAGAACCATTATCGCCAGGGTTAACGCACCTGATATGAGTGATAATCTAAGTCCACACGCATTTGTGAAAAACAGCATTCCAAATAGTCCGTATACAATTGAAGGTATTCCTGTAAGTGTCTCCGCTGTGATCCTCACTACCCCCACCAGCTTATTGCCAGTCTTTGCATATTCAACAAGATATATCGCTGCAAATATTCCTATCGGACCTGCTATCAGGAGGGACAGCAACGTCATGTAAACCGTATTTATAAGTGCTGGCACCAGCGAACAATTGTCCGATGTATATTCCCAGCTGAATATATCTGCATTAAGATTTGGGATTCCCTTTACCAGTACATACACCAACAAAAATCCTATAGAAAGCACAGTTATGAGTGTTGCCAGATGTACAAGGATAAACATTATGAATGATCCCGGTTTCTTTCTGTACTCAGCCCATTTCTCAGGCCATGTTCTCTTGTTTATAGCCTCTATGCTGTCCACATCAACTATGGATGAAGGATCGTCCTCAGGTGCCGTCTTTTTCGTGCTGATTATTGTATTTTTTGTTCTGTCATCGCCACATGCAACAACTGTCTTTATTCCTTCTACTCTCTCTGTCATCTATGCCACCGTCTTTCTCTTTATGATGGAGAACAGGAGGTTGATAATGAGTATGAATACGAACAGTACAACGCCCGTCGCTATCAGAGCCTGTCTGTGCAGGTCCGTCGCATATCCCATCTCCATTACTATATTTGTGGTGAGTGTTCTGACACCTCTCAGTATTCCGTCAGGCATATGGACCTGATTTCCAGCAACCATGATGACCGCCATAGTCTCTCCAACTGCACGGCCAACACCAAGGATAATCGCTGCCATAACTCCTGACTTTGCTGCAGGGACAACAGTCTTGAACACGCTTCGCTCATGTGTTGCTCCAAGTGCCAGGGCTCCCTGATAATATTTGTCAGGTACCGCTCTTATTGAGGTCTCTGATACACTGATGATAGTTGGAAGTATCATCATTCCAAGAAGTACTGATGCCGTGAGCATCGTATTTCCATTTACTCCAAATATGCTTCTCACCATCGGTACAAGCACACACATTCCAAAGAATCCATATACTACCGAAGGTATTCCGGCCATCAGATTGATAAATGGCTTTATAACTTTATATAATCTGTCGGGACAAAACTTTGCCAGATATATCGCTGTCAGAAGTCCTATCGGAACTCCAATTATCAGTGCTCCGGCTGTCACATATATACTTCCTAATATGAAAGGAAGAATGCCGTAGTACCCATTTGTAGGCTTCCAGACCTCACCAAGGGTGAAATCCCCGAAGCCTATCTCTTTAATGGCCGGTATTCCATTCACAAACAGGAACACACATATGAGTGCTACTGCTGCGATGGATACCAGTGCCGCTATCAGGAATACTACATGCATAATTGTTTCTTTAAGTTTATGCATAAGCTGATTACTTTACGTCCTCCCACTTTGCTGCTGAACCTGTGAATATGTCCTTGACCTGATCTACTGTGTAGTCCTCAGCAGGGTTGTTGTTATTTACTATAACTGCAATTCCGTCCATTGCTATTACTGTTGCCTTGAGACCAAGTGCTGTCTCTGTATCCTTGAGTTCACGTGATGCCATACCTATGTCGCATGTTCCATCTGATGTTGATGTGATACCTGTTGTTGAATCGCTCTCCTGAAGCTCGATGTCAGCGTTTGTGTTGATTGCCTTGTATGCCTCGATAAGTTTTTCCATAACAGGTGTTACTGAAGATGATCCTGCAACAACAATCTTGCCCTTTGGATTTGTTGAAGTAAATGCTCCGCTGTTTGCAACCTCGATGTACTTATTTGCTGAGATGATCTTCTGTCCATCCTCGCTCATGATGTAGTTGATGAAATCCTGTGCAACATCGCTGATGCCATCCTTTGTAACGATGTTGAAAGGTCTTGAAAGTGTGTATGAACCATTGTTGATGTTCTCCTCACTTGCCTCAACTCCACCGATCTTGAGTGCCTTTACTGTATCGTTGAGTGCTCCGAGAGATATGTAACCGATTGCATAATCATCTCCTGCTACTGTTGTGAGTACGACCTCTGTGCTGTTGCATGTGATGGCATTTGTTGTTGTGTTGTCGACCTTATTGCCATCTGCATCCTTCTCCTCAACTCCTGTGAGCTCTACGAATGCTCCTCTTGTTCCTGAGCCTTCCTCTCTTGATACTACTGATATATCCTGTGCTGCATCGAATCCGCCATCTGCGCTCTTTGATGAATTATTTCCACAGCCTGCAAGACTTCCTACCATAAGTGCTGCTCCAAGTGTAACTGCTAATACTTTCTTTAATTTAACCATTTTCTTTTTCTCCTTACTTTGTCCATATTCTTTTATGGCTTGTAATGCATAACAAGTTTTCTTCAAAAACTTGCTACATGTGCCGGTTATCTCTTGAACCGGTCTTTACAAATATTGTATTATTGGGACATATCATTCTTTGCTTATGTCCCGGAAAAGAACTCGCGCGCCTTTCGTTCTTTTCTTTGAACTATAATAAATGGCATAAGTAAAATACATAACCAACGCAATGTAAATTGAATGTAAAGTCGGTGTTAATCAATGCATGCTGAATGTACAGCAAATAATCTGCCATAACTTATAAATTGCAACCAGAAAGCGGGATAAATATACATGACAAATACCAGTTTAGAAGTAATAGGATATGTGAGATGCGACTACAAAGAGAAGTTTGGGATTCCAAGGCAGAGCGGTCTGACAGGCTGCGCCGCCGCTTTTATAGAGATGCTTCCACCATACAATCAGGCAGAGGCGTTCAGAGGACTTGACGAATTCTCCCACATATGGCTGCTGTGGGACTTCTCCAGGGCTCACAAGAACGGTTTTACCGCAACAGTAAAACCCCCAAAGCTGGGCGGTAACCAGCGGATGGGGGTTTTTGCCACCAGATCACCATTCAGGCCGAACAACATCGGTCTGTCATCGGTGAGGCTTCTGGATATTATATATAATGAAGAAAACGGCTGTGTACACGGACTTGTGGTGTCGGGTGCCGATATACTGGACGGAACACCGGTGTACGACATCAAGCCTTATCTGCCATACACCGACAGCCATCCGGAGGCGACCGGGGGCTGGACAGACTCCCTTGATATTCCGGAGCTGTCTGTATGTTCCTCTGACGATATCACTGCCAAACTTGAAACGATATTTTCAAGTACACAGATCGAGGCCCTGAAAGAGATACTTGCGCAGGATCCAAGACCGGGCTATCAGGATGAACCGAATAGACGCTATGGAATGCTGTACGGCGGATACGATATAAGGTTTACCATATCTGGTGACACTCTTACCATATGCGAAGTGGCTGAGCCCGGACCACAATGATACAAAAAGGCATTTTACCGGCATGAAGCTGAAAAATCATGATATTTTCTCATCATCCTGGCAGTGACACTCCTCTCCTCAAAGCTGATATTTCCCAGTAGTTTCACCGGCATGACCCCCATCAAGGAATTGGTCACAAAGCATTCCTGATATGATGACAGTTCATCAGGGAATATCACTGTCTGCGTGACCGCCTCTGATTCACAGATATACCCCCTTACTGTTCCAGGCAGAAGACCTGAGTCTATCGCGGGTGTGTATATCCTGCCATCTCTCACAAAAAATATATTGCTCACCGTACCCTCGCATATCTGTCCCTTTGTATTCAGGAAGATCCGTTCATCCATTCCAGCTTTCCTAGACCTCCTTTTTTCAAGAATGCAGTCTCCGTAATTCATGGTTTTATGATATACGAACGGCGACGTCTCATTTCTTCTAACATTACTTATGTCCATTGCAACCCCCCGTTCGTATATATCCGTGGTGTATGGATTATCTCTCATTGAAAAAACCACATTTTTCTGAGTCAACATGATCTTTAACGCACATCTCCTCATATGACCTGATTGATCTCTGTAATCATGCTCACTCATCCACTTTCTCAGATATTCCAGCACAGCTATCCTGTCTATGCCCCGTTCTGCTGGCATGCCAAGATCCAGAAATCTTGCAGCATCTTCCAGACGTCTCAGATGCCTGTCAAGAAATATCGGCCTGCCGTCAACCACACTTATAGTTTCAAATGCTCCAAGACCAAATTGAAAGCAATCATCCATTTTTACATTCATTTTACATTTCTCCCATTTTCATCATTTTCAAATGCTACTGCAATGCACTGAGTATTGCTTTTGCCTTATCCCGTGTCTCTTCATACTCTGCACCAGGATCTGAATCGGCAGTAATACCGCCTCCAACGCCTAGATAATACCTGCCATTTCTGTACAATACAGTTCTTATCACTATATTAAAATCACATTTTCCATCCAATGTAATATAACCAATAGAGCCGGTGTAAATATTTCTCTTCCCACATTCAAGTTCATCTGTAATCTCCATAGCCCTGCGTTTCGGTGCCCCCGTAACAGAACCACCCGGAAATGCCGCAGTAAGAAGAGACATCACATCTTCCCCATCCTGCAGCATGCCTTCAACATTTGCCACCTGATGGAAAACAGTCGCATACTCTTCTATCGAAAACAGTTCAGTCACTTTTACGCTTCCCGGTCTGCACACATGGTTCAGGTCATTCCTCTCAAGATCTACAATCATCAGGAGTTCACTCTTTTCCTTCTGTGATTTCTCAAGCTCCCTCCTGAGTGCCTCATCCTCCCTGTCAGTCTCTCCCCGTCTCCTCGTCCCCTTTATCGGCCGGGTGTACACACGACGATCCTTTATCTGCATAAACCGTTCAGGAGAGGCGCTCACTATCTGATAATCTCCCAGATCAAGATATCCACCAAATGGCGACGGATTGCTAACTCTCAGGTCATGGAACACGTCCAGAGGCTTTTTATCGCTGTCGACAACTATATGCCTTGTCATATTTGCAACATATACATCCCCCTCGGTTATATAATCCTTCAGCCTTCTTATAGAGTCCTCATACTCTTCCCTGCTGCATTCTTCGTACACATTCAAGTTATACTTCTTCCTCTTTTGTACATCTTCACTCGTCCTGTCAATTATATTCCCACTTTCCCGATCATCCCTGCCGCAATACTTCTCTATATCATTCTCCATTACATCAATATTTGACTGTGCATCACCTGTCATCCCATTTGCCACAAGATATGTCTCTTTTTTTAGGCAATCTTCAACAACAAAACAGTCATAGAATGTCATGACTGCCTCTGGAACAGACACAAGATCTTCATTGATGGAATCAAGCCCCATCCTATCCATTCCATAATCGTAGGATACATACCCTATCGCTCCTGATACGATCGGCAGATCCTCCGAACTCTTATCCATATGCTGTACAAGATACTGTTTCATATATTCTTCAAATGTTATATTCTTTTCAGAATCTCCATTAACCTCAAATGCATCCCCATTCTTAACAAGCCTGAGATACGGGCATCTCCCGATGATCGAATAGTGTCCCAGATTATTCACAAGGGATGAGTCAAGAAATGCTATTCCTGTCTCATCCTCATATATTCCAAAAACATCAGCTGCACACACATATCTGTCAAGTTTTTTTAGCACTCGCCTCATACTGCTCATATATGACTCCTTATCTGCAATTAAATTTCTCCGCCGCTATACAAAAATTATACAATATATCATGACCATACTCCGTAAGTACCGCTTCCGGGTGAAACTGCACCCCGTACAACGGCAGCCTTCTGTGTGATATCCCCATAACTGCACCATCCTCGGATATCGCATCCACCCGGTAATCATCCGGCAGACTGCTGCCATTTATTACCAAAGAGTGGTACCTTGTGACATGAAAGCTTTCCGGCAGCCGCGCGAACAGACCTGTTCCACAGGTATGTATCTCTGTCACCTTTCCATGCATTGGCATCTTTCCTTTTTCAACAATGGCGCCCGCACAATACCCAAGTATCTGATGTCCAAGGCAGACTCCAAGTATCGGAATCTTTCCCTTATACATGTTCACAACATCCACACACATTTTTGCCTCCCATGGCCGCCCAGGTCCCGGTGAAAGTATTATGCCCTCCGGCTCCAGATCTTCCACATCATGCAGAGATATCCGATCGCACCTTTTTACGGTCACACATCTTCCCATCTCTTCGAAATACGCCTTCAGGTTATACACAAATGAATCAAAATTGTCTATCATCAGATACATGCACTTCTCCTTATCCGCAATCACTATAAAACACAAAAAGGATAACAGCCGGCATGCCAAAGCATGCACAGTCGTTATCCTTTTCGGTCCGTAATCTGCACGTTATTTTTATCTTTGATTTTTACAGATTCTAACATATCTGTCCTCAGAAAGCAAATGCCTTTGCTACTTTTGCGCAGTCTCACTATGCAATGCGCCTACTGACGTGCCCTCTCATAGGCATCTGCATACTGTATTTCCTGTGAGTTTATCTCTTCCACATCACGGTTCTGTTTCAAGTAGGTGCCGTCAGGCTGCTGTATGCGTGCCTGCATGTTATCCTTCATCATAAGTCCAAACATGTCCCTGATACGCTGCTTAATCTTATCATCATATATAGGTGTAGCAACCTCCACACGGCGGAGAGTGTTACGTGTCATAAAATCTGCTGAAGCTATATATATCTTGTCTCTGTCAGGGGTTCCGAACATATATATTCTTGAATGCTCAAGGAAACGTCCAACAATACTTCTTATATGTATATTCTCCGTTTCTCCGGGGATTCCCGCCAGCAGACAGCATATTCCTCTTACTATAAGTTCAACCTTAACTCCCGCCTTCGATGCCTCAACCAGCTTGTCGATGATCTTCTTGTCAGTGAGAGAATTGATCTTAACACCGATATACGCAGGCTGACCATCCTTTGCTATGGTTATCTCATCATCTATCATCTTGATGACCGGAGCCTGCAGGCATTCAGGAGCCACAAGCAGGTGATCAGCATGGCTGACTGTATTGCCGATGAGGATTGACTGGAACACTTTCATGGCATCCTTACCAATATCCTCATTTGCAGTCATAAGTGACAGATCTGTGTAGAGTCTCGATGTCTTCTCATTGTAATTGCCCGTTCCTATCTGTGTTATGTATTGGATCCTGCCTCCATCCTTTCTGGTTATAAGACAAAGCTTTGAGTGTACCTTGAGACCATCCACACCATACACAACATGACAGCCCGCGTCCTCGAGGGTACGGCTCCACTCTATGTTATTTTCCTCATCAAATCTTGCCTTGAGTTCCACAAGTACCTCAACCTGCTTACCGTTCTCAGCAGCTTCAACAAGAGCCTCCACCACCTTGGAGTTCTTTGCCAGACGGTAAAGTGTCATCCTGATTGCATTTACCTTTGGATCTCTTGCTGCCTCCTGAAGGAGATTCAGGAACGGTCTGATGCTCTCATACGGATATGAGAGAAGCACATCCTTCTCAAGTATCTGAGGTATAAATGGCTTCATCACATCAAGATCCGGTGACTGCTGTGACACTCTCTTCTCAAAGAACAGCTCCTGTCTGTCCCTGAGCTTATCCTGTATCTGGAATACAAATGACAGATCCAGCGGAGATTTTGAATAAAATACATGTTTTTCGTCAAGCTCACAGTAATCACACACCTCGCCCACCATCTTCTGTGATATATCTCTTGTAAATTCTATTCTGACCGGAGCAAGTTTCTTTCTAAGCTTAACAACCTGCTCCATCTGATCTCTATAGTTGAGGTCTTCATCATACACCTTGCTCACGTCGATATCGGCATTTCTGGTGATCCTCATGAGGGTCTTCTCCTGAACCTTGTAGCCCTTGAAAAGCCCTGGAGCATAGTGAAGGATAAGCTCCTCCAAAAGTATATAGGTTCCCGGCACACCCGGAAGTGCGACAAGTCTTGGAAGCATTCCGCTCTCGCAAGGTATGATACCGAGTTTCTTCTTGCCCTTTCTCTCAAGTATGGCAAGGGCATATATCTCTCTGTTCTTGAGGAATGGGAATGGCTGTTTTCTTCCAACGATCATCACTGATAGCAGCGGAAGTATCTCCTGCGCAAAATAACTGTCAAGATACTTTGCGTCAGCCTTTGACAGGTCTGCATATCGTACCAGTCTAAAGCCCTCCGGCTCAACATCTTTCATGAGATTCTCATATATGTTGTCTTTGATCGCATTGAGCTTTGTGACATTCTCAAGGATCGCATCAATCTGTTCCTGTGGGCTGAGCTTTGTCTTGTTCTCCCTCTGATCTCCGGTCAAAAGTTTCTGATCCTCCAGAGAACCAACTCTCACCATGAAGAATTCATCAAGATTTGACTGATATATTGCCAGAAATGACAATTTCTCGCAAAGCGGTGAATTCTCATTCTGTGCCTCCTCCAGCACACGCTCATTAAACTTGAGCCATGAAATCTCTCTGTTGACGTATACGCCCTTTATTGTACTTATATTTGTATCCTGTGCCATTTCTTCATATTCTCCTTTTCTGTTCTTTATTTTTCTTATCAGTCTGATCAGCCAGTTTACCAATTGCCTGTCCTCTTTCTATCTGTTTTATTCTATACATACACATTTATTCTATACATACACAACAAGACGGATAGCCATATGACTATCCCTCTCATCATAGGAGCAGACTCATTATATGCACCCATGTGAGTTGCTGTTCCTTATTGTGGTAATCATCTCAAATCGCTCCAGGCAGTATACTTCTTATCATATATCTTCTTCAGCATATCCACCGATATGTCAGATAGCGTATTCTCACTGTTTACGATCACAGCAATCGCATCACGTCCAAATACATATGATGTGAGCAGCTCGCTCTCGTACGGCTGAAGGCTTCTGGATGACATTCCAAGGTCACATCTGCCCTGAAGCGCATCATTGAGTCCCTGTGTCGAATCCGACTCTGTGACCAAGATCTTCGCTGCCGGATTGATCTTCATGTATTCCTCTGCCAGCTTAGATACGATCGGAGCTGCCGATGTAGAACCATGTATCTCCACCGTACCACCAGACTTGTCTGACAGGAATGTCTCGCTCTTTTTTACCGGAACACAGTAGTCCGCAACCACTGCCTGCCCCGCTGACTTCACATAAGCCATGAAATCCTTTGCCACAGCTGACAACTCTCCGTTATACACCAATATATAATCCCTGCACAGAGGATATTTGTCCTTCTCTATAGATGCCGCATCCGGAGCTACACCATCGACATCCAGCGCCTTTACACCACTGTTATTTTCCGCACTGTAAGCTATATAACCTATCGCATTTTTGTCAGAAGCAACTTCCGATATGACCTTATCTGTGGATTCTGCAACAGTGTTTGTTCCCGTAGCATCGGTACCTACAAGATTGTCAAATTCCGTCTTAGTACCGGAACCTTCCTCTCTGGAAACCACATTTATCGTACCCATGGATGACATATCCGGAACGTCCACTTTGGCGCCACATCCTGTGAGTAACAGAGAACCCAGTGCAGTCATTGCAAGAAATTTGCCAATCATTTTCCAGTATCTGTCCCTTTTGCAGCTCCTGTCTATATTACTGTCAATATACGTTCTTTCACATTTGTATTTTGTCATGCCTGAGCACCTGCCTTCACCATGACTTCACTGTCGCTATCCATATTCTCTATATCAAGTTTGTCAAATGTGAAATCGTCGATTGCCTCTTCCGCAATGGATATGCAGTTGTCCGCCATACGGTCCATGCTGTAAAGGAGTGCTGAATAATCCGCTGTCAGGCTTCTCACACATGTGTTTTTCTTGACTCTTGCGAGATGAGCCTTACCTGCCTGTCTCTGGAGCTTTCTTATCTTCTTCTTGTCTGCGGCAACCTTATCAGGAGTTTCGCTGTCCCCAGTAATTATTGCATTCATTGACTCACCGAAAAGTTTCTCTGTCATATCCATACATGCTGTCAGGTCAGCTATCGCAGCATCCGACAGCAGTTGTCCATTGTCCAGGATCTTTTTATACAGGCCATCCACCTCATCGCACCTGTCTGCTATACGCTCTATATTGTTGCTGACCACCATGAGGCCTGCCGCCTGCTCTGCCTGTTTCTCGGTAAGGTTACCACTTGATATCAGCTTTGTGATGAAATCAACTATTATATTCTGAAGCTCCTTGACCTTGTCATGCTCATCCACATATTTGTCACGGATATCTGTAATATTTCTCTTCTCTATAGCATTTTTCATAGCACCTATCATCTTACCCGCATGAACAGACAATCTTGATATTTCTTTTGCGGCCATGTAGATAGCTGCCGCCGGCTGTGACATAGCTTTATCATCGAGGTATTTGGCTACAAAGCCATCTGAATTTTTCTTGTCCTCACCCCTGATGATGAACTTAACTATCTTCACCATAACAGGTATCAGAGGCAGCCAGATAAGTGTACATGCCACATTGAACGTGGTATGCGCATTTGCTATCTGTCTTGATATGATGTCAAGTTCATCGCCCTTCGGTGATATCCACTGCACAAATGCAGCCAGCGGTCTTATAAGGAACATGAAAAGTATGGTTCCTGTGATATTGAATGTACTGTGCGCGATGGCTGTTCTCTTGGCATTCTTGGACTGTCCTATGGATGCCAGAAGCGCTGTGATGGTTGTTCCAATGTTATCTCCAAAAAGGATAGGTATCGCCCCTGCCAGACCTATGACACTGTGTATTCCGTCAGGTCCAGGCTGTGACGCAAAGTTCTGAAGTACCGCAATGGTCGCCGAACTACTCTGTACAACCAAGGTCATGACTGCACCAAGTACAACTCCGAGAACCGGTATCTCTGACACCTTGCCCATCAGATCCACAAATATCGCACTGCTGGCAAGTGGTTTCATAACACCACCCATGACCTCAATACCTTCAAAGAGAAGTCCAAATGAGAATATGACCATACCAACATTTCTGATCTTTTCCTTCTTGAACACAAAGTTCATAATGAAGCCTATGAATATGATCGGATATATGTAATTACTGATCTTGAACGCCATAAGCTGTGCCGTCATGGTCGTTCCTATATTTGCTCCAAATATTACTGATATAGCCTGTGGCAGACTCATGAGTCCTGCACTTACAAATCCGATGACCATGACCGTGGTCGCCGAACTGCTCTGGAGAACTGCGGTTACAAGTGCCCCCGCCAAAGCTCCCATCAAAGGATTCTTGGTAAGGAATCCCAATATCCTCTTCATCTTCTCTCCTGCTGCCTTCTGGAGTGCATCGCTCATGCTATTCATTCCATATAGGAACATTGCAAGTCCTCCCAGCAATCCAAATACTATCTTAACTCTTTCATCCACTGTGTTTTTTTCCTCCTTATGTAAATCTCATCTTAAACAAGCATATCCACATAAGGAAATGGCCGCTATCCACATGCAGTAAACGAAATGTAAAATCTATGTAAAAAGCAAGAAAAGCCAGCAGACACACTTCATGTGTATCTACTGGCTTAAATTTCATCACCATAAATTTGCTATTATACTAGCATTTTGTATCGTATTTTTCAATATGCAGGCACGTAAAATTTATGTAAACTACATTAAAACAGTCTATCCAGTGATAGTATTATAAAGTTAGCACCTTTCTTATCTTTTTTTCACCATCAAAATAATTTAATTTTAGCATTCTATGAATTATTGCTTCTTTACACTGTTCTCCCTCTCTTACATGTTTACTATCCAAGGCCCCCACCTCTCTGTTTCTGCCAAGTATCAACTGATCTATCGAAACATTAAAAGTATCTGAAATCTTCACTAAAACTGTTACATTTATCAGAGGCTTTTCTAGATGTGACATGAATTAACGCATATATATCAAGTTAATCACTTGATAACAAATAAAAAAGAGGTCTCCACGTTCTGATGCGCACCCGGAATTCCAGATGTATTCCAGTTACATTGATTGGGAGAACCTCTTTTTTATTTTCTTATATTATTCTCTTCTAATTGTGCTCTGGCACTACAGCATAGAACACCAGATCCTCATCGCCGTTGTTCTTCAGACTATGGCTGTGTCCCGGCGGGCAATAATGGCAGTCGCCCGGATTGAGTATCTCCATGGTGTCGTCATACTCCATGGTTCCAACTCCTGAGATGATAAATATGATCTCGCTGTTGATGTCATGTGTGTGAAGCCCTATAGAACTTCCGGCTGGAAGTGTTGCCCTCATGATCTTGTTGTAATTGCCTACGTGCATGCGTGGCTTGAATACGCCTTCGCCACCCTTAAAGTTCTGAATATTCTGCTCCTCAAGGGAATCGAATGATATCTTCATCTGTTGTCCTCCTTACGAAAAATACGAAAAAATCCTGCAAACGCATATAATACGCTCCGCGCGGCGTCTGCGTGCTATGTCGTCAAGCGCACCACACTCTCAAGAAGTCTGTCACAGGCTTCCTCTATTATATCTTCTTCTATACCCGAATAATTGATAACCAGCGTGTGGCTGTCCTCCTGCTCTTTTCCGTGGCAGTACTGGCTAAGGCTGGATATGTTGATTCCTGCCGCGGCAGCTCTGTCCACCATCTCTCTGTCCGTGTATGACGTGTCGATCTCCATAAGGAAATGAAGACCTGCATTCTCTTCCTTTATCGTTACCTGTGGATACAGCCTGTGACTCCTGATACAACCAAGTATCCTGTCCCTGCTGTTCCTGTAAAACTTTCTCATCCTGTTGATGTGCTTTTCCAGATACCCCTCCTGGATAAACCTTGTGAGTGTATACTGATCAAAATTCGACACCGTACACGCATAAAAGCTTAGTACATGATTATACCTTACCATGAGCGGTATTGGCAATACCATGTAGCTTATTCGTATGGTTGATGACAAACTTTTTGAAAATGTATTCATGTATATGACCTTATCTGAGGCATCTATACTCTGAAGTGCTGGGATCGGATTGCCCACCAGACGGAATTCACTGTCATATTCATCCTCTATGATATATCTGCCCTCCTGCTTTGCCGCCCAGCCCAGCAGTTCATATCTCCTACTCGCCGGAGTGACAGTTCCCGTAGGGAAATGGTGTGACGGTGATATATGCACCACATCAGCCCCGGACCGCTCTAGCGAATCTATGTTGACACCGCTCTCATCCATGTCTATATAACAGCATTTCACTTGATATGCATCGTATATGTGCTGTATCTTCTGATATCCCGGATTCTCCACACCGTATACGCTGTCCCTGCCGAGAAGCTGTATGATAAGACCATACAGATATTCCGTTCCCGCGCCGACTATGATCTGGTTCGGGCTTACAGACATCCCCCTGAACTGATAGAGATAATCCGCAATGGCCTTTCTGAGTTCAAATATACCACCAGACGGTGATCTCTTCATAAGCTTTTCCCGGTCATCCATCATCGTCTCCCTCATGAGTTTCGTCCATGTCGAAAATGGGAAGTTCTCACTGAGGGTGGAATTGTTTACAAAGTCGGCAAAGAACCTGTTCTGGCCAGGGGATTCTGCGTGTTCCCTGATCACATGAGAATGCTCTGTCACATGGTCTTCCGATCGTATTCCGCGCAAGTATGCAACGTCCGATTCATCTGAGGTCATGTTCTGCCTTGCATTATCTTTCATTACGGAACCTTCTGTACCACCCTTATATTCACTGGCATAGTAGGCATTGCGCACTCCCACAACATCCGCATCCTCGGCCTTCACGTCACACACATAGAACCCGCTCTTCGGCTTGGAATAAATATACCCCTCCGCAAGAAGCTGGCTGTAGGCATTCTCCACAGTGACCACGCTCACATTCAGATGAGCTGCAAGTGCCCTCTTTGACGGCAGCTTCTCATGGGCTTTAAGATTTCCTATCAATATGTCATTTTTTATCTCTTTGTACAAATGCTCATAGAGGAAATCCATCCCTCTGTCGTCAAATGAATATGTAAGCATCCACTACTCTCCCAATACTATATCAACGATCTTCTGTGTGTCATGTATGACAAATGGTGCGCCAAGGCTCATGATAAACTCCTCGTCTCTGAATCCCCAGCCGACCATGATGACATCCGTTCCAGAATTTCTTGCTGTGGCAAGATCCACATCAGAGTCACCTATATATACGACATCCTTCTTCTCAAGACCAAGCGTTCTGAGGCACTCCTCCACCATGTCAGGTGCCGGTTTCTTGGCTATGCCAGGCTTCTCACCAAGTGCGAAATCAAACATTCCTGGGAAATAGTCAACGCACAGATCCTGAACAGCGAAATCTGCCTTGTTGGACACAACCGCAGTCTTCACACCTGCTGCCCTGAGCTTTGCTATAGCATCATGTATTCCGTCATATGGTCTGGTCTTGATTGCACTGTGCTCCTTATAATAAGAAGCAAATGTATCAAACACCTTATCTATCGTTGCCACATCAGTTCCCGCCGGCACAGCTCTCTCAATGAGCTTTCGTATGCCATTCCCAACAAATCTTCTAACCTCATCTATAGTTCTCTCAGGGAATCCATGATGAGCAAGTGCATAGTTTGTACTGTCTGTCAGGTCCTCAAGAGTATTGAGTATTGTTCCATCCATATCAAATATCGCTGCCTTGTATCTCATGTCATACATCTCCTTGTCTTATTTGTAATTATGCTTATTCCCATTATAATCTGTGAGTTAAGGTTGTCAATCAACAATGACGCCACAAAAAATCCGGCACAGGAGGGAGGTTCCTGTGCCGGACTTTTATATACAAATGAAAGTAATCATCTATCGTATATTTATTCAATTGTTATATACTTTGACTTTGGCTCTTCCGGTTTCTTCTCAATCTTTGGAACTGTGAGCTTAAGCACTCCGTCCTCAAACTTGGCCTTGATATCTTCCTGAGTCAGATCCTTGCCAACATAGAAAGTTCTGCTACCTGAGCCACTGTAACGCTCCTTGCGGATATACTTTGTCTTCTTATCTTCCTCTGTGGTCTCACTCTTTGTAGAAGCGTTCACGATCAGATATCCATCCTTGAGCTCAATCTTCACATTCTCTTTCTTAACTCCTGGAAGATTCATCTCAACTGTGTAGGCATCCTCGCTCTCGGCTACATCAGCCTGCATAAATCCATTCATCTGCGTCTGCTTTGGTGCTGTATAAGTCCTCTCAGGATATCCAAAGAAATCATCTAAAAAGCTATCTCCAATAATACTAGGCATTAACATAAGTCATCTCTCCTTCCAATATCTATCCCCTCTGCCTTTATCGCATCAGGTATATACATGTTAATAATTTCGTTTCCTTTTCAAAGGATCGCTTCAAGGCTTATCGTTAATTTCTATTTAGAAGCTCTTTCCTTTGACTGATTATGTTATACCACTTCTGTTAGCACTCGTCAACACAGAGTGCTAATAAATTTTGTGAAAAATTTGTGAAGTCCACTAATTCAGGACTTCACAACCTCACACATAAAACACCTTTTCATCCTCAAGCCTGAAACATGCAAGTCTTGCGTTCTTTATTCCTATGCTTCTCATCCAGCATCCACAGTCTATGTCATAGAACAAAAAGTCCCGTTCTTTGTCATACCTTCGAAATACCCATCCATCATTATATGCAAATTCTTTCTCTTTGGTCGTAGGAGTATGCCCCGCCACTACCATGCCGTGCATGATGCCGCCATTTGTAAATCCATCACCCCTGGCATTCATATAGAACTCTTCCCTTGAGCTGTACATGGCCTTAAGTTCCGGCGTATCAAGTCTCCTGATGTATCCGGCATGGACTATTATGCATGTTCTGCCAGACACTTTCGTTTCATACAGATACGGCATGTTCTTTATCCGGTCCGCCCATGCACATAACTGCGAGAAAGTATATCCGGATTCTATCAGCTCATATACCGTCTCACAGCGGTCAAACTTTACGCTGGCATCTTTTTTCGCAAGCTTTTTCATCGACTGGTACAAAGTTTTCGTGTCCTGCAGGCTATCCCTGTCAAGATCCATTTTGTAGCTGATGATCCTCATCGCCTCTATATTCTGTGCAAAGTCCTCATCATGATTGCCTCGTAGCAGAATGACATTTGGCGGAACATTCATTATCCATTCCAGCACCTCAGCGTTCTTTGGTCCCTTATCCACATAATCCCCGGCACATATCAGAGTGTCACTGTCTCCCAAATTTATCTTCTCAAGCATCCGGATCAGCTCATCATAGCATCCGTGAATGTCCGATATTACATAACTGCCCATATCTATCCTCCAATATCATACTTCATATCGAACATATACCAGACTTATTTCTGTAAATGTCAACACCATCTGAAAGTAAATTCTGAGTAAATGTCTGGTCAGGACATATAATGCTTGTGCTTTCCAATATCGCCAAATAGTCCAGCGCTCATTCATCAAGCATTAGCTTTCCTTTCTTCGCCTTCAACTTTAATCGTTCCATTTGTTCTTTCTCGATCTGTTGAATACTTTTTTCTGGCGTTGGAAGATCTTCAGGCATCGTGCCACCAATCTTTTCTATTGCAGTGCGCACTTCTTTTCCAACATTATAATGAACTGATGTTGCCTTATCAGCGCCTTGTATTTTGTCTTTCCTCAACTTTTCTTCTGTCTGAGATATACGAAACAAGTTTGCGATCAACTCCGTACTTCCCATATAGTCAAGTATTTTTTGCCCAACTTCTAACTGTTTTCTTGAATGGATATCGTCTACATCAAGTCCTCCATACAGACCCATATAACCTGCATTTTGGAAAAAAGCAAATTCTTCATTTGTTATTACTCCAGCATTATGAGCAGTCTCTGCCAACATCTGATTCCACTGCTTGATATCGCCCCGAACCACCAGTCTCCTATTATCCTCATCCAACTCATTAAAATGATCAGCGACTTCCTGTCTGTATGTCTGTATTGCAAAATATGTCTGACCTAAAGCTATGACTTCCTTACGTGGATCTCCATTCTGTACTACCAAATAACATGCATATCGGGATAATTCGTAATCTCTTGTTGGTTTCGACGTAACTCCTGCTTCAACGATTTTGCTGACCTCAGCAAAATCGTCAGAAACCCTATGTCCACTATTCTCACATGCAATCATCGCTCTTTTTATTACCTTTTCAAAATTTCTCCACTGTACATAATCAAGTGCCGGGCCAAGTTCTCTCGCACTCCAATATTCACTTCCATCTTCACGAACATGTTTGATATCTTCACAATTACCATAATAATTTTATCATAGTTACACCTTAAGTACTACTTGATTCCCGTATTTTTTATTATTTACGCCATATTTAGCAGTCTCAATTACTTTCCTACGTTTTTCCTGTACCATATAATTCTGACAAATACATACAAAGGAGATCAACTATGGACAACATGCAAACATTGATAAAAAACTATTTGGAATACTGTGGTAAACAGAAATGCCTTGATGAAAAAACTCTGAAAGCGTATAAGATCGATCTAAAGCAATTCTCAGACTATCTTTGCTCATCTGACATCACCGACGTTTCCACCAGTATATTGGAGGATTACATCGGTGAACTTCATAATAAATACAAGCCCAAGACCGTAAAACGTAAAATTGCATCTGCAAAAGCATTTTTTCACTATCTTGAATACAAGGAAATCCTGGATAGAAATCCGTTCAATAAACTGCAGCTCAAATTTCGAGAGCCCGTAATATTACCCAAGACCATTCCACTTCACACCGTTGAAACAATTTTGTCCACCATTTATGAACAGCTTAATTGTGCCAAAACTATCTATCAAAGAAGGAATTCTCTGAGAGACGCAGCCGTTATTGAACTTTTATTTGCAACCGGCATGCGAATTTCTGAACTCTGTGCGCTGAAAGTCAACGATATCAACCTGTACGATGGAAGCATCCTTATATATGGCAAGGGTGATAAAGAGCGCCGACTTCAGATAGGAAATCCGTCTGTCATAAGTATACTGAACAAATATGAAGTTGATTTTCATTCCGAGATAATGAATTGCAATCACTTCTTTGCAAATCAATCCGGTCGGTCACTGACCGATCAGACTGTCCGCAGAATGATAAATAAATATACCGCTCTTGCCGCAATCGATCTACACATAACTCCACATATGTTCAGACATACTTTTGCAACCAGTCTGCTGGAAGCTGATGTGGACATCCGCTATATTCAGGAAATGCTGGGGCACAGCTCCATCAACATCACTGAGATTTATACTCACGTTGCGTTGGCTAAACAGCGAAGTATTTTGGCAACTAAACATCCGAGAAATAATTTTAATATTTAGTTATGTGAGCAAAGCATATTATCTTTCGAGGGATATGCTTTGTTTTCATTTTGCGCCTTTAATCAATCTCAGCATCGGTTATTTATACGGATAATATGTGATTATCTATTTTTAGATAAGATTTTAGCAGAAAATAACTGAAGTAAAATTAGAATTAAGAGGATTATATGGAAAACTTAAATATATTAATTGCACATGTTTCATATCAGGCATCTGCAGGTAGTTTCATAAAATTGTTACGCAATTCCAACAAATATCATTTTTATATTGTTGGTTGTGACAGTATAGAGATGGGGTATTCTAGTGGAAGTGTGTTAGTTGATAAATTCTATCATGTTACTGAAGACAACCCCGATGCGTACATAAACACAATACAAAAAATTGTTAGGGAAGAAAAAATAAATGTGATTATTTCTGCAGAAGAGGATGACTTGAATAAATTTAGAGATTTTGAAATTAACGAAGCATTATATACTTACATCCCCCCGCGAAAAGTGTTTAATACATTTAGGGACAAGCAATTTGCCACTACTGAAATTGAAACTTATGGCATATCAACACCTAAAAGTATTATAAATTATAGCGATTTTCAAGCTACTAAAATTAAAAAAATTATTAGACGAGATAAAATTTCATGTTGTAGTCGTGGTATTACCATACTGGATCGAAATGATATAACAAAACATTTTAAATTTCATTCAAAAGATTATTTCTCTCAAGAATTTATAGATGGTGATTTATATACTGTAGATGTATTTTGCGATAAAAATGGTATTCCATGTTCTATTATACCTAGAAAAGATATTGCAATAAAAGATGGTACAACTTTCAAATGTATAATAGATAAACAAAACGAATTAATTAATATCTGCAAAAAAATATATAGTATATATTTTATTCCTGGATTTTCAAATGTTCAATTTATTATGTCTGACAGATTTTATTTTATTGAGCTTAATCCTAGGGCCGCAGCAACTATGATTGCTTCTGCGATAGCATCTGTTAATTATATGGACTTATATATATATCATTTTTTGTTTGGTAATGAGCTACCACTATTTGAAGAAATTATGAATAACGTAAAATGGGGAAGTATTATTTCACGTTATTACAATGAAACAATTTTTATACCAGGAGATAACTAATATGCATTTAAACGAGCTAAAAGATATACTAAAAAATTTTGAATCTCAAAAGTCTAATTATATTATCTGGATATTGGCAAATGTTAACGATACAATCCAGAATAAAGAATCGTTTATTAATCATGCTAATTTTTCTGAATTTTTTTCTAAAGCTGAATTTGCTTCAATCGCATCGTCAATAATCGAAAGCTTCGGATATGTCCGTATATTTTATTCTGAGACAGAATTTATGGAATATGTATTTAACAATTTAAAATCATTACCTAAAGACAATATTATAATATATAATTTTATGAGAGATGGCATTGGAGAAGGAAAAAAATCATTAATTCCTGCATTCTGTGATTTGTATGGGTTTAAATATATAAGTTCAAATGCCTTTGTAATTTCCCTGCTTAGAAATAAATTTGTATATTCTAAATACCTAGAAACATTAAAAATACCAGTTCCATTTACTTTATGTAGTAATATGATTGACTTAGAGTTATACAACAAAATAAAAGGAAAAGAAATAATTATAAAAAATATTTTTGAGTCCGCTAGTATAGGATTAAATGAGAATAATGTATTTAGAGTTACAGACTATTCCTCTTTACTCACCCAAATTAAAGAATTCAAGAAAAGAATGAATTGTAATAATTTGCTAATTCAAGAATTTATTTCAGGAAAAGAATGCGAAGTTTTTGTTGTAAAACATAAAAATAAATTTTTTTCATTTGACCCAATTATGCTTAATATAAATAATTCGACTATTATTACTTCAAGCATATCTGATGATTATGACTATTCATTCTCTCCTTTATCCGATGAGTTTTCTAATAAAACATGCGAAGCAATTAAGAAATCTGCCGTAAAATCTGCAGATTTCTTAAATATAAAAAATTACGCTCGCTTTGACTATAGAATAACAGAAGATGGCGATTACTATTTAATTGATATAGCCGGTAGTCCATATTTGACAAGACATAGCTCTATTAGCTATTTGTTCACCAATGTGTTAGAGTTAAAGTATTCAGATATTTTTTTATTTATTGCTGCTTTAACAACAGACAATTATTCCCACGAGGTAAACTGTAAATCAGATACAGGCAAGCCTCTAGAAGAATAAAGATTTTTATCTTGCGGGGAATACTGTAACATATTTATTCCATATTTTCGGAAATCTGGAATAATTCTAGATTTAATTAGGTATCTTGCTGCGCTAACGCGCAAATTCATCTTTTCATTATTATGGAAGATTGATGGATAAAATGAATCTAATAAATCTATAATCTGAGAACATTTTCTCCAGTTATGGTGTTGTAGATTTAAATAAAATTCATACCATGCAAAATGATACCTATAAAAATCATTTATGTTAACATCAGTAATTTCTGAAACATTTTTGCATCCCAATGATTTCTCTAACCGGTGTTTAGTTTCATTGTATTTAGTCTCATCTCCAGCGTACAAATACATCGAAGCTATATTCATTAGTATTACATGATTTGTACCACACGGCACTGTTGTAAGCAAATGTTCAAGTTTCTGTGAAGTATTTAATGCATTTTCTTTTAGTTCGCCTTCTTCAAGTTTTTCCGTAGATTCTATATTAAGATACTCAGCTATGTATAAATTATTATATATCTTCTCAACTTGAGGTATTTCTAATTGCTTTTCTTCTATAAACTGTAATGCTAATTTACAACTTTTTATTGCTCTTGAATATTCATGAATTGCAATTTCATTTCCTGCCTTGGACGCAAGAGAAATAATATATTCGTCCCAAATTTTGTTTTCTCTAAAATAAGCAACTGCTTGTTCATAATACACTACTGCTTGTGATGGTGCAGTAAATAAAAAAGCTTTTCTATTAAATATATTTATTACGTATTCAGCAAATCCCTTTTTGATAAAATGCTCATCAATATATTTTACCAAAATTAAACTTCTATCATATAATTCACAAAAAGTTTGTTTATCATTTAAAGTATCAAGAACATATGGTGCTAGATCATAAATAATTCTCAAAGAAAGGAGTTTTTCTTCATGCTTTTCTAATCGAAAATTATCTTCTAGATAAATGCTCTTTTTCAAATAAGCTTTTAACTCATTGGCAATTATATTAATTTTTTCTTTTTTTATGTTTTTCCCCATGTATGAACTTCTAAATTGTAACCTTCGTAATTCTGCAGATAATACTGTACTTATTTGGGAATAATCTATTTTGTCAAGAATTGCTATTGTCGTTTTATATTCTTCCCTATAGAAGGCATCATAGGCTGAATTAATATTTCCAAAAAGAATTTTTAACTTCTCATTACTATTATTATTGTTAAAAAATAAGATTATTTTTTCTCTTTCCAAGCCGTCGGACAATAAAAAACTTTTAGAAATTGCTAACATTATCATTGCAAAAACATTTTTATTTATAGAATTATAACTATAAAATAAGTATTGTGCTCTTTCAAAATACTCATCTTCTGCGACTCTAGATATATAATTGTAATAATCAGCTGTTTTATTTATATATGTTTTTTCTGCTTGTGTGTATAAATAATCTTTTTCTTTTTTAGAGATAAATGAGAAATTCCTTGAAGATTGTAAATCTATACAAAAATCTTCTTCAATAAATTTTTCATTTACTGCACAAACAAATCCTTTCTGTACATTTTTTTCATCAATATTATTTATATAACTTATCAAAGTAGGTGTAAGCATATATATACTCATAGAAGATGTTAGAATAATAGTTCTCAAGTCATCCTTGGATAAATTATATTTATTGCCTGATTGTATATAATAATTTAATTTTGTATCAATTATGTTTTCAAGACAATTATTTGTTTGCGGTTTATTTAAAATAAAATTAGAGTAGCTTTTTACTAAATCTAAATTCGTACCGCAAAGTTTAATTATTTGCTTTAATTTAGAAGATGTTATCTGTTCAGGATCATACTTACATATATCAACTAGGAAATGATACATATCTTCTTTGTCGTAGTCCCTAAATTTTACATTTTGCACATTATATTTGCCATAAAAAAAGTCATCAGTACTTGTTAAAATTACTGTTATTTGCTTTTTTATTTTCTCTTCAATAAACGTTTTGTTACTAAGTAAAATATCTATGAACTCTCTGCTCTCTGCGGGGAGGGATTCGTATCCTATTGCAGAAATTAATATTATTTTTTTTAGGGAAATTGATTTTAAATTTGAAATAATATAATTAATTTTTCTCTGTTCATTTTTCGTAAATGATAAGGACATTCCTATAAAATTATTTAATGATAAAGATACATTTATTTTATGGGTGGCAATTGTCTTATTGTTTTTAATAAGTGTATCAGACACAATCCTATATAATTCACACTTCCTTTTCAAATTATCCTCTAACTTATTTAGGACATATTCTTTACCTGTTCCGTTCTTTCCAACAAATTGAAAAGAAAACGATCCCGACTCAAGAATTTTTGTTGAAAGCATTTGATAAAATTCATCACGATTTACACATTCTAATTTGTTAATCATATTTTTAATTCCTCAAAAAGATATGAATAGCTCTAATTTTAAATATATAGTATTTAAAAGATAATCACATATTATCATTCACTTTTATATTATATCATTATATCTATCCCTTTTCTATACATATATATTATTTATACTATAATTGTTAAAGGCAACCGGTCATTGTTAAAATGACTTGTGTATGCCTGTACCCCTGATTTCTTCCACTACACTCCATTACGATATAATAATCATCATCGTTCTCAGCCTTTATAACAATCCCCTGTGAATAATCTGTTCGCCAAAGCGGTTTAATACCATAATATGGCGCCACAAACTCATTCGTGGGGTTTGGGAACTCAACGTCAAATCCATTTTTATGCAACCACGCATGATAATTTTTTATTGCTGGTGGTGGTCCTATGATTCTGAATGCCATCAATATTGCCTTTTGAAATTCCAACTCTTCTTTGATGTTTATTATGTACTTTTCTTTTGGATCAAGAGCATATCCATTTACATAATTTAGTTTTATATTACGCCCATTTAGTTTTATATTTTTCATTTAGCTCCTTATTTATTTGGTCGAGTTTCAACATATGGCTGATTTTTTGACACAAATTCATCTACTTGTAAAAATGATCTGCCTAGCTCATTAAGACTTAATACCATCATATATTCAGCAACTTCTCCTGCTCGATCCATATATCTCATCGGGTCAAGTGTTGCTCGAAATTCTTCAAACGAATCTCCTACAAGTAGCCATTCCCCTGACTCTTTATCGTAGCAACAATGCAAATCTCTCCAAAGAGCAATATCATCTTCTTCAAAGAATTCCTCATCGGCTTTAAAGTTAGCCCACGGAAATAAATGAGGAAAAACTTCAGTATATGGTGTAAAAGGAAACCAATATGGATATGAATACTTTTGAACTTCTTTACCATCATCAACTATTACCTCTGTATTTCCCCTTCCACTACTCTTATTTACCCACTCTACAGAATGTAATTTTACTATTCCTCCATCCTGAATAATTTTCATAAAATTTTTTTGAGAAAGTAGAAAATTATAGTTAATTACATGTTCTGGGAGGTTAGTAAATAAAAGTAATTTCTTATTTGTTGTATCATTCAAAAAAACCTGATCCAAAGGGATTCTAACAAAATACCCTTTTCCCTCCCCATTATTAGTTTTTTCAATAGTGTCTTCCGTCAACTTTTGCCATATACATACATTATCATCAGGATTATACAAAACCAATATGCAAGGTAGTGAATTCATTATCCAATAATTGTACTGTCTATCATTTATCTTTCGAAAAATAATACAATTGTCTTTTTTTCTTCAAACCAACTTCTACCAGACTTTATTTGTAGTGCAAGAAGCTGTTTTGGTTTTCCGGATGAATCTACATATTCCATATGAGCATCAATACCTACATCATCAGTAGGCTGCTCCCGAAACATCCAATGATTTCGTTCAGCAATTTCACCACAATGTAATATCCCTATTCTTTCCGTCGTATTTGCCACACACTTTCTCCTCTCTTATTTGTATTTTATTCTTAACGCTTCAACCTCCATTATATGCAACTTCAATCATACTTGTCATAATCTATGAATAATTACGTTATTATTGCATTGTATTATTGTTTAATTAACATTTTTCAATTCTAATTAACGAAATAAATTTAATATTAGGCTAAGCTTGAAACACATAAGGAAATAGACATTTTTAAGCTACACGAAATAGCCCCCCAAAAAAATTTCTTTATACAATATTGAGTGATAATAAATCTCACCAAAATCATGAGACACCTTATCTGTCAAGAGTACATACACTGTTATGTTTTAATATTTTCAGATTTTTTACATTGTTCCATGGTATCTCATACATATCGCAAATAATCTATTCCATAACCTTATTAAACCTTTTTTATATAATATTCCATAAATTTGATAACAATCTTTGTCCGAGGACAAAAAGTGTGTAAATCTAGATACTAGAATCACACACTTTATATCCTATGGTTAACAAGTTATATAATCAATCACAAATATTTTCAATTTAAAAGTTTATGGGATATTTAAATATAAGCCATTTGCAATTGTATATTATTTAATGTTCACAGTAAAAATTAATAATCACCTTTCAACGAAAAAATTGCATATTCCCCCTCGCCATACTCCACATAAACACTTCCCACATTTTTATCTAAAGTAGCATATATCTTCTGCCCTATATGTAACTGTACAGCATCAAAATTGTTTTGCGGTTCTTTTGAATTATCGACATTTAATACAGATCCAACATACTTATAATTATCTGGAAGTTCTCTATCTAACTCCGTACCAAAATAATAATAAATACTTCCATTATAATATATCTGTGGTTGTTCAATTACACCACTCTGATAACCAGTATACGTTTCCTCTTCCATGTTCAATCTATTATAATCTTTCAATATGATAATAACGATGGTTATAAAAATTACAACAATGGAAAATACTATAATATTTTTTTTATTTTGACATCGTGACTTTTGAGATGAAATCATTGTATGTTCCCCATTTCTTTTCTGTTATACTAGTTGACCATCCATCCATAACCTTAACATAATTAATTTTATTTGCAGTTCTGGTACCAACGCATACTGTCATGTGTCCTACTGATGTACTATAGCTCCCTTTTCCTGCGGCAAATCCCAATAAACATGGTCTATTATTTGTTTCCGTCTTCACATTATTGAATGTTGGATTCCACTTATTTGTAACAGAAACAGAATAACTAGATTTATTTTTCACATACTTTTTTATAGTATTGGGAATATTCTTATTCTGATACCCACCTTCAGCGTTAATCAAATTATCCACCTTATTTTTTACACCATCAAATGTCATTCCATTTATCAACGATGAATAGCCATTTTTTCCATAATGCCACATCAAATTACTAATGGCTGCTACGATACAATTTGAATTTCCTTGTTCATTTGGATAATAACACGGAGTAATGTCACTGATAGGAATCATGTCTCCATTTCCATATATATTATAATATTTTCCATCTCCTAATAATACCGGCATTGCATTTTCATATATATACTTTACTTCTATGATTTCACTAGTATTAACCAAGTCAAATGCCGGTCGACCAAGCGAAAATTCTAAAACTGTGTTATCTGAACAATCAACAATTACATACCCTTTATATTCCGCTCTCTCAACGTAGAAAAGCTTACATATAATTTTTTCACAATCCATAGAATATAAATCATATGCAAATTCCAGATCAGCGTCTTTCCAGTCTGAATATTCCTCATCATTAGCAACTATATACTCTTTAAAATCCTGTGCTGCTTTTTCTGCCTCATCTTTTTCAGCAGCATAGACTTTTCCCGTAAAGCAAAAACATATTGTAATACACAAAAATAATAAGTTTAAAATCCTTTTCATACTAATTCTCTCCTTTTTCATTTAGACATCTAATTTTCGTTGTTCATATATCACCCCATAAAACTTAATCTAACTCCCCCTTGTATCAATTGATATGATTCAATAAGCTTTTTTAATTTATTATTCTCGTTTAATATTAGTTTAGCCCCCTTTGATTTTGGTAATAAATTGTAATTATTCTTATCTCAATGCATCTCACATAAATGACAATACAAACTATTATTTGTTAGTTACTGCATATTTGACTATTTTTCTAGCAAATATAAAGTTAATTTTCCTTATATCGTTTAAATAAAAGCTATATGATAATGTTGGAAATAACTTTGCTGAACGCACAGTAATCAACCTCCTATCATTACTACATATAGAGTCAACTATATCTTTCATATCATTTTTAAATACATTGTTTGCTACAAAATTTCCATTAGCTATATCTTTTTCAGTTTTTTCAATATATTTTATAAGAATATCTGCGAATAGTTTTCTTTTTAAACTTCGTGCATATTCAAAGTAATTAATATTGTCAGGTTTACTATAAATAATATAATTTGCTAGGACAGGTAACTCAACCTCATAATATGAATTAGAATATTGTTTTTCAAATTCTATGTAATACTTTTTAAGTTCTCTGTCTAATGTGCTCCACAATTCCTTTCTCGGCATAGGAATATTATTTCTTCCATTCACTGGCATTTGACCATAATTAAATAATAATTTATTTATATTACTTTCTTGGATAAATTCACTTCTTTGAGGACATGGCAAATAGTCAATTCTATTTTCGGCCGACAGCATAATATATCTAATTGCTCCACAAGCTATATTTTCCGTATAATGATTTTGTCGATAATGAGTATTATATAATGCCCTTGATTCCTCTTCAAATTCTTCATTATCTTCCAAAGGAATTAAAAAATTTTTCAAAACAGAATCTTCCAATAAAAGATTCCAATATAGAGAAAATTCATTCTTTGGAAAATAAATATTATCCCACAAAAATAACGCCTCTAAAATATTATGAAATGTAGGATTTCTCAACAATAGATCTATATTATCTAAATCGTGTATAATATTTTCTAAACTCCAGTTATCAATCAATACATTATTCATTCTAGGCTCCATATGAACAGTAAATAATTAATTCTAGTAATTTTTTGTTACATATCTAATTTATCAGTCTTAACCAAGATACTTTTTTAACAATATATATAACCAATCAGCCACAGATAATGTACTCATAAATATCACCTCCCATTTAATAATATCTTGAGTCAACTTTTAGTTTCAATCTTCTTTACATAAACTACCTTTTTTCGCATGAACGACATTATATATATATATCTTGCTTTTAATTCGATAAGTTATATAATATATAATATATATTATACTTAAGGGGGTGTATTTAATGATTGCACATTTGGCCTATTTAATAATAGAGATTTTGAATTACATTTTAATTTTTAATTTGACATTTGGAATAGAATTAACCAAAAAGCCTTTCCGATATTTTACTTTTATTATTTTTCTACTATGCTTTAACAATATTCCCTATTCAGTAGAAAACGATACACTCGCTTTTTTTTTACTTGGTATTTTGATGACATTTATTTTGATTGATGATTTAAAACCAGACAAATTTGTGATGTATATAAGTATATTTCAACTGAGTCATATTTTTACATTATTATTTGTATATATTACTGCTATTATTACTCTAAAATCATTTAATGAACTTGCTACAAACACACTGTATTCTTTGTTTTCCAGCGTTTGTTCTACTCTATTTGTGTTTTTGTTTTTTTTATACTTACGATTTTTTAAACATTATTGTGAACCACTTATCATATTCAGAAATAGAATACATTATGTATTACTTGCATTATCGCTATTTATAATTACCGGGGTAATTGGCGCAATACAGGCATTAGCATCTTTTACAGAATTAAATGATCTGCTTTTAAACGTAGTATCATTATTTATTATTATTTTAATCATCCTATTCTTTTCAATGTGGATAGCCTTATCCAAATCATTTCAGAAACAACTCTTCTTACAACATCAAGAGGAGATTGCAAAACTAAGAATTTCTGATCAAGAGAATCGTTTTGCCATAATTCGAGATAGTGATACCGCATTAAGGGAATTTAGACATGACATGAGAAGTCATATGTCAATATTGCATGAATTATTAAATTCAAAAAAATACTCGGAAGCCTCTAATTATCTTGATAATATTGGAACGGCATTTAAACAAGCAGATTGTATCACGTACACCGGAATATCCGCTGTAGATGCAATTATTTCGCATCATCAGCAACAGATGAATTATAATCACATAAAGTTCAAATGTTTTAACTCAGCTTGCTCAATACCAAACACAATTAATGCTTTTGACCTTTGTACAATATTTGATAATATACTTGCGAATGCATTAAGATCCTGTGAAAATATGCCCGAATGTAACTCAACACATCCCGAGGTTACTATTCATATATCTGTAAAAAATACGCGCCTAATTATTCACCAATCGAATACAGCACTTGCCCCGGTTATTTTTGGTGCTGATGGTCTTCCTATTACTACAAAAGATAATAAGATAATGCACGGATTTGGACTTCAAAACATTAAACATACAGTAACAAATTATAATGGAGTACTAACGTGTTCCCAAACCAATGGAATGTTTTGTGTTGACATAATTATATAAAGTGTACTAACCTTGAATTTCAAATACATATAATTACATGGAGGAAACATATGATATATATTGGAATTTGTGATGATGAGTTAATTCATCAAAGTAAGAATCAAGCCTGTTGTGAACATTTCTTTTCAACTAATAAGTTAGACCACACCTACATTTTTTTTCATTCAATTAATGATGTTGTCTCATATTGTTCTCATCACATTTCCGTATTGTTACTTGATATAGAAATGAACGACTCCATAAATGGAGTTCAGCTTATGCGTAGACTTCAGCATAATCAATTTATAAGATCAATTATATTTGTATCTAACCATACACATTATATATATGACAGCTTTAGCCCTAAAACAATTGGTTTTTGCCCTAAGCCACTTGAAACAGAACGATTATTTCCCTTATTAGAATCTGCACTCCGTAACCACTGTAGTGAACCTATTGTATTTGACAATACTCCGAAAGGTTATATTTATACAGATGATATTATATATATATATTCCACTGGTCACTATATAAATGTTGTAACCTACTCATCAGGCACTCACCTATTTGTGATGGATATAAAAAACGCAGAAATAATTTTACAAAATACTAATATTATTCGAATTCACAGATCATACATGATTAACATGGCTTGCATAAAAGACATTAATTATACCGATATTACTCTCTCAGCGGATATAATTGAAATTAGGCATCTCCCTATTGGCCGCTCCTACCGTCAAAAAGTAAAATCTCTATATACCAAATATCTACTTAACTAATTGGAACTTTTTATAATGCAAGAGCCCTATAGTTCTAAAAACTATAAGATACACACTCTTGTACTCTCAAGTTCTCCCCAAATCTGGCATACTCGAAGTTGTCGCAAAAATCGTCATAATTATATTGCGGACACTAGTTTGTATCGCCCCCCTAAAGTTAGCCCCTAAAATCTAACGATTGGAGGTTGATATTTTTATGTTCAAATAAAGTTTTGAATTCAAAAAACAATTAGTTTATGAGTATTTAAGTGGAAAATAGGAGGAGATTCACTTGCCAGGGAGTATGGTATTGCTCGCAGTGTATTGTGGCGATGGATAAACGCTTACAGAAAGTTCGGCGACGAAGTGTTAAAAAGATCTCGAAAAAATATAATCAATTCTTTCGAAAAGAAGTTTTCTGTTGTAGAGTTATATTTATCAAGCTAAATCCCGTATCAAGATTTAGCTCTACAAGAGGGTATTACTAATCCACGTACGATTAATCGCTTTCGAGTAGCTAGTCCTGATGCGTTGAGACCACATAAGAAAGGTCGTAAAAACATTAGAGAAGCCAGCTAACAATATAAAAATCAAATCAACTGGAAAATCTATCGTTGATACAAGTGGGGCGCATGTAAGAGAACTAGAGGATGAACTTCTTGAGTTAAGGATTGAGAATGCCTTTTTTAAAAAACTGAGGAGACTGTGGTTAGAGGACGAAGCAAAAATGAGAAAACGGCTCGAATCATCAGCAGTCTCCGAAGACGATTCAAACTAAAAGAACTTCTCTCATATACCAGAATGCCAAAGGCAACATATATGTATTGGCACAAGCGTTTTGATAGGAAAAATCCAGATAAAGAAATTGAGGAAAAATACTCGAAATCCGTAAAGAAAATAAGAATTATGGGTATCGCAGGATACTTGGATAACTTCGAAATCAGGGATATAGTATCACCAAAAAGAAGGTTCATCGTATAGTTCAAAAGCTTGGGTTACAGGTAACATCGTATACTCGAAAAAGCAGGAAATACGGTTCTTACAAAGGCAAAGTTGGAACTGTTGCGCCTAATAGAATCCGTAAACGTTTTAATACACATATTCCACATCTGAAGATCACAACCGATACTACTTTATGAAATCAATGCAAAAGGTCATATGACCATGCATATGTTGTATCTAGATCCATTTATGGATATGTGCAATGGAGAAATACTTAGTTACGGAATCGACAAAAAACTTCCGCAAAAAATGTAATGGACGCTCTGGAAAAAGTTATTGAAATTACTTCTAACTGTCCGTACAGAAGAACTTTTCATTCTGATTAAGGATGGGCTTACCAGATGAAGGTATACTCTCACAGATTAAAGTAGGAACGAATATTTCAGAGTATATCTAGAAAAAGAAATTGTCTTGATAACTCTATAATGGAGAACTTCTTTGGATTTCTTAAACAAGAGATATACTATGGCGTTGTTTATTATAGCTTTGATGAATTAAAATTTGAAATAGAAAGCTTTATAAAATATTACAATAAACGAAGAATAAAAGAAAAGTTAGGCTGGAGGAGTCATGTTCAATACAGGCGCCATCTTCTACCTGCAGAAGAAAACGAGCCGACCGAAATTGCCTCGTAAAAGTCTAACTTTAAGGGGTCTCGTCAGTTCCTGCTTATTTTTTGACTACATTTGTACTTTCTTCCAGGTGTTCCATCATTTTTGTCTATTTTTAATAAATCACCAAGACTTATGGCATAAATATTATTCTCCCCAATATACCATACCTATAATGCCAGCATATTCTTTTTAGTTTTTCCAACTTGATATAGTCAATCTCCACACATTAACTTTTCCTCATCCTTCTCTTGTGTAACTCCGGCCTTCATACAAACCTCTTTTATTTTTTTAGAGATTTCTATATTTTTTCTTTCATGAACACCTTTTCAAATTACCACTACAATATCTTGCAAACTTTTTTACACAAGGAGTTCTCTATGTTATAACTATTTTACATTGTTTATTTAATCCATATTACGGGAAACATCAATAACATTTTCAATTATAAAACCATAAAAAGCTTCTATAACTCCCTTTAAAACTTATTACATATATCAATGGACTGAACAAATCACACATAAAACACCTTCTCATCCTCAAGCCTGAGACATGCAAGTCTGGCGTTCTTTTTCTCTGCATATCTCATCCAGCATCCACAGTCAATGTCATAGAACAAAAAGTCCCGTTCCTCATCATACCTTCGAAATACCTGTCCATCGTTATACGCAAATTCTTCCTCTTTGATCGTTGGAGTATGCCCCGCCACTACCATGCCGTGCATGATGCCGCCATTTGTAAATCCATCACCCCTGGCATTCATATAGAACTCTTCCCTTGAGCTGTACATGGCCTTAAGTTCCGGCGTATCAAGTCTCCTGATGTATCCGGCATGGACTATTATGCATGTTCTGCCAGACACTTTCGTTTCATACAGATACGGCATGTTCTTTATCCGGTCCGCCCATGCACATAACTGCGAGAAAGTATATCCGGATTCTATCAGCTCATATACCGTCTCACAGCGGTCAAACTTTACGCTGGCATCTTTTTTCGCAAGCTTTTTCATCGACTGGTACAAAGTTTTCGTGTCCTGCAGGCTATCCCTGTCAAGATCCATTTTGTAGCTGATGATCCTCATCGCCTCTATATTCTGTGCAAAGTCCTCATCATGATTGCCTCGTAGCAGAATGACATTTGGCGGAACATTCATTATCCATTCCAGCACCTCAGCGTTCTTTGGTCCCTTATCCACATAATCCCCGGCACATATCAGAGTGTCACTGTCTCCCAAATTTATCTTCTCAAGCATCCGGATCAGCTCATCATAGCATCCGTGAATGTCCGATATTACATAACTGCCCATATCTATCCTCCAATATCATACTTCATATCGAACATATACCAGACTTATTTCTGTAAATGTCAACACCATCTGAAAGTAAATTCTGAGTAAATGTCTGGTCAGGGTTCAAAATTTCCAAAGGCATTTGTATCATCTGCAGCATTCATAATTTCTGTCTCCTATAAACCAAACCACTCAAGAACCTCAACCTGTTCAAGATTCTCGTCCGAATGCTCTATCTCCCTGGAATATCTGTAAGAGAACTCTATGAGATCATCCGCCGACAAAGTCTCACCATTTCTGAGCCATCTAGCCATGAGCAGCATATAGAGTTCAACCGCATGTCCGACGCATGCGTTTACCTTGCCGGATATATTATCGTCGTACACTGCGCCGAGAAGATATATCGAGATGAAGTAGACTATGATCTGTTCAAGGAATATGTCCATCGTCATGCGAAGCTCACCCTCAATCACATTGTCCTCAGTCACAACACTCTCAGCAGTATCCGATTCCTGTCCAGGATGACAACCTGTAACCTCGCAGTTGTCCCTCCACCACTTTTCAAACCATTTCTTATTCTCCATGAAAACCTTCTCACCCTGTCCAAACAGCAGCTCCTGCGACTCTATGAGCACATCCTCCCAGTCATCATACAAAAGTTCAAGATCTTCTATGAGAAACATAGCCTGCTTCTGAAGCAACATATACTCTTCATGTTCTCCCTGGATATGAGGCTTATCCTGCTCCTCACACTCATCCCACATGACAAGGTCGCCCTCGTCATAGTGTCTCTGAGCCGACGCGCCGATCTGAAGCACCCGCTCGATTCTGATCCGGATGTCCACACTTCTGTCCTGAATGACATTCAGTATCGCCTCCCGGATATCCTCCAGATTGGAATACAGGAAATAATCAAAGTCATCGAACACCTCGTCCTCGTCATCTTCCTCAGTCACAAATGTCACCTTGTCCGTAATATTCATCAGTATCTGTGCCACCTCCGGACATGAAAGAGAAAGTGATATCTCCCGCACATTCTCGAATTCCTCCGTATGCCTCGGATATTCCCTGCATGTAGTGCAGAGGCTGTCCTTGCCCATATGTATATACATATCACACAGCATGTCATCCCGCAGAAATGCACACTTTCCACTTCTACCATGCCTGAAAACGCCCTCTTTCCAGTTCACTTTTCGGTGAAGCTCCGGTCTGTAATCTCCATCATACTCCTGATACCTTTCAAGAGAATCGTCATCTATCACTATCTGCCATTTGCCGCAGCATGTGTCCGGGCATTTGTCCGCTATACAATTGAATTTCTTATAATAATCCGGGTATGTGTAAATCATATTTACTCCTTTATATATATAATCATGCCATTATTCCATTCATCGGCTCTGCAGCACGATCACGAACTTGTTACCGTCCTTTTGGGGAATAACACTCAACATTCCGCCCTGTTTTTCTATGATCTCCCTGGACAGATAAAGACCTATTCCAACACCGTCCTTGTCACCGGAATTTCTGCCACGGTAAAACCTCTCAAATATATGTGTACGCTCATCCTCTCCTATTGGTTCATTCTCATCTGTCACACTGATTTCAACCGTGAGCCCTAGTTTTCTGACCGACAGGACTATCTCACTTCCAGTTTTTCCGTATTTTATCGCATTATCCAAAAGATTGAAACACGCTTCCGCAGTCCATCTTCTGTCATGCTGTATATCACATTTCACCTGTTCATCATATCTGATAGTTATACCGGCATTTTTCGCACTCACATATACATCTTTCACTGCCTGCAGCACAGTGTCATTTATACTCTGGCTTTTCACATCGAGATTGATAAGTCCGCTTTCCAGTCTGGATACCTTTATCATACTCTCCGAGAGAAATGACAAGCGATCCACCGCCAGTTCAAGGACTTGCAAGTACCTAGTACGCTCATCATCACTTATATCCGGATTTTTCAAAAAATCCGTGTACATCCTCAGGTTCGATATCGGCGTCTTCAGTTGATGGGAAAGATCCGATACCAGCCCCTTAATATTCTCATGCTCCAGCCTCTCTCTGGAATTCTGAAGTTTCAGTGCATCGATTATCTTGTCAACCTTGCTCTGCAGCCTTGATACCAGCGAGTCCTCATTTTCCGGAAATACCTGCTGCCGTTTCAGTTCAGAGAGATTGTCCAGAAGATCCGACATAGCTGCCACGACCTCCGAAATAAAGTCATCATCTGCCTTCTGCAGCAACTTTAGGACAACATACATAACTACACCACACGCCAGTGCGCCTATGGCCGCAAGTATTTTTCCTGAACATACATACTCAAATACTGCTAAAAACACAAACAAAAGAAGTGAGCATACATACAGCATCCTCACTCTCTTCGTATATTTACCATAGTTTTCAATATATTTATCCATATTATCTCTGTTATCTACCCCTGCCTATGTCTCGCCAAATGTATATCCAATTCCAAACACCGTGATCACATACTCCGGATTGCCGGCATCCTTTTCTATCTTCTGACGCAGTCTCCTGATATGCACATTCAGCGTGTTCTCATCCACATAATTTTCATTGTCATCCCAAATCTTCTGTATGATCATATCCCTTGTGAGAACGCGCCCCTTATTTTTTATCAGCAGTTCCAGTATCCTGTATTCCGTAACGGACAGCTTTATCGGTTCATCCGATATGTACACCTGCATCCGTTCAAAGTCAACACTCATATCCCCATAATGAAAACGTTCGCGCTTTACCCCATCCAGTGCATTTTCACTTCTTCGAAGGACTGCCTCTATCCGCTGATACAGAAGTTCCACGGAAAACGGCTTCGCTATATAGTCATCGCAGCCGGCCCGGAACCCCTCTATCATATCAGCCTCCGTATCTCTTGCCGTGAGGAAGATGATCGGGACATTTGTACTTTTTCTCAGTTCTCTGCAATAGTCAAGACCCCTTCCATCGGGAAGGTTTCTGTCAAGCAATATCAGATCGAAGCCATGTTCCAGACAGCCATCCGCCTCCTTGCATGAGTACGCAGTTTCAACTTCGTATCCCATCTTTTCAAGGAATAACTTCACACCTCCACATATGATCACATCATCCTCCACGACCAAAATACGTTTCATACTTTCTCCTATCAATTACATGCTGATTCCATATCATTTTCACGACTCCCGGTCTGCCCAATATCTATGATGCTTCTCTCAGCCGGCTTGTCACCGTATCTTTTGTCACAAGTCTGAACACCATCGCCGGAACCACAATGCATATAGCAAACAGCACAACAACGACTCCGGCAACAAGTGCATACGGATAATGAAATACTGCATAATCGGCTATATTCACACTTAGCCGGCCAGCTCCATACATCATAAGGCTTCCAAGTGTCACAATAAGTACTGTTGTTATAATACCATAAAACATGCCCTCGTACATAAGCATATTACGTATCTGCCTCTTTGTCATTCCAACGCTCTCAAGCACTGCCAGTTCCAGTTTTCTCGTATATACACCGGTGATCATGACATTGATATAATTCACCACTCCGATAAGTATCAATATGATCGACATTCCACCGCCTATCACCTCAAGCGACAGCATAGACTTCTTGAATTCCGAGCCCTCCACCGACTTGATATCACTACCGGCTATGACTGGATTTTCCTTTACGATGCGCTGTACATATGGTGTCACTTCTGATTCTTTTCCTGTCTCCGCATCCGCAATGATGCATGAGATCTCCGCATCCGGGAACAGATCATCCATCACCGCATCACTCACAAATATCGCCTCCGGAGCTCCACCAAGTGTCCAATAATACCCAGCGGTGATTGCTGACTGCTCTGTTCTCATCATGGCTGCACCAACTGTGATCTGTCTCTTCCTGCCCGTCTGGTCATTTACAAGTGTCAGAGTCTTATCCGTCATCCGCTCCGACGCTGATATGGAATCTACATAACCTATCAGACATACCTCTCCTTTTTCGAATGCATCTATATCAATCTTCTGTCTGGCAGTTTTGTTGTAGAGCTTTATCATATCTGAATTGACCGATATCAGCGGTGCCCCATACTGTGCCTCACTGTTGGTCGTTGTCTCATAAAATGTCGCAAGAGATTCCGGGTCATCCTCGGTCTCAATAAACGGTGCATAAAGTTCAGCATCAAATGGCAGTCTTACATTTGCGCTTCTGTCCACCTCTACAGTACCCATACCCGGAATGCTTTGCATCTGATCCGCGATATCTGCCATGGTCGCCTGAGGCTTAGAGTTATCTGATTCGCCGTCGCCATATAGCACATAATCATTGTGAAGATAGTGCTCTATATAACTGTCCGCATCCATGCATGATATAAATGTATTCACACACAGAAATGTAACTGAACCCATGAATATTGATGCGAACACAAGTATACTTCTCTTTTTTTCACGAAACACATTCCTCCATGCCATCTTCCAGGGCCTTCCTCCACTGGTGGACTTATATCTTGTTCCCGATATATTTCCAGCATATTTCATAGCATCGATTGCAGATATCTTCCCGGCATATTTTGCCGGTTTCCTTGCGCTTATAAATACAGTTGCAAATGCAAATACCACGGAAAATACATATATTCCCGGATTGAAACTGACCGCCGATGAAAGTGCAGCTTCCCTGTCTACCGACAGCATGTTCATAGCAAGAGGAACAACGCCAAATGACACCGCCGTTCCAAGGAGTACCCCTATCGGAATTCCTACACAAGCCAGATATAGTGCCTGTTTTTTCACTATCTTCTGTATCTGGGACATCGTGGCTCCGATGGTCTTCAGCATTCCATAGAATCTTATATCCTTTGTAACAGATATATACATTACATTATATATAAGAAGATATCCACTAAGGAGTATCATAAGAGCTATAATGCCTATACTTATAGCTATAAAAACACGGTTTGAACCATTTTCAGACTGAACATCATATTTCACGTCAAACTTCTGGTCCTGTCTCAAAGTAACATTCTTCTCAAGTTCATCTTGGAGTTTATCACCCTTGCCCTCCTTTGCGGAGATACTGACACGTCCATCCTTCTGCATATCTATTCCCTGGGAATCCACATATTTCTTTGACACCAGGCATACGCTGCTCTTGGCAAATCCTGTGTACCAGCCTGAGAGCACAAAATTTTTCCTCTCACCATCCATCACCAAAGTAACGTTCTGACCTACCTTCGGCGACGTGATCCCCATATTGTCAAGTATCTGTTTTGTGAGCATTATCTCATTCTCATTCTTCGGATACCTGCCATTTATATCGGTTATGGCAGGTTTCAGATTCTCATTAAATTCCGTGTCATCATCATACTGAAGCAGATAACTGTACTTGCCTGATTCCGTGCTTACCGTCTGTGCATCAATCTGTATTCCCGCCGCAAGAAGTGACGGACAGGACTTTATATCATTTATCTGACCTTCAGATGGATGCTCCATATATATAGAAGATCTTGTTCCCTGAAGTCTGAGCTGCATCTGGTTAAGATTTTTAGCTATGGAAAATCCCAATGTAAATACAGCCGTGAACATAAAAGTTGTGAGAACGATCGCCAGAATAACAATTACATTTCGCACTTTATTCTGCTTTAACATTCGATGATATATCTTGTTCACCGCCGCCTGGTTATTGTTTCTAAGCATCCTTCTCACCCCCATCTGGTACTCCTGCTGAGAAGATCCTGCCATCTTCGATCCGTATCATCTGGTCTGCCATGGTTGCTATCTCTTCATTATGAGTGATCATCACTATCGTCTGTGCAAACTCTTTACCAGTCAGCTTTAACAGTGCAATGACATCCATGCTGGTCTTGCTGTCCAGATTGCCTGTCGGCTCATCAGCCAATATGATAGAAGGTTTTGCTGCCAGCGCTCTGGCTATCGCAACCCTCTGCTGCTGGCCTCCTGACAGCTGGTTCGGCATGGAAAATTTCTTTTCCGACAAGCCGAGCACATCCATAATTTTATCTACATACGCAGTGTCTATCTTTGTTCCATCCAGCTCGATCGGAAGCACTATATTCTCGTACACATTTAATATCGGCACCAGATTGTAATTCTGGAAGACAAATCCTATCTTTCGTCTTCTGAATATCGTAAGTGCCTCATCGTCCATTTCAAAAATAGCTTTGCCGTCCAGTATAACATCTCCTGATGTTGGCCTGTCGAGACCTCCTAAGAGATTTAGAAGTGTTGACTTTCCGCTTCCTGAACTGCCTATGATAGATACAAATTTTCCCTCTTCAATATCAAGTGACACATCTGTAAGCGCATGCACGACATTGTCTCCTGTTCCGTATGTCTTTGTAAGATTGTGGGTTGATAATATATTCATGATACATCTTCCTTTTCATTTCTTTTTCATTTTCTGTCATTTCTTTATCTGATCTATTTGCCGTCTGATCTATTTGACGATTTTATTCTAACATCCACATCTTACAATCTTATTACGTTTAATATTAAGTTTTAGTGGTCACTGCTTACATTATCAATAATCGAGTAGGCGGCAGTAATTAACCGCCGTCCTCTCACAGCACCGTACGCCAGACTGTCAAACAATTCAAATAAATGGTATTATTAAAGTGCAAGATATTGAATCTAGAAGGATAGATTATGGCATATATTGTTGGAATTGATAGAAACCAGACAAGAATGGTTACTTCATCATTAGATGATCTTATAGATGAAAATAATTCGGTACGTGTAATATTTGTCCGCTATGCAATTGAATTTCTTATAATAATCCGGATATGTGTAAATCATATGACATCTCCTTAGGGAACTTCTGCTAGTATTTTTAACACAAGTTTCATAAAGCATCAATTCCCTAAGCAGATTTTTTAGAATTTTTTCTGATATTAACAAGAACCATCACGCACCAGCCAGATAGTAACAGTGCGGATATTGCGCTGCGCTGCCTGTACATATTCAGCTGCTGCCCACATCTGTGATAAAATATCTCCAGCACATCCTTGTCAGAATACAATCTTCGCTCATGTATAGCCTCAAGTTCATCTGAGGCATCACTCCAGAAATCAAAATCTGACCATTTTGACGGCAGATTTATGTCCGGCAGAATATCCAGATAATCCGAGGCATAGTAAAAGCTGCTGCCATAACCATGATGAACGGCAGCCTCCTCGGCATATTCCCCTCTGTAATTTTCATCTGATATATCGAGCACCATGCCATCTATAATTTTACTGTCGGCAAACTCCCAGTCACCGCCATGCCCCTGCTCTGCCTGAACGATCATGAAACTTTCCTCCGAGTCAATGACAGAACGGATGACATACTCTTTTTCAAGCACGGTCACGACGGAACCGGTGGTATGGCGACTTCCAAACAGTGTATACGAAAGCTCCCCGCTTATGATACATCCAGCTGCATCATTTCTTCTCAGAGCTCCAGCTCCCCAAAACATATCCTCCACCGCAAAATCAACCACAACTATATCTGACTGCACCTTTTTATATACAGCATCTCCGCCAACCGTCTCGCCCGGATATATCCTGTACGTGCCCTTCACATAATCCTCATCCTTCATTCTGGTGTACATGGTCTGCCCTGTGGTGACAAATGCATAATTTCTGTCGACACCATACCCGCCACTCATATATATTTCATTTACTACATTCCATATAAACAGCCACAACAACGCAATTCCGACAAATATACCGATCACAAATTTCCTCATACAAAGCCACCTATTTTTCACGTACAGTATCACCGGCTTCCACTTTCTTGTCAGAACTTACAATGATCTTATCATCACCGGTGAATGGGCTCTTCTTAAGACCGGCATCATAATTATTTGTATCCCCGACGGTCACGTATACCTTTTCTGCAACATACTCCGTCCCCAGAAGAGTATCCTTCGGTCTCTCGACAAGCACGTATGAACCAGACACATCAGCGTGTATTGCTGACATGGAAACTACAGATCCGTACTTTTCAGACTGATGTGAGATCTCTGCCAGCACGCTGTCCCCCACATCGAATGTATCGCCCGGAACAACAGCCTCCACTATATAGCCTTGACCATTTTCAACATTACTGTACACTGCAGATACCTCGGTATTCACACCGCTGTCATCCATCTGGACTGTAACTTTATCCCCCTTTTCTATGTACCGTCTCTGCTCCTCAGTCACTGACATTTTTATGGTGTAGCTGTCCGACTTCTCTGTTATCACAAAAGCTGCCTCTTCAGTAGTCTTATTTCCGATTCCAACTCTGGACTCCGATATGAGCCCATTAAGCTCCGAACAGACAACACCATTGTCATCCATGAGTTTCCCCAGATATGAGATCTGTTCATCCACCACGGCGATCTTGTCATCCATAACCGCCATCTCGTCTCCCCATGTGTACCAGTATTGTTCCTTCAGTTTTTTCTGTTCGAGCTTCTTCTCAAGATACTCAGATCTGACAGCTGCCACATCCACCCTCATAAGGGGATCTCCCTGCTCTATCTTTTTCCCGACACTCACATATATCTCCTGGGCCAAAAGTCCTGGATAGACGTACACCGGCGTCTTCTTGTCTCCATCTATCACCACATCCTGCAAAATCTCCGTGGATACCGTCCCAGACACCGCATATTCCGTCTCGACCCTCGGTGTCAGGGCACTGCTCGCAAATCTCGACATAAATGTGCCGGCAATAACCACCGCCATAAATATTCCAACAGCCTTTACCCCGCATTCTGCCCATAGCTTTGTTTCAAATCGCTTTCCTGAAAATCGCCTCATAACTCTTCTCCTGTTTTTCTCCTACAACCAGCCTTCATCAATCCTCGGCAGAGCCTATGGATATTCCCTCCGCCAGAATTACCCTGCCTACATAGAACACGATCAGTGAGGGAACACAGCTGAACAAGGCAAATGTAAACGCTCTCCCCGCGCTTCCCTCGGTCACATTTGGCAGATATACAGACAGCGGCCACAGATATTTGTCCTTGAGGAATACAACCGGCTGCTCCACGACATTCCAATATTCAAGGAATCCCAATATCACCGCCGCTATGATCCCCCTCTTTGCTATGGGAACAGCCATATATATAAATATCCTGAAGCTGCCAGCACCGTCCAGCCTCGCCGCCTCAACCACAGAATCAGGAACCTGCTCAAAGGCACTGTACATAATGAATATCGGAAATGTTGAGAACATCAGCGGCAAAATGATAGCCCAATGGGTATTTATCATGTTGAGACTGTTTAGCACTATGTACTGTGACAGCATCGTCACCTGAAATGGAAGTATCATGCAGAACATATACAGGCCAAATATCAGCTTTGCCCACCTGCTGCCGCTCCGGGACAATCCCCATGCCGCCGGCACAGCGAACACAAGCTGTCCGGCTATTACCACCCCGACAATCTTCACCGAGTTCCAGAAAAGCACATAGTATTCCGGAGTGTCAAACAGCAGCTCCACGATATTTTGAAATGTCGGATAAAGCGGTATCATATGCCACGCAGTGTATCCAGCTCCGCCGTCAGTTCCCGAAAACAATAACTGCCCAAGCTCTGTCTCACCCATAAATACACCACTTACCAGAAACAATAACGGAAGCACCGCAAGTACCGCACCAATTATGACGAACACCTTCAATAACAAATGTATCCCCTCTGCCATATATCTCATTTGCCCCCACGTCCTCTCTGGAAAATTTTTCTGTTATACTTCGCCGAGATCCCATGCCAGTCGATCAGACATAAGGCACGTATGGCAAGTATGATCCCGAAAAATACAACAGCCGTCATAACCGCTCCCGCTGTGAGCTTGCTGATCTCCAGCTTCTCAAACCAGTTGTTAAATGTGTGCTGTATCTGGTATATACTCATATCGGGATAACTACCCGCCATCAGATACTGCTCCCTGAATATTTTGAGGGAGTTCACCACTGACAACATGGCTACGATAAAAAAAGATCTCTTCATATTCGGAAGTGTGATCCTGAATATCTGTGTAAATCTTCCGGCTCCGTCAACCCGGGCAGCATCATACACAGTCTCCGGTATCGCTGACAATCCAGACAGCCAGATTAGCATGTTGTATCCTGTATTCTTAAATATAAATGTACCTACAAAAAGCCAGAAGACAGCCTTTCCCGAAAGGAGATCGGCGAATAATATCTTCCATACCACTGCCAACGAATTTGACGGTATGGCAAGTGGAATGAGAAATGCAAACCTGACTATGTTGCTTTTCATTCCGTATACCTCTATCGCAACTATCAGCGATATCACCATGAGCAGTGGAACACTCACCAGTTCAAACCTCAGGGAATTGCCCGCCGCCAGTCTGAATGCCGTATTGCTCCAGACGGCTCTGTAGTTCTGCAGTCCTGCAAATCCGCCCTGCCCCGCATGACGAAAGGATGATATGAATACATCCATCAGCGGAATTACCACGAAGATCAGGACACCCACAAAGCCCGGAATCACAAATCCAACCGTTTCATTTGTTCTTCTGCTAACCAATTTATTCACTCAGATATACCCCTAAAAGTTTATCGATGGAATCTACTATACTGTCCAGACTCTCACCATTTTCAAGATAGTCTGCAGCGTTATCCCTTATCACACTGCGGACCCTCGCGTCAGGATTTGACGGAGTATCCAGCTCTCTAAGTTTTCTTATATACTCATCAAGATACTCTTCCTTACGCCAATACGACCAGTCCATGTAATCACTTCCGCCCAGCGTGATCTTTCCGCCCGGAGTTCCCATGGACTGTGCCTCTCTGTTCCATTCCCGCACGCCCTCCATATTTACCGGATTGCCACAATCAACTCCGTAATATATTTTCTGTACATCCGTGCTGAACAAAGCCTTCATAAAACTGACCGCATTGTCCAGGCTCTTTGAACCGGCATTTACCGCTATGACTGTGTTTGGCACAAATACTTTCCCACTGTCATTTCCCCATATTTCGTATGCGTAATCTGTGTTTTCTCCGCTCTCGCCTGCTCCCACCCCATAGTCCTCTTTTATACTATAAAAACGCCAGGACTCTCCCATAGTTTTCATATTCACAAATGCTGACTTTCTGCCAGACCATGATCTGTTAAACAGCGGACTCATATATTCACTGTTTATGGCTCTTTTTACCTGATCGCTGTAGCTTCCCCACTCGGCAGTCCACTCATCGATCTGATCCTGGGTCGTCCGCTCCATTTCCGTGTCATACAGAAGCTTTAAGTCCTCCAGAAATTTTCTGAGCATCTCAGCATCGTAATTTCCATCACTATCCACAATCTCCGATGCATATACCGGATACAGCGTATCGAAATAGCACTCCCAGTAATAGAATGACAAGTCATTTCCATATTCCGGTCTGTCCTGACTGCTTATATATGCTGCAAGCGACCGGGCATCCGTCACGTTCTTGACCTCATTCTCCGGTCCGATAATGGCAGTAAATGTCTCCATAGCCGGAATTGCGTATATCGAACCATCACTATTTCTGTATGCATTTAACACATTTTCCAGGCAATCTGGATTTTCCTGCAGTATATCGTCATACACCTTGGACAATTCCATGAGAACTCCGGTATCCTCATAGCTTCCAACATTCAGCCCATCCATGATGATGACATCTGGTCCCTCACCTGCCAGGAGCTGTGTATTGAGCGCACTTATGGCATCGCTCTCAGATATTCCATTCTCGTCATCCACGCCCCACACATACTTCACAGTCATATCCGAATGGTATGCCTCATACCACGAGATCAAGGTTTCATAGCTCTCCGCATAATAGAGCGAATATAGTGTGACCGTCTTATCATCCGGCTCCTCATCTACCACGGTTGATGCATAGCTTGGATCAGATGAATACACCACCACATTCTTTCTTCCGCTCCTGTCACCAGCTATCGCAACAAATGTATCGCTGCTTTCAACCACATAGTCGTACTCGATATCCGAATCCCTGAATGTCGCAAGTCTTATCCCCAGCCTATCCTCCAGCTTATACTCATATAACCCTGTGCTCAGCATGAGATACAGTGAGTCAGTAGCGTCATCATACTTCATGACATTTCTGCAGCTCACCGCATCCATCCCCTTGCCGCTGAATGTCTCGGCAAGCCCATCCGCCATTCCCTCATCAAATGACGTGGTGGTCTCAGCCTCACTTCCATCGGATATGTCATATGACAACAGACTTCTCTCTGTTAAAACCATAAGCCGATCTCCCGCCACACATATATCTGTGTAATCCATATTTTTGATGGCAAATCTCTCTTCGCCGTCCATGGAAAAGCACCTTATCTCACCGCCCGGGCAGCCTGAGATATAGCCGGAACCGTCAGCAAGCAGTCTGACAGCTGTCACATTTCCCTCAATGCCCTCGGATAACTGTCTGACTTCTCCATTCCCTGTTATTAAGGCGATCCTGCTCTCTATGTCACCATCTCCTGTGACACTGCTCAAAGCTATATAGACACTCCCATCCCCATCAACATATGCTGCCGATATCTTCTCATCCGCTGATATTATAGAATCTAAGTCAAGCTTTTCCTCCCGGGGCTCACCATCAAGTGATGTGAGCGTCATCTTTACAGCATCCCCGTCAGGATTTTCTCCTATGCATACATAGCCATCATGAGTCTTTCCAAATCCATACACCTCCGCCACATCTAACTGTGCCTTCTGGTATTCAGACATTCCCTTCACATTTTCTTCATTTTCTGATGTACCAGCGCAGCCACAACACATTATTATAACGGCGGCAAGCAGTAAAAATATATTTATACGTCTCATAATTACCTCCTTTTCCCAATTGGTATTCTCCCTCTTCCCAGGTCTTCATATACAGATTGTAGCATCCACAGTCTCATGGATTATCTAAAAAACATCTAAATTGAGTATACCGCTTTCAAACGCTCCTCAAATGAATTACTATAAAGTAGGAATGAACTACGAACTACATATGGTCTACATTCCATATCACAATAACGAAAAGGGGATATGTATGAATCTGCTTCTTGTAGAGGATGACCTCAATCTTGGGAAAATACTGAAAAGGCAAATGGAAGATCACGGAATAACCGTGACACTGTGTACAACCGGAAAGCAGGGTACGGAGCTCATATATTCCGGTGCGGACATCGACATCATGGTGCTTGACTGGATGCTCCCCGACATGTCCGGCCTGGACATTCTGAACCAATTATATTTTGACAGAATATCAATACCCGTGATAATGCTCACAGCCCTCGGAACACTTGAGAACAAAACTGCAGCATTTTCCCGTGGCGCCGATGATTACATCGTCAAACCTTTTGAATTTGACGAGCTGTTGGCCCGTGTAAATGCACTATACCGAAGATCTCACCAGATTCATACATTTGACTATTCATATGGGGATGTCACTTATCTGATTGACAGCCGGACACTTCAATGTGGTGACCAGTCGGTGCGGCTCACCAACAGAGAATCCCAGCTATTTGAACTGTTGCTGAGATCAGCAGGAAAGATCGTCAGTCAGGACGAGATCATAGAATCCATATGGGGACTGACCTCAAATGTGGGAAATGGAAATATACTGAATTACATTTATTTTCTGAGAAACAGACTTAAGACAATCCATAGCCATCTTGTGATAAAGGCAGTATACGGCAATGGATATATGCTCGTCTGTGGAGAGGGGGACACATCTACATGATAGCGCAGCTAAAAAAAAGACTTTCCACATTTCTGTCCTCCGTCATTGCGGTCATTCTGGCCGCCATGTCCATACTGCTGCTCCACACTGTGATAAAGGAGTACACAAACAGCACTCATGTATCGTACTCAAGGGATGTAAATCTTTTATACTCATATCTCGAACAGGTGAGCATCCTGGACATTCCGATTCTAACCGAATACAGCGAGAAAAATCTCAATATAGATGTGCTGCGAAACAGCAACACAGTCATGTCGACAAACAGCTTTGCAGAGAGTGCAGCAGTTCTGGAAGCTGCCTCTCCATACTCTCAGCCTATGTACTGGGATGATTATTACAATGCGGTAAATCAAGGGGAAACCAACAGAAGATTTTATACTGTCAGGTATAATCATATAGACTACTGGAACAGCTACAGCATCATAAATATAGGTGGCACTTTCTATACCATACACACAGTATTCAACAATGCTGTATTATCCGCATACAAGACAAAGATAATTATTTTATTTCTGCTCATAACTTCCGCCGCGATCATACTTCTGTCCATCTTCTCATGCATTTTCACGGTCAGGATACTTGTCCCTGTAAATAAGGCATATCAGAAGCAGGATATGTTCATAGCTGTGGCGTCCCATGAGCTGAAAACACCTATAACCATCATCAAATCATGCCTCAACGGACTATCCGGCAGTAAGCCGAACGAGACTGACAATGATTATATTTTAACAGCCCAGAGGGAATGTGACAGGATGACTGATATGGTGAACAATCTTCTGACATTTGCCGATATCAAGAAGTCTGGCAGAGATAATTTTGATGAGGTTCACCCGGAAGATATAATAATAGATTGTTATGATCGCTTTGAACCCATTGCCATTCAGAAAAATGTAGATCTGGTTGTGTCCATACCGGACGACCCGCTGCCGCTTTTCTCCATGGACAGGGACAGAATGCTCCAGTGCATGTCAATTCTGGTCGACAACGCCATATCGTGTACCTCCAAAGGGGCCATATCTATGTCAGTATCTATGAGAGACCAGAGATTGTGTTACCAGATATCTGATACGGGTGATGGGATAAGCGATGAGGACAAGCCTCACATATTTGAGACATTTTACTCAGGGCGCAATGATCACCGGACCCATTTCGGTCTTGGTCTCAGCATTGCCAAAAGTATAGCAGATCTACACAGTGCCGACCTCACCGTATGTGACAACATACCACATGGAAGCATATTTACACTTACCTTTAAACTGTAATTCCATTCTCGACTTGTACTCACACATATAAAAATACCCTCCTTACTGGTTGTCCAGTAAAGAGGGTACATATCATTTCAGTCTCGTAATGCTGGAATATTCTTGTTATGATGTCAGCACCTGTTCCATAACCTGCAGCACACCGCGCTCCTCATTGGATGGGGCGCGGAATCTTGCAAATTTCTCCATGCCGGGCTGCGCATTTGCCACGATATAGCTGTAATATACCGTCTTAAGCATCTCCGCATCATTGAAGTTGTCTCCAAATGCCATCATCTCACTGGTATCAACATCAAGGAGTTCTCCGATCTTTCGCATAGCCATGCCCTTGTCAACACCTTTGTTCATGATGTCTATCCATTCTCTTCCGCCCACAGTGACTGAGAAGTTATCGCCAAAACGAGGCGTATAGATCTCTTTGTACTTCACGGCAGCATCCCCATCAGGAGCAAATATCGTAAACTTATTGGCCTCGACATCAAGGCTCCTCATATCGTCGACAAATGTGAGATTGCTTAAGAATGCACGGAAAAACTTCGCATATTTCTCGTATTTCTTCAGGACATAAGCCCCAGAAAGGGCGCAGAGCACTGCGACTCCATCGGTCTCGTCCTCCACAAATCGTATCATCTTCTGGTACTCTTCCACATCCATCAGGCTCTTATATATGATCTCACCGCAGTTTGATATGGCAGCACCATTATCGCCGATAACCACAAGCTTATCCATCTTGTCTCCAAACATGTTTCTCAGGGTGTACATAGGTCTCCCGCTGGCTACAACAAATCTGATTCCTTTCTCATCCAGCCTGTCAATGTAGTCAAAAAAGCCATCCGGGAGTTTTCCATTTTCCATCAACAATGTGTGATCCATATCTGATGCTATTAATTTTACGTTTTTCATGTTTTTCTTCCTTGTGAATATTCTATGATATCTATTATATACTAACCATGCCACTACCGGCTTATCCCTGCCCCGCTGTTCTCTCGATCCAACTAAGGGCTGCTCTTCGCATCTTACTTTTTATTCAAGGTGACACAATTCTTCTCCAGATCATACTCTCTGGTATATCCGTCATCATCGTACAGCATATAGCTGCTGTTCTTATAGCCAATCAGCTGCATTGTAGTCTTGTCGATATCAGCAACGCACTCCGCCACATCCACGACAGGGATACATTTGCCACTTCTTACAAACAGGATGACCTCATTTTCCGGAACCTCCACGAAATGATGTCCCGCAGGCATCTCCGTCTGCTCCACTGAGCCATCTGCCGTAAACCTTACAAGCAGCATATCCTCTGGCAGATACACATATCTTCCGATGGCATTCTGCGTGTAAACCGGTGCGATCATGATCTCATTTCCAAGCATGAGCTGATCCTCAACATGAGCCGCGATCCTATCATCCGGATATTCAAATGCCAGAGGCTTGAACATCATGTCGTCAGTCAATGCCGCCTTCATGTACTCACTGTATATATATGGAAGCAATCGGTAACGGACACCGATCACATTCCTGAAATCCTCTATATGCTCAAACTGATAGCACTCCTGATTTCTTGTGCCTTCACAGGAATGGTCACGCATGAGCGGAGTGAACACGCCGAGTGCGAGCCATCTGAGAAGAAGGTCTCTGGATGTGTCGCATCCAAATCCGCCGAGATCCGCGCCCGTATACAGGAAACCGCACATATTCATGGACGGAAGCATCTTGATGTTGAGCAGGATGTGTGACCACCACGATTTGTTATCGCCCATCCAGACGCCGCCATAACGATGCATCCCTATATAAGACGATCTGGAGAACAAAAGTCGTCTCTCATCCGGTGAGATCTCGCGAAGCGCCTCGCCTGCCGCCCTTGTCATGTTATATCCAAAGAGGTTGTGAACCTTGTCGTGACGCACCATCTCCCCATCCACATTGTGATACATAGATGCGTAATCCTTCGGATTGTTGGCAACACCTGCCGCCATACCCGAGATGCCCCAGACATCGTCCACAGTCTCGTCCTTCTCAATGAACTTCTTCATAGCTTTCTTCAGCTCGCTCACGCCCTCCGGGGTGAAGAAGATCGCCGGCTCATTCATGTCATTCCAGAAGCCCTCTATACCTGCATCCGTGAGGATCTTGTATTTTGCACCGAACCATCGTCTCGCCTCAGGGTTCAGCACATCAGGAAAATGTGTATATCCCGGCCATACCGCCGCAACGAAATCACTTCCATCTGCTCTCTTGCAGAAGTAGTTATTTGCCACGCCCTCCTCATACACATCGTAACCTTCCTCAATCTTTACTCCGGCATCGATGATCGGGATCAGGCGTATATTATCCTTTTTCAGATTCTCCACATACTCCGAAAAATCGCCAAAGTCGTCATTTATGGTGAAATCCTTATAGCTGTCCATGTAATCTATATCCATGTAGACCATATCGATCGGGATGTGGTTCTCTCTGTATTTTCTCGCCACCGTCTCAAAGTCCTCCGGTGTCTTGTATCCCCAGCGGCTCTGTCCAAATCCAAATGCAAACTTTGGCGGGATATAACTCCTTCCGATCATCTTCCTAAACTGCTTCGTGATATCATATGGGCTGTCACCTGTTATCACATAGATATCCAAATCTGCGCTGTCACAGAAAATATGCAGCTCATCGCACTTCGTATATCCCACGTCAAATGTGATCGTGGATGGATAGTCAAAATACAGGCCAAATGTCTGCGCTCCTGAAACTATAATAAAGTTGTGTGATGCATACAGTGAGTATACATCCTCGTGATGATGCGGATTGTCTGCATTGTTGCTTATGTACTTGTAGCCTCTTTTGTTGATTCCTCTGTTCGCCTCGCCAAGGCCATACACTATATCACTGTCCTCAAGACCAAATGTGTACGAAAATCCGGCTGTTAAGTCTATATTGCCGTGATCTGGCTGTCCTTTTTCTGCTGCGATATCTACCACTACTGATTCTGTCTGAAATGGCTTTCCGTATGTATACTTCTTTATCATGCTGTCACCTCTATGCATCTCTCTTTTTTCTTCTGTATCTCTTTTTCTTTCTCCTGACCGTCTTGCCGCGCTTTGCCGCCTGTGCCTTTCTGAATTCCTGTATCTGCTCGATCATGGCGGCATAATCCCTCTCGAACAGGATCTCACTTATCTCATGGTGCACGATCTCCGCCGGAAGTCTGTCAACTATAAGTGTCCTGACGAAATCCTTGCTCTTTCCCTTATACATCGGAAGGCTGTAGGTCTCCTGAATATGTGCAAGCTCCGGTCTCCACAATATACGTATGGTACGAAGCAGATCAGCCCGTGGATTTGGCTGCATCTCCCTGACCACGTAGAAATCGATCTTGTGAGTCAGCTTGTCTGACACTCCATCCTCCAGGCCTTCTGCATCTGGCTTGCCATCTGTATCTGACTTGATGCCTGTATCATATTCTTCAACAGATATGATCCCCCAGTAGTCTGGTACATGCTCTGCCACATGACCTGCATGTGTACTTCCCACCACCACGATATTCTGGTCAAAATATAGATCATAGTCTGCTACCTGACTCTCCAGCCGCGTGTATGTATCCGCATCACTTTTTATCTCGATTCCCACTATCTTGTCTGGAATGACCATTACCACATCCGCACGGGAGTTTCCGACGGTCTTCTCCTCAAGGATACGTACCTTGCCATATCGCTCCTCAAGGAAATCAAACAGGGGTTCTCGTATATCTTTATCTAATAACATTTTCCCTCCTGAAATCAATTGTTTAAAGTAATCTTTATATGGATTTTTGTCTGCAAAGTCAAGAATCTCCCGCTTTAGCTGAGAAAACCAGGGCAGACCGCTCATAAAGTGAGCTTTCCGCCCTGGTTTCTATGTGAACATAATATTATCAGCCCTTGTTCACAAGCTCTGTGAACTTCTTAAGCGCATCCTTCGCCTCTGGTGAAATGTTCCTTGGAACTGCAATTCTCACGGTCACATAATGATCTCCATGGGTATTGCCCCCCCTTGCCTGAACACCCTTGCCACGAAGCCTTATCTTGCTTCCCGACTGTGTACCAGGTACTATCTTGCACTTCACGTCGCCGAACATGGTGTGGACCAATATCTCTCCACCAAGAACTGCCGTGTCAAATGGCACAAGAGCCGTGGTGTATATATCCAGACCCTTTCTCTCATAACCTGCCTTGTCTCTTACATTGACCTTCAGCAGCATATCTCCAGGCTGACCCTTGCCGGTTCCGGGATATCCCTTGCCAGCCAGTCTTATCACACCGCCGTTGTCTATACCCGCCGGAATGTGTACAGTGAACTGGGAACTTCCTCCCCGTCCATCATTGAACGACAGAGTCTTGTCGCAACCATATACTGCATCATCAAAATCTACCGTGACACTTGCCTCCATATCTCTGCCCCGCGCATTGAAGCTTCCCTGACCGAATCCGCCAAATCCACCTCTCTGTGAGCGGCCACCGCCGCCAAAGAACGAGCCAAATATATCGCCAAACATATCACCGAAGTCTCCACCCTCAAAGTGGAAGCCTCCGCCTCCGAATGGATCACCACCGGCGGCGCCCCCCGAGCCATCGAATGCAGCCATTCCAAACTGATCATACATCTTCCTCTTCTCGGCATCAGACAGTACCGCGTAGGCCTCAGAGGCCTCCTTAAACTTCTCTGCAGCCGTCGCATCGCCAGGATTCGTGTCCGGGTGGTATTTCTTCGCCAGGGTTCTATATGCTCTTTTTATCTCAGCGTCTGTGGCTGTCTTTGATACGCCGAGAACTTCATAATAATCTCTTTTTGAAGCCATGATTCCTACCTCCCGATAAGCCTATGTATAGTTTAACACTATCTGTCAAGTGATTCCATATTTTTAATGTTAAAATACACACATATTATCTGGCAATTTTTAGTCATTTTTTTATTTAATTAAAGTATAAAAAAAGCACCTCCACCGATGATTCCACCAGTGGAGATGCATTCGTATGGCTAATGCTATTATCCTACTGCTTTACGTTGAAAGCTTTGATTCCAGGATATACAGCTGAGTCGCCAAGCTGCTCTTCGATTCTGAGGAGCTGGTTGTACTTTGCAACTCTCTCTGATCTTGAAGGAGCACCTGTCTTGATCTGGCATGTGTTGAGTGCTACTGCGAGATCTGCGATAGTTGTATCCGCTGTCTCACCTGATCTGTGTGATGATATTGCTGTGTATCCAGCCTTATGAGCCATCTTGATAGCCTCAAGTGTCTCTGATACTGAGCCGATCTGGTTGAGCTTGATAAGGATACAGTTTGCGCATCCCATCTCGATACCCTTTGCAAGTCTCTCTGTATTTGTAACAAACAGATCATCACCGACAAGCTGGACCTTGTCGCCAAGTCTTGCTGTGAGCTTCTGCCATCCTTCCCAATCCTCCTCATCGAGACCATCCTCGATTGAGATGATAGGATACTTCTCAACAAGCTTTGCCCAGTGCTCGATGAGCTGCTCTGCTGTATACTCTGTTCCAGCCTTTGGAAGCTTGTACCAGCCCTTGCCCTTCTCGCTCTTCCACTCTGATGAAGCAGCATCCATAGCGATCTTGAAGTCCTTACCCGGCTCATATCCAGCCTTCTTTACGGCCTCGAGAATTGTCTCGATAGCCTCCTCGTCAGACTTAAGTGCCGGGGCAAATCCACCCTCATCACCTACTGATGTAGCAAGGCCTCTCTCTTTGAGGATTCCTGCAAGTGCGTGGAATACCTCTGCACACCATCTCAGACACTCCTTGAATGATGGAGCGCCAACTGGCATGATCATGAACTCCTGAACGTCAAGCCCTGATGACAGAGCATGACATCCACCGTTTACGATGTTCATCATTGGAACTGGAAGCTTGTTTCCTGAGATTCCACCGAGGAATCTATAAAGAGGAATGTCAAGTGAGATTGAAGCTGCTCTTGCTGCTGCGATTGAAACTGCAAGGACAGCATTTGCTCCAAGGTTTGACTTGTCCTTTGTTCCATCAGCCTTGATCATTGCTGCATCAACTGCATATATATCAGACGCATCCATTCCTGTAAGTACGTCATTTATAGTAGTATTTATATTCTCTACTGCTTTCTGAACACCCTTGCCGAGGTATCTTGACTTGTCTCCATCACGAAGCTCAAGTGCCTCAAACTCACCTGTGGAAGCTCCACTTGGCGCCGCACCACGACCTACTGTTCCATCTGCCAGATACACCTCCGCCTCAACTGTTGGATTTCCTCTTGAATCAAGGATCTCTCTTCCTATTACCTTTTCAATCTCAAGATAATTCATCATTTTTATATTTCTCCTTTCGTCGCGCGAGTATAACCCCTGCTGACCCTCCGATTCAGCAGTTTACAGAGGGTACAGGAGCTCACATGATCTACGATGTTAGTTTAAACTAACTTGCATTTAAAATCAACATGAGTAGTTGCTCATATTTTATCATTTAGCATTTTTCGTCATTATCCGAGTGCCACATCCAGCACCATCATAAGAGCGAAGCCCACCGCCGCACCGATGGTTCCTATATTGGTATGCTCGCCCGCCTGAGACTCAGGTATCAGCTCCTCTATGACCACATAGAGCATGGCTCCCGCCGCAAATGCAAGGAAATACGGAAGAAGTGGTGTGACCTGGACAGCCAGCAGCGCCGTGAGGAAACCTCCGACCGGCTCCACAGCTCCGGACAGCGTTCCATACAGAAATGCCTTCTTCTTGCTCATGCCCTCGCCAACAAGCGGCATGGACACAATTGCGCCCTCCGGGAAGTTCTGTATGGCTATTCCGATTGCCAGTGAAAGGGCTGCTGCCCTCGTGATAGTGGTGGTTCCTGATATCCAGCTTGCGTAGAGCACTCCGACTGCCATGCCCTCCGGTATATTATGTAATGTAACTGCAAGCACCATCATTGTCTGTCTGCTTAAATTGCTCTTTGGACCCTCAACTGAATTATCGAGATGCATATGTGGTGTGATTGTATCCAGTATCAATAGGAAAAACATTCCAAGCATAAAGCCTGCTACTGCCGGGACGAACTGCATTTTTCCAAGGCTCTGTGACTGCTCAAGTGCCGGAATCAGAAGACTCCAGACTGATGCCGCAATCATTACGCCTGCTGCAAAGCCACTGAGCATTTTTGTGGTCTTTACGGAAAGCTCATTTTTCATAAAAAGTACACATGCCGCACCGAGCGACGTGCCTATAAATGGTATTAATAAACCTAATATGGTTGATGTAATCATGGTTGCCTCCTATTCTGCTGTTTTTCTATTTTACACAAACTTCCCATATATAAAACTATATTTACCGGAGAGTATACAGTTGTTCCGAAGAAAAAAATATGAGGAATACACTGTATGCTAGGCCGGTATCACAAAATAAAATATGGGAAGTTTGAATATTTTATTATTCAACATATTATTTCTTATATCGTTTCATATATCATTTTACAGTAACTGAATATTCAAAACCACTTAATGTAAAACAGCTGCAAGTAATTAGTCTTCTCTAACCCAATTACAGTTTAATACACCTATATAATTTCGTCAACCGGCTTCTGTGAGCCTTACTC